>PVMK01114876.1_pt1 | contig 10745 bp, 9 predicted proteins | sample 1853481 | NCBI WGS metagenome assembly PVMK01 (sample SAMN08533507, study PRJNA380276) | Marine sediment metagenome, whole genome shotgun sequencing project. | reverse complement strand
GCACTCGCAACACCCTTCCCCGCGGGTCCCGACGACTACCTCCGCTGGCACCGGCTGCTGAGTGAGGGCCATCCGCGAATGAAGGACGAGGACATCGGTGCCTACCGAACGAAGCAGAACTGGATCGGTGGAGACCGCTTCGGGCCCCGCAATGCCGCGTTCGTCCCGCCGAGGCCGGAAGCCCTTCACGCATTGACGTCTGATCTTGTTGCCTATACCTCGCGCACCGACATTGCAGCCGTCGTCCAGGCAGCCGTCGCGCATGCGCGATTCGAGGTCATTCATCCCTTCACTGACGGCAACGGACGCGTGGGGCGCATGCTGATCCAACACGTGCTCGCTGGCCGAATCTCGCTGCATGCGCCTATTCCGCTATCGATTACATGGAGTCAGGACACGGACGGGTATATCGAGGGCCTGCGGAAGTATCAGGCTGGGGACACTGATGCGTGGATCGAGTTCTTCGGGATGTCCGTCGTCGCCGCTGTTTCTTGGATACACTCGGTCGAGAATCGTGTCGACACGTTGCTCGCCTCGCTCGCAGGCAGGTCCAGATCCAGTGGGGAATCAGTCGCTGCGCGCGTCATCAACGATCTCCCAGTCCACCCCATCGTCAACGCTGATACTGTTGCTGAACGTTACTGCGTCAGTCGACAGGCGGCGCATCAGGCCCTTGTGCGCCTCAGCGAGGACCGGGTCCTGACCGAGCGATCGTTCTCGCGGCGGGCCAAGTCCGGGAGACCGAGGCAGATGTACACAAGCACGGAACTGGTCCAACTCCTCAGCGAGATCATCACAGACTGAATCGTGGCATTTGGAGCCCCACACCCCGTTCCTTCTGTGTGAATGCGACGGGCTAAACATTGGCGACGTTCGGGTTATGAGTCCGTTCGGGCGATCCATCTATACATGGGTTACGGGGTGAAATGCCATACGTGCCAACGATTCTGACCTCTCATCGTCTTGCGCTGTTTCGTCTTGATTCGCGTCGTCTCGCGCACCACATGCAGACGATGATCGAACGGCCTTTCTGCCCTCACCGCTAATCCGAGCCTGCCGATCGACTCTGTGACGTCCTCCTTGAACTCGCGAGCGACGCTGCGCATCGACCGCGCTCAGCAACAAATCGACCGCCAGTGCGCGGCCATTTGACCGCGCTATTCGAACAGTTGATGGGGCAACAAGAGCCGCGAAGGCAGGGTCAACCACACGAAGCAATGAGGGCCCACAGGACCGAACCTCTAGACAGGTCGAGGAATCGCGGCCATGACGCGACGCTGAGTCACATGTGTCAGCGCGGGCGATATCTAGTAGGAATAGGCATCATCGCCGATGTCGGAGTGAAGTCGGCGCATCCGGTGACGATCATCGGAAGAGTCGCATGGACTCGGGTTCACGCAACCGCACACCGAGAACTCCACGATTGGAGCGGAGAGGCTGGCAGGATCGCGGAGGTCCATCGTTCGACGGTCGTCGACGAGCTCCGCTCTCACATAGTGTGTGTTCGGCGCTTCGTGCTGCCAGGTTTCGTGGAGTCGGGATGCTTAACTCAGTGGTGTTCGTGGTACCAGCGCCGAGGAGGTGACCGATCGCTCACCACGCCACCTTCAGGTTCTACGCAGAGCTGAGGGACTTCCTCCCCAAGAATCTGCGATCGGGCACGGTCACCCGCAGTTTCCATGTTCAGGGAAGTGTCAAGGACATGATCGAAGCCTGCGGTGTCCCTCACACCGAGGTTGATCTAATCATCGCCAGCGGTCACTCCGTCGACTTCTCCTACCTTGTCAACAAGGGAGATCGCATCAGCGTCTTCCCGGTGTTCACCTCAATCGACATCACACCAATCGTCAAGGTACGTTCGGAGCCCCTCCAAACGGTGCAGTTCGTCGCCGATGTTCACCTGGGCCGTCTGGCGAGGTACCTCCGACTCTTGGGCTTCGACACGCTGTACGGGCGCCACTGGGACGATCCTGAGCTCGTGCGGATCTCGACCTCGGAACAGCGTGTCCTCCTCACCCGGGATGTTGGCCTCCTCAAGCACCGCTCGATAACCCACGGCTACTACGTCCGCTCCACGGACTCGAGAGAACAGATGACCGAGGTGGTTCGCCGCTTCCGTCTTGCTCGACATTTCACTCCCTTCACCCGGTGCATGGCCTGCAATGGAACGCTGGTTGAAGTCGCCAAGAAGGAGATCACCCACCGGCTGCCACCCCGGACCCGTCGGTATGTCGATGACTTCGTGGTGTGCTCGTCCTGCGACAAGGTCTACTGGCAGGGGCCACACGATCGCGAGCTAAACCGGATCGTTGCAGCCGCCCGCCGAGTCGACCAGATCTCCAAGGAGCCCCCGAGGTGACGCACCATTACCGCCGATCGAATCGGTCCAGGTCTTTGGGAGGCGTCGATAACTCCAGGGACGGATCAGATTCGCGGTCGGAGATACGTAGGAGCGTACGGGAAGAGGATCTTTGCGCCTTGCAGCGAAGTGGCCTCTAGGAGATCTGGTTTCCTTCGAGCGAAGGCTCCGCCGGTGCCGTTGCCGGATTCACGCGTCGTGAGATTCTTCGGCGGCTCGCTCCTGGGCCTCACCCTCGGCGTCACTGCCGATTCCGGCCTGCTCGCCCACGAACGTCTCGTGACCGGGCGAACCTTCCACCAACGCGGTCGCCGGGACCACCTCATCGGGATTCGTAAACACCTCGACTCCCTGTGCCGCTTCCCTCTCCGCAAGAGCAGTCTCATCTCCGTGTGGATTCTCGTAGAGCTCCACACCCTCAGCTTCTTCGCGCGCAGGTTCCAAGGCGGGGTCGCCTCCCAGCGGATCGACCTTGCCCTTGTCGGCAAGCCCCTGTCGGGCGGGTGCGAGATGGTCGAGGAACCAGTCGCGGGCCAATTCAGCGGCCTCGCGGAGCGTGCCGGACTCCTCGAACAGATGCGTGGCGCCAGCCACGACAGCAAGACCGTTCTCGCATCTGAGGTGGGTCTGGGCCTCGCGGTTGAGATTGAGCACGACATCATCGCGGCTGCCCACAACGAGCAGCGTGGGCGCGGTCACGTCGGGAAGCCGGGGACCGGCGAGATCTGGGCGGCCACCTCGCGAGACGACGGCGGCGATGTCGATGTCTACCTCGGCCGATGCCCACAACGCGGCTGCGGCACCGGTACTGGCGCCGAAATAGCCTATCCGAACGCTCCGGCCTTCGGACTGGGTTACCAGCCATCGGGTCACAGCCACGAGTCGGCCTGCAAGCAGCTCGATATCGAAGACGTTCGTCCGATCAGCCTCCTCTTCCAGAGTGAGCAGATCGAAGAGCAAAGTGCCAAGCCCTGCCTGATTCAACACGTCGGCAACGAACCGGTTGCGAGAGCTATGACGGCCGCTCCCGCTTCCGTGGGCGAACACGACGATCCCCGGCGCCCCAGCAGGAACGGCAAGGTATCCGGCGAGGCTCACGCCTCCGGCCAGAATCTCGATGTCTTCATCCCGTCCTGGCCAATTGTCCGCCGAGCGGTCTTGCGGCGTTGAAGCCGAGGGGACGGGTTCGAGGCCACTGACGAACTCATGATCAGTGGTTTGGGCAAAATCACGGTAGCTCTGGCCCATGGCAGGGAACCTCTTGGGCGTGTCCAGATAGACAAACTCGTCGGTGCGTGCGCGAACACCTCGATCCGGTACTCGATCGTGGGGGGCCGGACACACGATCCCACCCATACCCGTACCGCGGGGCGGACCGAGAACGACGAAATCCTCCCCTCGCAGATGCTCAAGTCGTCGGACCAGCAGCCGCCCAGCGTTGGCACGATCCGCGTACATCATGATCCACCTCACAGACCACAAGCCTCCATTCCAGACTATCGCACCGTTCACCGCGGTACTAGTGGTGTGTTGCAGGAATGGCCACTGTGTCTCTCCGACCCTCATCTCTCCTTGCTGTGTTGTGCTCTGATGCCATCGATCGCCGACGTGAGATCCGTCCGTGATGGCTGGATGACGACGATCACCCTTGGCCTGCGTACCGCAATCTCCTACCGGAGTCAGTCGCGGCGGGAGATAATCGAGTCATGGAGCCACAACGTCGCGACGCGTACCGGTGGGAGATTCCGCGTTCGAATGGTATGCGCGTCCCCGGGGTCGTGTTCGCCAGCGAGACACTCATGGTCGACATACAAGCTGGACGTGCGCTTGACCAGGTTGCAAACGTGGCACATCTCCCGGGAATCGTACGCGCATCATACGCGATGCCCGATATCCACTGGGGATACGGATTCCCGATCGGTGGCGTTGCTGCGACCGATGTGGCTCGCGGCGGTGTCGTCTCCCCCGGCGGGGTGGGCTTCGACATCGGTTGTGGCGTTCGTCTCCTGTCTTCGCAACTCACCGAGAACGATTTCGTCCGATACGGGGACCGAGTGATGGCAACGCTGGACACTCGCATTCCCCGTGGAGCGGGCAAGGGCGGGATCGCGGATCCGGGCCTCCTCGATCGGGTACTCGAACAAGGAGCACGTGCGGGTGTCGACGCTGGGTATGGCTCCACCGCGGATCTGGATCGGTGCGAGGAACAAGGAACATCCACCGGCGCCCGGCCGGATCTCGTATCTGTGAAGGCACGTCAACGGGGCGCGGGCCAGATCGGTTCGCTTGGTTCGGGAAACCACTTCCTCGAGATCCAGGTCGTCGACGAGATCCTCGACTCTGCAGCGGCCGAGGTGTTCGGACTGCGCATCGGGACCCTCACCGTGATGATTCACTGCGGCAGCAGAGGCCTCGGCCACCAGACATGCAAGGACCATCTCAATTTGATGGATTCTGCAGTGGCACGTCACGGCATTCAGGTCCCCGACCCCCAGCTCGCCTGCGTCCCAGCCGATTCCAGCGAAGGCAGAGCCTATCTCGGAGCAATGGCAGCGGCAGCAAACTTCTCATGGGCTAACCGTCACATCCTGGCCCACGAAGCCAGACATGCGTTTGCCTCGGCACTCGGAACTCGTCCCGACACAGCCGGATTCACACTCGTCTTCGACGTAGCCCACAATCTGGCGAAGCTCGAGATGCATTCCGTTGACGGCAGCGACAGGATGCTGTGTGTGCACCGAAAAGGGGCGACACGGGCCTTCGGTCCGGGCCATCCAGACACGCCATCGGATCTCCGGGCCGTCGGCCAGCCAGTCCTCCTCCCAGGCAGCATGGGAACCGCGTCCTGGGTGTTGCGAGGTGTTCTCGACAACCCGGCATTTGACTCCTCAGCCCACGGTGCCGGGAGACTCATGAGTCGCGGCGCGGCAAGACGCCGGGCGAGCGGAACAGAGGTACGCAGGGATCTGGAGCAAGCGGGGATCGCGATCGGCCATGGCTCTGCGAAGCTGCTTGCCGAGGAAGCGCCATACGCGTACAAGGATGTCGACGAGGTGGCACGCGTATGTGAGGTCGCGGGTCTCGCGGCTCGCGTTGCCCGCCTCAGACCGCTTGGCGTCATTAAGGCCTGACCTGCGGTTGAGTGGTTCGCGAGGCGTGACCGGTGCATGGCGGGATAATGTTGCACGTATGGCAACCGTCCGACCTGCCGCCGTGGCTGGCACGTTCTACCCGGCGGATCCGAACGACCTCCGCGCGTCCATCGAGTCATTGCTCTGGGCCGAACCACCAACGGAAGTCGACATCCTCCCGAAGATGCTCGTCGTTCCCCATGCCGGCTATGTCTACTCGGGTTCCGTCGCCGCGAGGGCATACCGATTGCTCGAGGCGACGGATGTCCAGCGGGTCGTACTGGTGGGTCCCTCCCACTTCGTGGGTTTCGATGGGATGGCAACTCCGGGAGTCGAATTTCTTGCCACGCCCCTGGGACTCGTTCCGGTGGATGAAGAGTCCACCTCGACAGCAGGGGACAATGCCGTCGTGTCTCGCGGACCGGCTGCGCACGCTCGCGAGCACAGCCTCGAGGTGCAACTTCCCTTCCTCCAGGTCGTTCTCGGTGAGTTCACGGCTCTTGCGCTCCTGACCGGGGATGTGACAGCCGACGCGGTCGCCGACGTGCTGGATCAGACGATCGGCGCATCCGATGTCATCGGCGTCATCAGCTCGGACCTCTCCCACTACCTCGACTACGAGACTGCCTGTCGCCAGGACGCCCGAACAGCCGAGGCGATAACCGGGTTGTGTCCGCAGGACCTGGCCCTGCACGATGCCTGTGGCCGCATCGCTGTACAAGCTGGCTTGCTGCTCGCCCAAAAGCGGGGCTGGAGCTGCCGCGTGCTTGCCCTCGGGAACTCGGGTGATACAGCTGGTTCGATGGATCGGGTTGTCGGGTACGGGGCTTTTGCGATCGGTCCTGAGATTTGACGCGGATCAGCCGGAAAAACGGATCGGAAGGCGTCGTGCACCCCAGTTGCCAGGACCGTCGGAGTCGAACACCCCAGCGCAGGGGGCTCCACACTTGAGACACTGGCCAGCCTCGTCGAGAACCCAGCGGCCGACCAAATACTGACTTCGTTCGATGACTTTGGCACCGCATTCGTGGCAGTACGTAGCCTGTCCCACAGGGTCGTGAACGTTGCCCGTATAGACATGCCGGATGCCGTTACCCATCCCGATGCCTCTTGCCATCGTCAGCGTCTCTGGCGGCGTTGGGGGCCGATCCAGCATCTTGAAGTCGGGATGGAACGCGGTGAAGTGCAGAGGCACGTCCGGTCCCAGCCGTTCCATGAACCAGGATGTGAGCCGGTCGATCTCCTCGGGTGAATCGTTGAGCTCGGGGATCAGCAGCGTCGTCACCTCAAGCCAGACGTCAGTTTCGTTGCGGATGTACTCGAGCGTTTCGAGTACGGGATCGAGATGTCCCGCGCACACCTTGCGATAGAACTCCTCGGTGAACCCCTTCAGGTCCACGTTCACCGCATCGATGTGTGCGTAGAACTCGGCTCGAGGTTCGGGCATGACATAGCCAGCAGTAACCGCCACAGTCTTCACTCCGAGGGCCGTACATGCAGCTGCCACATCAATGGCGAACTCGTGAAAGATGATGGGGTCGTTGTACGTGAATGCGACGCTCCTGCAACCGAGTTCGATGGCGCGTCTGGCGATTGCCTCAGGTGAGGCCTGGTCCGTGAGGGTGTCGTATTCGCGCGATTTAGATATGTCCCAGTTCTGGCAGAAGCGACACGCAAGATTGCATCCGGCCGTCCCGAACGACAGCACGGCAGTGCCCGGAAGAAAGTGGTATAGCGGCTTCTTCTCGATGGGGTCGATGCAGAAGCCGCTGGCCCTGCCGTACGTCGTGAGCACAATCTGGTCATCCTGGCGAGCGCGCACGAAGCAGAGTCCCCGTTGGCCGTCTCGAAGCTTGCACAACCGCGGACACATGTCGCACTGCAGCCGCCCGTCCTCCAGCCGATGCCAGTACTTGGTGGGCACAATCGAATCGGGAGGTGCCAAGGGGGCAGCGGGATCGCTCATCGCCACCTTTCGTCGAGACGCCACAGTCCAGCGTCTCGTGCCGCCTTGAACGCTGCCGCAATCTCGGCGTGATCAGGACGACGATCGATGTCACCATACCGTTCAGCTCCCGGCACCAGGTGATCGGGTCGATATTGGCCCATGATGTTGACATACGTGTCAGGCGAAACCGTGTCGTGGAGCCATCGGAAGATCTCCGCTGCCTGCTCGATGCAGCCCGGCATCACGAGGTGCCGCACAAGCACGCCACGTCGCGCCAACTTGTCCCGGCCGAGCTTCAGGACGCCCACCTGCCGGTGCATCTCTGCAATCGCCGCCCGAGCTATCTGCGGGTAGTCCGCAGCTCGGACCAGGCGTCTGGAGGATTCGGGTTCCCAGAATTTGAAATCGGGCATGTAGATGTCTACCAACCCGTCCATGAGCTCGAGCGACGCGATCGCGTCATAGGCCGAAGTGTTGTACACGATCGGAAGCCTCAGCCCGAGAGGCACCGCAACAGCAATGGCCTCCACCAGCTGCGGCACAACGTGCTCCGGCGTCACGAAGTTGATGTTGTGACAACCCTCTGCCTGGAGCTCGAGCATCAATTCGGCGATCTGGTCAGCAGTGAGCTCCCGCCCCGCCTCCTGGGAGGAAATGTCCCAGTTCTGGCAGAACACACACTTGAGATTGCAGTACGAGAAGAAGATGGTCCCCGAACCAATCGACCCGCGGAGGCAGTCTTCCTCACCAAGGTGGTGGAAGGCATTCGCAACGTAGGGCCAGCGGCCGGTGTGACACATACCCCTCTCGTCGAGAAGCCGATTGATTCTGCAATCCCGCGGACATGCCCTGCAGTCCACAAGCTCGTCCAACGCCGCCTCAACCTTGGCATCGAGGCCACCCTCCCGCCACGTGCGGATGTAGACCGGCTCGTAGTCGTCGATCAGGAATCTCTCATCGAGTCCAGAAGCGAACACGCTCATCACCCTTGAAGTTAGTGCTCCGCCGCACCGGTGGTTGGCGCCGGCGGCCAACAGGCGCGCAACGCACGGTATGCGTGCCTCGATACGTTTCCAGGACGAAACCGCGTCAAGTCAGCCGTATGTCGAGTCGAGTTCGTTCAGGGCGAGTCGCAGCAGCACAGCAGTCAGAAGAGTGCCAGCAGCTCCCAGATTCTCGCAACGACGAAGACGAGGAGAAGGATGCCAACAAGGTCCAGGATGATCCCTTTTCGGAAGATCTCACCGGCCGAGTAGAGACGTGTTGAGTATGCGATCATCGTCGGGGGCGTCCCGACGACGAGTGCGAAGTCGATCGATGACGCTATCGCCACGATCACGACGAGGCCTGTCGCGTTCACACCCAGGACACCGGCGAGAGGGAGCGCCAAGGGGATGAGAATCGCCGCCGATGCCGTGTTCGATGCGACCATCGTCAACAGCAGTGTGATCATTGCCACAGCAACCACCGCGATCACAGCGGGAACTCCGACGAGACCCGTGAGTCGTGTCGCCAGATAGTCCGACGTGCCGCTGCGGACGAGGAACAGGCCGAGCGTCAATCCACCGCCAAACGTGAGCAGAGCTGGCCACGAGATCCTCCCGAGGTCCTCGGGTGACAGCCTTCCCAGAATGAAGAGTGCCACGGCACCTGCAAGAGCAATGGCCGGACAATGCCCGATTTCCTCGATGAGATCATCGAATTGAGCACTGAGGAGGACCCTCTGTTCCCCCAGAAGGTCCAAGCCGCTTTGGACCAACGCGTGCTGATGCGCGAGCTGGCAGACGTGAGGCTCGCCGCGAACATCTCCCAGACGAAGCTCGCCGCGGCGGCTGGGACATCGCAATCACAGATCGCCAGGGCCGAGAGCGGCGACGTGGACGTGCGCCTGTCAACCGTTGCCAGGATGGCAGCGGTTCTCGGCAAGCGTATCCAGTGGACCATCGTCGACACCGACAGCTCAGTGTGACGACCTCTCCAATAGAAGCGCGTTTCATGGATTCCGGTGTCCCGCAAGCTCTAGCGGCACGCTCGCAACGGAAGTAGTAGCCACGACTTTGTTGTCTTGACAAATCGTATCCTTTTGTCAGGATAAAAGAACCATATCTTTGCAAAAGGACAACCCGTGTCAAGCTACGTGTGGACGGACAACGTCGGCAGAACCTACGAGTACGAGCCGTACCAGGCTCAGCCGATCGCAGATCTCTCGATCAGTCTGTCTGAATCTGCCGCGCTCGCGGTAGCAGAAGCGTCCAGCGCGTTGGGAAGCGTGTCGCCGCTCCCGGGAGCTGGCATCGCTTCAGTTCTCTACCGCTCGGAGTCAATCGCCTCGTCGATCATCGAGGACATCACCGTTGGTGCACGACGAATCCTCGAGGCAGAGGTTGCTACTGCAGACGAGATCCGTGATCCCATCGCATCGCGAATCATCGGCAACCTTGAGGGTCTTCGAGATGCGCTCGCAACGCCCTTCCCCGCCGGTCCCGATGACTACCTCCGCTGGCACCGGATTCTGACCGGCGGTCATCCCCGAATGAAGGACGAGGACATCGGTGCGTACCGAACCAAACAGAACTGGATCGGTGGAGATGCCTACGGACCTCGCCATGCCGAGTTCATTCCGCCGAGGCCAGAAGTCATCGAGGCGCTCGTGTCCGACCTCGCCACATACACCGCACGCACCGACATCGCCCCGATCATCCAGGCAGCCATTGCTCACGCGCGGTTCGAGGTCATTCATCCGTTCACAGACGGCAACGGGCGGGTAGGACGCATGCTGACCCAGCATGCGCTCGCTGGCCGGACATCTCTCGACGCACCAATTCCTGTGTCGATTCCCTGGAGCCAGGACAAGGATGCGTACATCGCAGGCCTCCGGCTCTACCAAGCGGGAGACACGAACGCGTGGATCGAGTTCTTCGGAATGTCAGTCGTCGCAGCCGTTGCATGGATGCATTCCGTTGATGGCCGCGTCGCTTCATTGCTCGCCTCGCTCGCGGACCGGTCCAGATCCCGCGGAGAGTCAGTTGCTGCACGCGTGATCCGCGATCTACCCAGCCATCCCATGGTGAATGCTGACACTGTTGCGGACGCTACGGCGTCAGTCGACAGGCGGCGCATCAGGCGCTTGTCCGCCTCGGCGAGGACCGGGTACTGACCGAGCGATCGTTCTCGCGGCGAACCAAGTCTGGAGACCGAGGCAGATGTACACGAGCACGGAACTGATCCAACTCCTCAGCGAGATCATCACAGACTGATCCGTGGCATTTGAAGCCCACTGCCCGTCCCTTCTGTGTGAATGCGACGG
>PVMK01131886.1_pt1 | contig 10750 bp, 6 predicted proteins | sample 1853481 | NCBI WGS metagenome assembly PVMK01 (sample SAMN08533507, study PRJNA380276) | Marine sediment metagenome, whole genome shotgun sequencing project. | reverse complement strand
TTTACCCTGTGGTACCCGACCCCTAAAGATGTCGTCAGGTGTGAAAAGCTTTTCCGCCGGACCCAGGTTCAGACAGGGTTTTTCGTGGTAGCGGCCAAAACCATCGGCTCGCCATTTGGAACCGGTTGCGATAACAATGTGTTCCGCACCGATACTCAACGCATCATCCGCATCCAGGTTATTATCAAGAAAAATATCAACATTCGGCATGGTTTGAATCAGATTCACCCGATAATCCCGTACCCGCCCCCATTCGGACAGACCTGGCAATCGAGATTCCAGGGTGACACGCCCGCCAAGCTCGGTTGAAGCCTCGGCCAGCATCACCGTGTAACCACGCTGACCGAGTGCCCGGGTTGCCTCAAGACCTGCCGGACCTGACCCGACAACCAGTACGGTGGCGTCGCTGCTTTTGGGCTGGATACGTTCCGGGTGCCACCCTCTGCGCCATTCCTCACCCATGGTCGGGTTCTGTGTGCAACGAATCGGTACACCCAGGCTGTCGCCGGCGTAACAGATGTTGCAGCCGATACACTCACGGATTTCATCTCCGCGCCCTTCCTTGATCTTCATCGGTAAAAACGGGTCAGCAATGGAGGGACGCGCCGCGCCGATAAAATCAACGATACCTCGTCGTACCTGCGATACCATGGTATCCGGAGAGGTAAAACGCCCCACAGTTACGACAGGCTTGCTGGTGATGGTCTTGACGTAGTTCATCGTATTTTCCAGCGAAGCTTCCTTGATGAAGCGTGACACACCCATTTCATGTTCGTAGTTGTGTATGTTTACATCCCAAAGGTCGGGGATTTCGGCCAGTATTTCGAACATCTCCCGGCGATCATCTGAAACCGGGTGCTCGAGCGTGCCGGTACCATCATCTGCAGACATACGCACCGCGACCGCGCAGGTATCACCGATCGCATCTTTGGTCTCTTCAATAAGCTCCCGTACCAGCCGAACGCGATTCTCCACTGAGCCACCGTATTCATCACTACGCTGATTGGTCTGTGGGGATAGAAACTGGGACAACAGGTACATATGAGTGGCATAGATGTAGACGATGTCAAAACCTGCATCCCGGGCACGAAGCGCCGCGTCCCGATGCCAGCGACGCAGGTTGCGTATATCCTTTTGGTCCATGGCCCTGGTCTGATAGGGGTGGCCGGCTACGTTTGGCATGCTACCAACACCCAGCGCTACTTCCCGCGTCAGCAGGTTCGCTGCACTAGCACCGCCTGCCCATAATTCCACACCCGCCAACGCACCATGTTCGTGTACCTTTTCGGTCATCAAGGCATGGGCTTTGATATCTGCCTGGTCCCACAAACTGGCATAGGGATGGGGCAGGTCATCGGTACTGGGGTGAATGGAACAATACTCTGTACACACCACCCCCCAGCCACCTTCAGCCTTGATACCACGCATTTCTGCCAACATGCGGGGACGCAGTGAGCCCATTCCGTTGCAATGGGGAACCTGGTAGAAACGATTGGGTGCCTGTACGGGGCCAATACGAACGGGCTCAAACAGGATGTCATAACGCGGGTCGCGGGTCATTGCGGGTGTTTCTCCAGGATGCCTTAAAGGGATTAGCGAATCCTAGCAAATGCCGCTCACTTTAGCATACGCGCGTATAGGGAGAATAAACCCATTCCAGTAAAGCTGCTAATGTGTACTCACTAGAGGAGCCTGCACCATGTTGTTCAAACACCTGTTTGCGCCCCATGAAATTAGAGGGCTGGAAATTCGCAACCGCATCTTTTCAACCGGTCACCAGACCATCCTGGCTGAAAAGGGTTCACCGGGCGAAAAGATGGCCGCTTATCACGAAGCCCGTGCACGCGGCGGAGCCGGCCTGATCATCATGGAATCCTCACGCCCTGACAGCGATGACGTATCCGCCAGCTATTATATTGATTCCAGCACCGACGACTGCATCCCCGGTTACAAACTGGTTGCCGACAAGATACACAAACACGGTTGCAAGGTATTCGCCCAGATCAATCACGGTGGCCGCATCACTTATACTCACGATGGCATGTTCATGGTACCCAACGCTCCTTCCCTGGTTCCGGATCACCGTTTTCACTGCATGCCAAGGGTGATGAGCACAGATTACATCCAGGAACTGGTGCAGGCCTTCGCCCGGGCTGCAAGACGCATGGCTGAGGCCGGCCTGGATGGCGTCGAACTGGTCGCCAGCCACGGAATGCTGCTGGCCCAATTCCTCAACCCACTGACCAATCAACGCAGCGATCAATATGGCGGATCCGAGGAAAACCGTTTTCGATTCATCTCCGAATGCATAACAGAAACACGTCGCCTTATCGGCTCTGAAAAAATCATCGGCTTGCGTATTTCTGCCGACGAGTTTGAACCCGATGGGCTGGACGCGCCTGCCTGGTTGAAAATCTGCAAACGCCTCAACGATGAACCTGAACTTGACTTTGTAGATATAACAGTCGGTTCCATGATGGGTCCCGGAGGTTCTGTCCACGTGGTTCCACCGATGCAGATAGAGCACGCCTATACAGCCCCCAAAGCCGGGCAGATCAAGGCTGTCATGGATAAGACGATCATGGTCGCAGGCCGTATCAATCAACCGCAACTGGCCGAGCAGGTGCTTGCTGCAGGACAGGCTCACATGTGTGGTATGACCCGCGCCATGATCTCGGATCCCGAGATGCCCAATAAGGCCCGCGCCGGAAAGCTGGATGATATCCGGGCCTGTATCGGTTGTAACCAGGCCTGCATCGGCCACTATCAAATGGGTGTGGATATTTCCTGTATCCAGAACCCGCTCAGCGGCCGTGAGATCACACTCGGTAAACATATCGAGGCTGATAAAAAACGTAATATTCTCGTGGTCGGAGGTGGCCCGGGTGGCATGAAAGCCGCTGCCGTGGCCGCCGAGCGTGGACACAGTGTGAGTTTGTGTGAGGCATCCCCGCGACTGGGCGGGCAAGCCCTGTTGGCGCAACTATTACCTAACCGGTCTGAATTTGGTGGGATTGTTGATAACCTGAAGCACGAAATGGTTCAGGCCGGGGTGAAAATCCGCCTTAATACAGCTGTAAATCGTGCGCTACTTGAAGCTGAGCAACCAGATGCTGTGATCATAGCAACCGGGGCGACACCATTTCGTCCTGAAAATGAAACCGGCATGGATATTTCAGACGATATTCACGCGGTTGATGCCTGGCAAATCCTGCGCGATGAGACCCTTCCGGGAAGCAACGTGGTGGTTGCCGACTGGCGTTGTGACTGGGTTGGGCTTGGTGTGGCTGAAAAGCTCGCCCTCGAAGGCTGTTCAGTACGGCTTTGCATCGATGGTGAAACGTTGGGGCAAAACCTGCAGCTTTACCTGCGCACCCATTGGGCCGGGGTCATGCACAAGCTGGGCGTTGAAGTTATTCCCTACGCCCGCCTCTATGGAGCAGATGGTGATACCGTCTATTTCCACCACAATGCCAGTGGGGAGCCGATTATCTGCGAAGGGGTTGATACACTGGTCATCGCCCAGGGCCACAAGCAAAACACGACATTGGAAGAAGAAATAAGCGGCTTGGGGCTGGAGACTTACCTGGTCGGTGATTGCCTTAGCCCACGCTCAGCCGAAGAAGCCGTCTACGAAGGATTAATCGCAGAAGGTATAGAACAGGCATGTAATTCACCCCAGACAAATCTGTTTCTATCGGTATTGTCACGTTTACAAATGTTAGTCGATCGAAAGTCCCAAATGACGCGATGACCCATCAGTAGGCGTAGGTAGCCTGATCCCAGGTCGCAAAAGCACGGTCTCTGAGAATCCGATAATTTCCAGCAGACAGCAAGTGTCTTTGTTGTCGAAATAAATTGTTTACGAGTCCGTAAATGGAGAGAAATCGTTGTGCCTGTCCGGGAGATTTAAAGATTTCATCACAGAAATAGCACTTCGAGATTCTTTTTATTTGTCATAATAGTTTGACAAAACAACCTAATTTATCTATTTTGTCAAACTATTATGACAAACCACGATAAATATCTAGAGGACATAGGTGCGCTCATCCAGCGTTTAAGAAAAGAAAAGGGCTGGACCCAGGAAGAGCTTCGACAAAAAGCGTCGACACTTGGTGCGCCCGTAATCCATAGGCAAGAAATAAGTCAAATGGAAAACGGGCAATTCGGTGGTGCAGTGAGGAAACTTCAAGCAGTACTTCGAGCACTGAGATATACACTCACAGCTGAAGTTGCGAGAAAGCCTCAATTAGATGAGTTAGCGAGAATATTTGCAGACGATGATTAAAGAACGCATAAAAGAACTGGAAGTGTACACGCCAATGGGTGTGTCGGGGAAACTATACAAAGAAGCTAACTTTACATTCAACTATTACCCTGGGGCGGAGCGACAAGATCAAGTCTCCATAACCATGAACATTCAAAAAGAAAGCTATAAGCGAGGAGCACTATTTCCGATTTTCGAAATGAACTTACCCGAAGGGTATGTAAGGCATTACGTAAATGAACGGTTACGAAAAATAGCGCCAATTGATGACATGCTCTACCTGGCTCTTTCGGGTAACAACGGCATAGGCCGGTTAAGATACGAAACGCCGCTGATAGAAACAAACCACATCGAGCCAATATCATTAAGTTCCATTATTAACACAGGCAATAGCAGTAAGTTATTTAGTGATCTGGTGGAAAAATACCTCTTATATACTTCGGTAGGCGTATCAGGTGTTCAACCAAAAGTAGTGGTTCCAGAAGAAAGAGGAACACTGTCACTGCCGTCACTGATTATTAAAAGTGGTAATGCAGAATACCCAAACATTGCACTTAACGAATTCCTTTGCATGTCCATCGCAAAGGAAGCAAGAATCAAAACACCGGAATTCTGGACTTCTGAGGATCAGCAACTTTTTATAATGAGGCGGTTCGACATTATCGGTTCCGGCCAAAAACTGGGCATGGAAGACTTTTCTGTGCTCTTGGGGAAATCAGGTGACAAAAAATATGAAGCTCGCTACGAAACATTGCTTAAAGCTGCAAATTTATATGAAATAGACACTACAAAAATGTTTGAACAAATTGTTCTTTCATTAATGGTCGGAAATGGAGACGCGCATTTAAAGAACTTTGCGATCATCTACGATGACGTTCAAGGCCCGTATGAATTATCTCCTTTGTATGACGTTGTTTGCACAAAGGTATATGGCGATGAAACAACCGCCTTATCTATAAACAAGACGAGAACCTATCCACGTCGGAACTATCTGGAAAAAATGGGACATACTTTTGGCGTTAGAAATCCGAAAGAAATAATTGAACGGATTGGTAATGCAGTTGATGTGGTTTGTGGGGAATATTCACATCTTGCTGATCAACATAAAGCTCAGGACATTGTAACCGCGATAAAAGAAAGCAGAGATATCCTCTTTAGCAAAGCCTAGCAGTCTAAGAAAACCCGGTCGAATACAATCCCATGGTTCAAACAAATAGAGAAAGTATTCATGTTTGGTCTTGCAATGCACAATGGCCGTGGTCTTAAATCGCTGCAGGTAAAATGCTTTGATGAATGTCAGCTTTTCTGGCGGCGTGTGCCGGTGGGACATATCGATCAGCTCGGGGGGTTCACAAAAGCATCCATATGAAATTTTGCATGCGCTGGCAGATAGGTGAACTGCCTTCCCACCGGACAAGCCCTGCGTGCTTCGCAGCCCAGTCTCCTGCAGGCCGTTTCAGTATCCGTCATCAGGTAATCCATGCACTGATCAACCCGGTAGGCGTTGGCTGTAAATGCATTCACAGGACAAGCCTCCAGGCAGGGCTGGTCCTTGCAGCTCAGGCAAGGGGATTTGAATTCAACTTCAGCTGGAAAGCCTTCCTGTTGTTCAGAGAAAGCAAACGCAAAGCGATAGGCATGCCATAAGCCAAACTTTGCGTGCATAAATATCGATATGGGGGAAGGAATTACCTGCCCGGTTTTCCCGGCCCAGGAAAGGAACGGCGGGTATGGTGGGCCATCAAAGGGAAAAATCGCCCGACCGCCCAATTCGGTGGCCAGGTTTTCTCCTACACGTTTGCTCCAGCGATCCAAAGGGTCCGCCAGGCCATCCCGGAATTCGGATGAACAACTGAAGACCGGCCAGAATGACGACCCGCCATTGCCGATCAGCAACAATTGCCTGGCTGGCTGAGGCTCATCGATTTCAGGCACCAGGTCATCGTCTGATATCTGCATGACACCCAACAACAACAGGCCATGGGCTTTGAGCAAGCCCTGGATTTTAGTGCTCCAGGAGGTTAGGTGGGTCATTTTTGTGCGACGCTTTTGCCACAGCTTGTCGTTGTCGGGATTTCACCGATCCCGGGCCGGCCGGTTGCGGTGGCAGTGATACGTGTTTCCAGGAAGAGATCACCGTCCAGATCGTGATGAATATGATTTTCTTCCTGGCTCAAGCGGACCTCCATTTCACTGGCACCTGCTGCCCGTGTCATCAGACGTGCTTTCTCTGTCACCATGGTATTTGCCTTTTCTGTGGCTTCTTCCAGGTTGTTGAACCGGATCGGCTCCCGGTCACCATGGACAATAAATTGTCCATGTAGTGGCTGTGTAATGGTCACATGGGCTCGTTGTACAACGCTGCCCATCACCGCGCCAAAGGCATTGGCAACCTCCGCATGCCCAGGCAAGACAAGTTTCACACCCAGGTGCTCTGCTGCATCCAGGAAAAAGGTCGCCGCAGGCGCACCCACTGCAACGACCGGGTAGTCGGCAGCAAAACTCAGATGGAATAGTGATCCGGAGTCCAAAATCTTGCCGGTAGCATTACCGGACTCGCAGACAAGTTCTGCCAGTAGGCGGGTCAGGCTGCTTGTGTTGGCTCGGTCAAGTTTGCGGTGCTGATGGAACCCGGCTTCGATCAGGGCACGAATGATGCGTTGATTGACTTGCTCAAACACGTCCCGGCTGGGAGTGATGGCGTCGCCAGCCTGCCAGCGGCCCATCCCATAGACGTAACGCATCTGCCGCGCCCAGATCAATGCAGACAGTTCCGCCGCTTCACGGTTCCAGTGTGAGCTCTGGTCGAGGACGTGTGCAGCGTCACTGGGCGTAAATCCGCTGTAAATGACCAGCCCATGACGTTGCAGGCGTGCAATGGCCCTTGCGATATCGCGGTCTGACGCCATGATGGCATCGAGTTCAACAGGCTGTTTACCGAGCATATCCCAGGCCCGGCGCTCCGTACCGGAACAGCGGGACAGCAGCACTTCATTACATTCGAGCCGAATGGCAAAGCGGTTATTTCTGCGGCTCGGGGGCTGGGCCAGTTGCCGTTTCAACGCATCCACAATATCGGGAAACTGGTGGGCGAGCAGGCTAAGTGGCACGGCGCGACGCGGTCCTATCCGAATACCCGAGGAGCCGCCGAAGCGCACTTCGCTATCACCACCAAGTCCGATAGAAATAACGCGCACGGCTTCAACCATGGGTTTCCAGTCACCGATGCGAACACCGTCTGTGTCCAATTCGGGCTGGCCGTCGGTCACCACTGCAATATCGGTTGTGGTACCACCCATGTCGGCAATAATGGCGTTACCGGCATTGCTAAGTGCGCAGGCCCCAACCACGCTGGCGGCGGGCCCGGACAGCACGGTTCCCACCGGTTCCCTGATCGCGGTTTCAGTATTGACCAGTGAACCATTGCCTTTAACCATCATCAGTGGCGCCCGGATTTTCATTTGCCGCATGATGCCCTGAACAGCAATGATCAGTTCGTGGATGATGGGTACCATACGTGCGTTTAAGGCCACGGTCAGGGCCCGGCGTGGTGCATCCAGGCCGCTGGCCAGCTCATGGCCACAGGTGACCGGTTTGGCGCACAACGCCGAGACCAGTTCCCGCAGGCGAATTTCATGTGCCGGGTTACGCACCCCGAACATGGATGAAATGGCAAATGCGGAAACCTTGTCCGCCAGCACCTTGATGGCCTGAGCGGCAGCTACCTCGTCCAGTGATTGCTTCTCTTTGCCCATCGCATCGTGGCCACCCGGTAATGTAACCACCATGTCTTTTTTAAAAATTTCCAGTAAACCGCTTTTGCGTACCTGTTGCTCCCGGTAGCCGGCTAGCAGGACGCCTACCGGCGCACCCTGTCCTTCGACTACGGAATTTGTGGACAGCGTTGTGGACAGTGCAACCAGGCCAACCTTACAAAGTGCATCAGGCGGTAGTTCACGCAGTGCATTGCCGATACCCAGTGTGAGATCGTGCCGGGTGGTCAGGCACTTGGCGGCTGCAACAATTTGTTGAACTTCATTGACCAGAACAGCGTCCGTGTAGGTGCCACCGGTGTCAATGCCGAGCCTGAATCCCATCTATTTCCAACGGCCATTGCCGGGCCGCATATCCTTGTTACTTAAACGGATAGGGAATTTATCACGAATCCGTGCATCTGCGACGGGATCAATATATTCGGGGTAGTGACTGGAAAGGATATGCTTTACTTTCCGGTGCGCCAGTTCGTATACATCCTCTTTGCCACTTGCTTCCCATTCGCCCGGTGTCCTGCGGTCGGCCACCTCAGGGTACAGAAATTCCGTCTGCATCAGTTCCAGGGTCTGGGGCTGATTGAGGAAGTGACCGGTGCCGAATACCGCGTCCTTTATCACCTCATAGGATAGTGTTTCGTCGGTCACTTCAATACCGCGAAGCAATCGTTGTACATTTCCCAGCATGTCATTGTCGATCACCATGCCCTCAAACGACTGGCCGATCAGGCTGCCGACGATACCCGGATAAGCTGCCACCAGGTTACCGCCGGCCAGTGCCAGCGCGGTGGCGGTGATGGCCTTTTCGTAGCCGGCCTGGGCGTCCATGGTTTTTGAATCGGTCATCCCGCAGGCCACACTGGTGATGAATCCAAAGTGGTTGCAGAGTTGAACGGTGGCCGCCATGACCAGGGCTTCCTCGCCGCTGCCGCCACTGAATGCACCGGTCCTGAGGTCGGAAATAAATGGCCACATACCAAAATTGATGGGTAAACCGGGACGTACCAGGTTCACGATCGCCATGCAGGCAAGAGTTTCAGCAAAACACTGTACCAGCGTTCCAGCCAACGCTGCCGGTGAGGTTGCACCAGCCTGGGGTGCGACAGCCACATCGACAACCAGGCCTAACTCGGCCAGCTTGACCATCACCTGCGCATTGTCTGCGCCAAATCTCAGTGGTGAGACAATGGGACAACCGCCAATGGTGCAAAATGGCCGTTTCAGGAACCCGCCTTCTTCACCCAGGTAGGTATCGAACAGAGCAACAACGGGTTCGATATGATCGACTTCAGCAATTCCAAGCGAGAATGGCTTGCGTGTCCCTGCCAGTTCAGCGTAGGCAATATTCATGTCATGTACGTATAAGTCATGACTGTATTCGGCTGCTATGAACGGTTGTCCAAACGAGTGGATATGCTCAAGCGTATCCGCCAGCCTGGTGGCATCATACAGGTCAACCAGTGTGGTCGGCCGGTATGACTGACTTTCATAATCGAGGATGCTGACAGACTCACCCGCCGTCGAAAAATATACTTTCTGCCCGCCGACCTCCTTATCAAAGCGGGGGTCGGGCGCGTAACAGATGTATTCTTTCGCGGAAATATCAATCAGGTCTTCGATCAGGGTACGGGGAAAACGCAGACGATTGTCGTCATCGAGCACACAGCCACCGGGCAAAGCGTAGCGCAGTATTTCCGGGATCGGATCACCGATACCGATATTTTCAAGCAGGTCCAGAGCCGTATCATAGATACGCCGGATATCATCTTCGCTCAGCGGTTTGTAAACACCGCCTTGCATACCCGCTTGAACTGCCAGACCACGAACCCCCTCGGCCCGTGCGGCATGTCTTGCCCTTCGACCGCCGCTACGACGGTGTTGCCCTGTTCTTTTATTAATTTCTGACATTGACTACTTTGTTTTGTGTGTTGTTCATCAGTGTTCTTATGCCTGAAGGCCAGTTTACATGTAACTGCATCAAAGGAACATAAGACACAATAACGCTGACTTTTTGGTGGAGTAGCGTTTATTCTATTAATAATTTCCAATTTCACAAGCAGGAACAACCATGGTGAGAAGAAAGAGCGTACGACGTGCGAAGGCCGCAGCCAGGGGTAGCAAATTCCTTTCGGGAGACCCCGGTCTTCATCGTGGCCCCACACCTTCTTATTCGCCCTTTTCGAAGCAGGACGCGCAACAGATCATCGATGCCGCCTTTGATCTCATGAGTCAGACGGGGGTCGGTTTCGATCCGGTACCCCACCTGATGGACCGGCTTGGCGATGCCGGTTGTGACATATCGCAGGAGGGGTTGGTCAAATTTCCTGTTGAACTCATCCGAAAATCACTCGACAGCGTTGCAAAGAGCGTCAGGCTTTGGAATCGCGACGGCTCAGCCTTTATCGAAATAGATTGTCAACATACCTGGTTTGTTCCAGGTATGACGTGCATCAAGGTCTACGATGGGAAAACCGGTGAAGCCCGTGACAGCAACCGGGATGATCTTGCCACAGTGACGCGCGTGAGTGACGCGCTTCAGAATATCGATGCCGTTTGCATAGCTTGTAAAAATGTCGAGGAATCGAATATTCATGGTGAGATCGATGAGTTCTGCGTACTCGCCGAGAACACGACCAAACCGTTGATTTATCTGTGCGAATACGCGGAGTCGCTCGGGGTGGTAGTAGATATGGCAACGGCCATTCGAGGTGGC
>PVMK01127277.1_pt1 | contig 10750 bp, 7 predicted proteins | sample 1853481 | NCBI WGS metagenome assembly PVMK01 (sample SAMN08533507, study PRJNA380276) | Marine sediment metagenome, whole genome shotgun sequencing project. | reverse complement strand
TCCGGTATTTAAAAAAGATGAACTTTGATGTGACTGTATCCTTTCCGGTCAACAGCCGCGCCACGGCCTTTTTAACTACTACCGAAAAAGATAAAACTGGTCGATTTATTATACCGGCCCTGGCCACGGACGGCGGCGGCATACCCAGAAACTTTTTACTCAGCCATGGTCTCTGCCTGGTACGATTCGACGCCCTCACCATGAACGAATTTGTACACAAATGTTGCCGGGCACCGGCTCAAATGATCGGCCTGCCCAATAAAGGACACCTGGCGCCCGGTGCGGACGCCGATGTGGTAGTCGTAGAACCAGACACTCACCAGGCGGTCTTAACGGTAGCCGGCGGCAAAATTATTATGACCGACGGCCTCGTCACAGGTAAAGGCGGTACCATAATTACCACTGAGCAAGGCCAGCAGAGTTTAACCGCCCGGGGCATACCTGCCGAAGTTGCTGATTTAGCCGACAGTATGTTTTATAATGCGCCCGAAATTTCTACTTTTGATTGATCCAACTGCATCTGGATCAGACATATCTCTTTTTTGCCCGCATTCTCAACACGAACCTGCCCTTCTGCCGTACTGGTAAAAGACTCCCCTGAGCTCACCCTCATATCATGTGCTTTGTCCCTGATCCTGGCCTCACCTTTTATGACAAAGAGATGCTGAATTCTGTTCTTGCCATCCGACAACTGAAGAATTGAATCAGCATAAACCGTCAACTCGGCTGCCTTGTAGTTGTCTCTCTGCTCGAGCAGTTTGGAGACACCCCAGGGGTGATACACGGTACGATGCTGCTGGTACTCCTTGCGTCCGCGGTCTTTTAATTCAGTAACAATGGATTTCACATCCCGGCTGTGCTCCAGGTCTGAGACAAAAACGGAATCCGGAGTTTCCACTACCACGATATCCCGCAGGCGATTGGTGGCGATCAGACGATCATGGCCCTGGATAAAACAATTGCGGGTGTCCCGGGTAATGACATCGCCATCGATGACGTTGTTAGCGGCGTCTTTCTCCAGGAAATCGTACAGCGATTTCCATGAACCGATGTCGCTCCAGCCGAAATCGGACGGCACCACGACACATTTGTCGGTTTTTTCCATGATGGCATAGTCAATGGAGATATTCTCCAGTCGATCATAATCTTCCCGGGCAAGCGGCTGGTCGGCAGAAAAACAGGCCTCCATCGCGGCCAGCATTTGTGGCTGATAGGTTCTAAATTCTTCCAGCAAAACGGATGCTTTAAAGGCAAACATCCCGCTGTTCCAGAAAAAATTGCCGGCTTTGATATATTGTTCAGCCGTGGAACGGTCCGGCTTTTCAACAAAGCGCTTCACTTTGAGGGCACGGTTGGAGAGGCCGTCAGCGCCTTCAATATAGCCGTACCCGGTTTCAGGATAATTCGGCTTGATACCGAATGTGACAATATGCCCCCCCTCGGCCAGATCAATCCCAAGGCCCAGCCGCTCGTGAAAGGATTCGATATTGCCGATCACATGGTCGGCCGGGAAAATGCACATGATCCCATCTGCTGCCGCGTGATGGATATGAAAGGCGGCCAGCAGGATAGCCGGTGCCGTATTGCGCCCGCTGGGTTCCTGGATAATTTTACCCTTTGATACCAGGCCGATATCATCGATATGGCGTGCAATTTCGTGATAGTGCTGTTCACCGCAGACAACCCTGACCTTCTGCAGGTCCAGCAGAGGGTCCAGGCGCTTAATCGTGCTTTGCACCAGTGAATCATTGCCGATGAATTTAACCAGCTGCTTCGGGTACAATTCGCGGGACACGGGCCACAAACGCGTCCCGGTGCCGCCGGCCAGCAAAATTGCGTAAACATTACCTGTTGAACCCGCCATTAAAGGGTTTCTCCTTTCTGCCATTGCGGTTAAGACCGTTAAGGGCAGATGCGGCCGGCACCGCGCTGCAGCGGGTGTCGACGGCATGATAGCCCAGGAAATTATTGACTTCGCGGCTTAAAGCCCCTCCCGCTCTTAACTTCAACGTCTCCGACAAGGCGATGACTGAATCCGTACTGTCGGGGCTGCGCAGATGCAGAAATGCCGGACAAGCCCCCGGGTGTCTTAGCAGGATGGTGTGTAAATCCGTCAGTGTTTCCCGATCGGTTCGGCTGATTTCCAGATTAAAGTGGATGCTCGCCGTCCAGGTTTCTTCGGCTTTGTCAATGGGGATGACCGTGTCCGCCAGAATTTTTACCGATTGTTCGTCCTTTTGAACCTGTCCCTGAATCAACAGCGGTTTGTCCTCCACCAGTAAATCCCTGACATCGGCAAAAACACGCGAAAAAACAATCGCCTCAACCGCGCCGTGCATGTCCTCGATGGTCACAAATGCCATCAGATCGCCTTTTTTGGTCTTTATCATTTTGCAGCTTTGGACAAGTCCGCCAATTCTGACAACACCGCCATCGCTTAACTCTTTGATGGAGATTGCATCAGCATTGGTAAATTTATCCAGCAGATCTTCAAAGCGCGTCAAAGGATGACCGGTTAAATAAAATCCGAGAGATTCTTTTTCAAAGGTTAAAAACTGTTTCTCATCCCATTCTCCGATTTCAGGCAGCACCGGGGCGTTGATGCTGGGTTGGTTTTCGCCGACATCAAACAGTCCCATCTGCGGGTCGTTGCGCTCCCGCTGAACTCGTTGGCCATAGTCGAGGGCACCTTCAAGGGCCGCCATCATCTGGGATCGTTTGGCGCCGGTTGAATCAAATGCACCGCATTTGATCAGGCTTTCAACAACCCGCTTGTTAACCTTTCTGAGGTCCACCCGTTCACAGAAGTCAAACAAGGATTCAAGGCGTTTCTCCGCGCGGCCGGCAATAATGGATTCAATGGCATTTTCGCCGACATTTTTGACCGCCACCAGGCCGAAACGGATCTGGAACCGTCCACCGTAAATTCGATATCACTTTCATTGATGTCCGGCGGCAGAATCGGGATATTGTGGTTGCGGCATTCAGCGATAAACTTAACGACACCATCGGTGGAATGCATTTCACTGGTCAGCAGGGATGCCATAAACTCCACCGGATAGTGTGCTTTCAGATAGCCGGTTTGATAGGCAATCAGGGCATAGGCGGCACTGTGTGATTTATTAAATCCGTAGCCACCGAACTTTTCAATCAGATCGAACAGTTTGCTAGCCCGGTCAGCGGGGATTTTATTGTCTTTTGCCCCCTGCACAAAGCGCTGGCGATGATCGGCCATAATCTCAGGGATTTTCTTGCCCATGGCCTTGCGCAAGTCATCGGCCTCTGCCATGGAATAATTCGCCAGTTCACCGGCAATTTTCATGACTTGCTCTTGATAAACGATCACCCCGTAAGTTTCCTTGAGGATCGGCTCAAGTTCAGGCACCATGTATTCCACCGCTTTTTTTCCATGTTTGCGGGCCACATAATCGTCAATCATCCCGCTTTCCATGGGGCCGGGTCGATAGAGGCCACCAGCGCAATGATATCATCGAAAAACTCCGGTTTCAAACGCACGAGCAGAGTCTTTCATGCCCGAGCTTTCGAGCTGAAAGACGCCGGTGGTATCTCCGGCAGACAGCAGACGGTAGGTATCCGGATCCGTCAGCTCGATATTTTCGAGGTCCAGCGGCGGCTTGCCCTGCCGTTCGATTAATGCCAGGGTTTTGGCGATAACTGTCAGGTTGCGCAACCCGAGGAAGTCAAACTTTACCAGCCCGATCTTTTCGACGATTTTCATGTCGTACTGGGTAACCACTTCCCCTTTTTTCCCCTTGTATAAAGGCAGATAATCCACCAGCGGACGGTCGGAAATGACAACCCCGGCGGCATGGGTGGAGGCGTGCCGCGGCAGGCCCTCGAGCACTCGGCAGATCTGTATCAGGTCGCCCACATTCGGATCTTTTTCAGCCAGTTCGGCCAAGCGCGGCTCCTGCCTTAAGGCTGCATCGAGACTGATATTTAAAACATCCGGCACCATCTTGGCAATTGCATCCACTTCACGCAGAGGTATGCCCAGCGCCCGGCCCACATCACGGATGACAGCCTTGGTTTTAAGTTTTCCAAAGGTGATGATCTGGGCCACATAATCGCCGCCGCCGTATCTTTCGACCACATACTTATAGATGTCCTCCCGGCCGTCGATACAAAAATCAACATCGATATCCGGCATGCTTTTGCGGGCCGGGTTGAGGAAGCGTTCAAAAATCAATCCATGGACGATGGGATCCAGATCGGTGATCCCCAGGCTGTAGGCCACCAGGCTGCCGGCGGCAGAGCCCAGGCCGGGTCCCACCGGAACCCCCGACTCCTTGGCATAGCGAATAAAGTCGGCGACGATTAAAAAGTAGCCGGGAAATCCCATGTCTTTGATGGTTCCGATCTCGTAGTCAAGACGCTCCTGATAGACCGTTTCATCGAAGTCCGCATTTTTGCCTTTTAGGCGACTGATAATAGCGCGATACCCGGCACGCACTTTTTCATCAAACACCTCGTCGACACTCCGCTCGGATCCGGCATCGAATTTCGGAAAATGATAGGTTTTAAAATCAAATTCCAGATTGCAGCGCCTGGCGATGTCCACCGTGTTGCTAAGCGCATCGGGGTAGGATTTAAAGTATGCATGCATTTCCTCTTTAGATTTGAAATAAAGCTGGTCGGTTCTAAATTTCAGTCGATCGTTATCATGAACGGTTTTACCGGTTTGAATACATAATAAAACATCGTGAGCACGGACGTCCTCTCTTTGCATGTAATGGCAGTCATTGCTGGCCGCCAGGGGAATCGACAATCGCTGACTCATGTCTAAAAGGGCCTTGTTGACGTGCTCCTGGATGTCGATACCGTTGTTCTGGACCTCGAGGTAAAAGTTGTTTTCACCGAATATGTCCAGGTACTCCAGGGCAACCGCATCTGCAATATCCATGCTGCTATCTCGAATCCGCCGTGGAACCTCACCATGCAGGCAGGCGGTCATGGCTATCAGTCCCTTGCTGTGCTCTCTTAAAAGCTGTTTATCGATGCGGGGTTTGTAGTAAAACCCCTCGAGCTGGGCGGCCGAGGCTAATTTGCAGAGGTTGCGATAGCCTTCCTGATTTTCAGCCAGCAGGATCAAATGCGAAAGGCCTTTGTTGTCCAGCGGTGTTTTATCAAAACGGCTGCGGGGTGCGACGTAAATTTCGACGCCGATAATGGGTTTGATACCGGCCTTGGTGGCTTTTTCAAAGAATTCGACGGCGCCAAACATGGTGCCGTGATCGGTGGTGGCCACCGAATGCATACCGAAATCAGATGCACGCTGCAGCAGATCGTCGATACGAATGGCTCCATCCAGCAAACTATACTGGGTATGAACATGAAGATGAACGAAGTCGGGGATGTTGGGGGTTGTCATGGAGCGATATACCTTTTGGGTTAATTATAGGGTTCGAGTTATGTGCAGCATGTTGTGAGTTGCGTCTTGCGTGTTGCGAGTCGCGTGTTGCGCGTTGCGAGTAGCGCGTTGCGTGTTGTGCGTTGCGAGTAGCGTGTTGTGCGTTGCGAGTAGCGTGTTGCGCGTTGCAAGGTTCGGGCTACGGGATTACGAGTTACGCGTTACCGGGTGCGTGTTACGGGTTTCGAGTTGCGCGAATCGGGTTACGAGTTGCGTATTTCAGGGTTTATTGATTTTTTTGAGTTCATTGTGCTCCGGAATTGAATATTGACGATTGAAGATTGACGATTTGTGGTATCGCTCCTGGCCTTCGTAGCCTTTTCGGCGGAGTAGGCTCGCTCTGTCTTCTCTATTTAAATCGATAGAATCCCTAAGATATTCAATCTGGCTATGGCATAAATCATGTGCAAACATGATGTGATTTCAATAAATAGGTACTAGGCTAATTCAAAGACCGTGCTTTGAAGTAGTAGCGCCGGTTGGCGCAGCGAGTGAGCCATTAAGACAATTTTATAGGTTTCAGGTGTCAGGTTTCGGGTGTCAGGGGGTTGAGGTACTATATCCTGAAACCTGAACACTGACACCTGAAACCTTCAGTTTCTTACAACATGTTGTCAGAAAAAGGCCCCTAAGGGCCTAATCAACCCACAACTTCATCAACCATTCAACTAATCAACTTCATCAACCTAATTAACTTAATCATCCAATCAACCCAATCAACCCAATCAACTCAATTAACCCAATCAACTCAATTAACCCAATCAACTCAATTAACCCAATCACCTTAATCATCCAATCAACTGAATCAACAATTCCAACCAGCCACATACCACAAACAACTCACAACCGGCTAATCCAACCGGTAATTCGGCGCTTCCTTGGTAATTATAACGTCATGCACGTGGCTTTCGCGCATACCGGCGGCGCTGATTTTCACAAACCTGGCCTTTTCCCGCAGCTCATCCAGCGTGCGACAGCCGCAGTACCCCATACCGGATTTCAAGCCCCCGATTAGCTGATAAATATTGGATGAAAGTGCACCCCGGTATGGTACGCGACCGACAATTCCTTCCGGGACCAACTTATCGTCTTCGGGTTTGCTCGCTTTGATAATAGCGATCTTTACTGCCTTTTTTCATCGCTTCGATCGATCCCATCCCGCGGTACATTTTATAGCTGCGTCCCTGGTAAAAAACCACCTCCCCCGGGCTTTCTTCGGTTCCGGCCAAAAGCCCTCCGACCATAATACAATGGGCTCCGGCTCCGATGGCTTTGGTAATATCGCCGGAAAATCGGATGCCGCCGTCCGCAATCAACGGGACACCGGTTTTGCTGGCAACGGAACGGCAATTCATGATGGCGGTCATCTGGGGCACACCGATTCCGGCAACAATGCGAGTGGTGCAAATGGATCCACCGCCAATCCCGATCTTGACACCATCGACACCGCCATCGATCAGGTCCTCTGCACCTTTGGCAGTGCCGACATTACCGGCAATCACCTCAATACCGTCAAAACTACTTTTTAGCGCTTTGACACCATTGATAACATTGGATGAATGACCGTGGGAGGTGTCAATTAAAATTATATCCGCGCCGGCCTTAAGCAGCGCCTCGGCTCGTTGCAGCATATCGGGGCCGACGCCGACAGCGGCACCCACTCGCAACCGCCCCAGGGAATCTTTGCATGCATTTGGGTATTTTTTTATTTTTTCAATATCTTTGATGGTGATCAGCCCCGTCAGGCGACCACTTTTGTCAACCACCAGAAGTTTTTCAATTCGATGTTGGTGCAGCAGTTTTTTAGATTCGTCCAGATTAATACCTTCGGAAACCGTTATAAGTTTGTCCCGCGTCATAACCTCTGCCACTCTTTTATCCAGATCGGTCTCAAATCGCAAGTCCCGGTTGGTGACAATCCCAACGAGTTTATCGCCCTCGGTCACCGGAACACCGGAAATGCGGTATTGTTCCATCAAGGTTAATACTTCATTGACCTTTTGGTCCGGATGGATCGTAACCGGATCAACAATCATCCCGCTTTCCGATTTTTTAACCTTATCCACCTCCATGGCCTGGCTATTGACGCTCAGGTTGCGATGGATAAACCCCATACCGCCTTCCTGGGCCATGGTAATGGCGGCATCCGCCTCGGTAACGGTGTCCATGGCGGCGCTAATGAGGGGGATATTTAGCGAAATATTTTTCGTCAAACGCGTGCTGATATTGACATCTTTTGGCACGACATCCGAATAATTGGGAATTAACAGGACATCGTCAAATGAATACGCTTCTTCAGGCGGAATTTTTGGCATTGCAGACCTCCCAGGGGCATTTTTTTTAAATCGGTGTAGTATAGCCACAAAGATTATAATCTTTCTGTGTGCCTACGTGTCTTAGTGGCTGAAATTATTTTAAAATCTTTTGCGGCTCAGCCATTTCCTCTATAACGGCTAAACAGATAAATCAGATTGGGATAATGGAATGATCGAATAGCAAATGGTCGCATCTTTGGCAATCCTTAATTGTAACCTTGACATCGGGTAGGCAGCCATAATAATAAAAGCCTTTCATAAATGCAATCGGACGTGGAAAATGGATGGCCTGCCATTCAACTTAAACATAACCCGGACAAGCCGGTTGTAGCGAAGCGTGAATCCCGCTTTATCGGGAAATTGACTATTCAATATTCAAACATTTGAAACCGATGCTAATAAATATTAATCAACAAAATCCCCAGCTGCGACTTATCCATAAAGTTGTGGAGATATTGAAAAAAGGTGGCATTGTTGTCTATCCGACCGACACCTATTACGGCATTGGTTGCGATATTATGAACAAGAAAGCCATTGAGAAGATCTATCAGCTAAAACAGAGGAATAAAAGCAAACCTTTCAGTTTTATCTGCTCCGGTCTCAAAAATATCAGTAATTATGCAAAGGTTTCCAATTATGCGTATAAAACCATGAAACGGCTTTTACCGGGTCCCTATACGTTCATTCTGGAAGGCTCCCGGCTGGTCCCCAAAATTATGCTGACCAAGCGCAAAACAGCCGGAATTCGAGTACCGGAGAATCCTATTTGCCTGACCCTGGTAAATGAGCTAGAAAACCCGCTATTAACCACCAGTGCAACGATGCCGGACGGCACTGTTTTTCACGACGCATCATTAATCCACGATTTCTTTGGCAAGCGGGTGGAAGCCGTCATTGACGGCAGCATCGTACCCGGTCAGCCTTCAAGCGTCATTTCGTTGATCGATGACATACCCGAAGTAATACGCAGGGGCATGGGGGATGTTAGTATTTTTGAATGAGCCCAGACCTCGTAAAATACTATGAAAATAGCTTTTTTTTTGGACATTATCGGGCGTGGTGAAACTTTCTCCGAGCATGGGTTTCAGGTGTTCCGCCGGAGGCGGATCAGGTTTCAGGCCGGCTCTCGCGTTTTCACTACTGCCACCTCGTATGAAACTTCGTTAAAAGCGAACCGCAGAATATCGAATGTCGAATAATAAATGTCGAATGTCGAAGTAATGTATTCTGCCTGTCGACACAAAAGCTCACGACAGGCAGACTACATTACTTCGACATTCGACATTTATTATTCGATATTCGATATTCGCTTTTCCAGAGTTTCTCTTTCGATCAAGATAGCGGCTTCGGCGGCCAGCGGCGGCACTGATCCGAAGGACCGGGTTTCTGGTACTCGAATAAAGACGCCCGCCCTATCGCTGAAGCAGCGATGGGACAGGCGTTTGTGAACATCTTTATTTTAAATATAAATTTTTGAAATCAAAAATTTATTCGTCGTTAAGTTTTCCCTGCAGATTCTCCCGCAAAATTTCACCAAACGAAGATGTTGCAGGTCCCATATTGTTGACGTATTCACTCAGCAGACCTTGTTCATCTTCCATTTCCATGCGCTTGATTGAAAGCCCGATTCGTCGTTCATCGCTGTTGATATTCATTACTCTGGCGGTAATAACTTCGCCGATGTTATACTTGCCAACCGGAGTTTTGATCTTCTCTTTGCTGATCTCAGATACGTGAACAAGCCCTTCGATGCCTTCCTCAAGTTCAACGAAAATCCCGAAATCCGTTAAATTTGTTATGGTGCCGGTAATCTCTTTGCCGACTTCGTATCGTTGGGCCACGCTTTTCCACGGATCATCCTGCAACTGCTTGATCCCGAGGGAAAACCGTTCACTCTCCTTTTCAATATCCAGTACGATGGCCTGAATCACATCACCCTTTTTGAAAAGCTCGGAGGGATGTTTGATACGCTTGATCCAGGAAATATCGGAAATGTGAATAAGACCGTCAATTCCTTCGTCAATTCCTATAAAAAGGCCAAAATCGGTGATATTCTTAATTTTGCCTTCGATGGTGGTCCCGACAGGATATTTTTCAGCAATCACATCCCACGGATTCGGAACGACCTGCTTCATTCCCAGAGATATTCTGCGATTTTCGGGTTTGATGTCGAGCACCACCGCGCTAACCTCTTCTCCGACGGATACAACTTTAGAAGGATGACGGATTTTACGGGTCCATGACATTTCGGATACGTGGATTAATCCCTCAATTCCTTCCTCCAGTTCAATGAAGGCACCATAATCTGTCAGGCTGACAACCACGCCGGTAATCCGGGAGCCCACCGCATATTTTTCCGTGGCAATCGACCACGGATCAACTGTGAGTTGTTTCATGCCTAAAGAGACCCGTTCTCTTTCTAAATCAAAGCTCAATATTTTTACGGTAATCGAGTCACCAACCGAAAAAAGCTCCGAGGGGTGTTTGACTCTGCCCCAGGAAATATCGGTAATGTGAAGTAAACCGTCTACACCGCCAAGATCGATGAATACACCGTAATCGGTGATATTTTTGACGATGCCTTCAACAATCTTGTCTTCATGGATAGATGATAGAGTCGTGGATCGTTTCTCTTCTCTCTCTTTTTCCAATATGGCCCGGCGAGATAAAACGATGTTGCTGCGTTTGCGGTTATACTTTAAAATTTTAAACTCATATGTTTTCCCAACCAGTTCGTCCAGGTTGCGAATGGGGCGTAAGTCCGCCTGGGAACCTGGCAAGAAGGCCGGGACTCCGATATCCACCGAGAATCCGCCTTTGACCCGATTGGATATGACACCTTCAACCGTTCCATCCTCGTCATAAGAGTTTTTAATCGCATCCCATATTTTAATATTGGCAGCTTTTTCTTTGGAGAGAACAACGCGCTCCTCCTCATCATCCCACCACTCAACCATCACTTCAACGGAATCACCGACTTCAGCCGAAATGTTGCCTTCTTCAT
>PVMK01118716.1_pt1 | contig 10750 bp, 13 predicted proteins | sample 1853481 | NCBI WGS metagenome assembly PVMK01 (sample SAMN08533507, study PRJNA380276) | Marine sediment metagenome, whole genome shotgun sequencing project. | reverse complement strand
ACTGGGCTCAAACACCCGTTCAGGTTCCGGGCGCGATGTAGCGGGTGGTCTTGAACGGCTTGACCTGCTCCCCGACGTTGTCCTTGAGCACATTCCCCGACACGTGCATCAGCGTGTCGCCGAAATCGACGTCGTGCCCATACTGGCGAGACAGGGGTAGTGGTGGTGCTGCAGGCCCACTTGCTGTTCAGCATCGTCGGCGGACACCCCCACCAGGCGCTCAGCCACGAAGCGCGCGCAGCCGCACACCGCGTCGCGGATGACCTCGGTCTCGGTGATCGTCTTCGAACTCGGATCGACGCGGAGTCGCAAATTCGGCTGGCCGAAGTATCGCGCGAACTCGGAGATCAACGGATCTTCGTACGGCATCCGCTGGCGTCGGGCTACACCGTAGTCGGTTTCGGTCAACGAACAGAGCGGCTTGGGGGTCGCGCATACGACCCCCATCCTCTCCAACCATCCGCGCAGTTGACGGGCCAGGCCCCGCGGCAGCCACACCTCACTGTCGACCGCCGCGATCACCGCCGAGGCACCGGTCACCTTCACCACGTCCGGGATCAACTCCGCCACCGACGCCACCTCGGGGAACGAGAGAATCAAATCGGCCGCGGGGAGATCGGGTGGGACGTACTCGTCGGGGTAGTCAATCACGATCGGATACTGGGTCGGAGCCCGCCACTGTTCGATCGTCCACGCTTCCGGAGCGTGTTGTCGAATGTTGGAAACGTGGCGTTCCCCGTACTCGCCGGTGATGACCCCGAGAATCCGCATGCGTCAGCCGGTTTTCCACGCAGCCGCCCGGCTCACAGGATTCGCTCGAGCATGGCGGCCACCGTCTGGTACACCGGGGAATCGTCCTTCATCTCGACGAGCGGACGACCGCTGAATTCGAACTCGGTGACGTCACGTGTTTCCGGGATGACGCCCAGCAATGGAACATCCAGTTTGTCGACTGCCTCCTGGAGGGCGGGCGGCATCCCACCGTCTGGCAATCGGTTGACGATCAGATGAGCGTTCTCGATGTTGATATCCAACTCGTCCCGGAACCCGGCGATGCGCCCGGCGGCCACGATGCCACGCTGTGTGGGGTCGCTGACGATCAGCAGATGCTGGACGTCGCGGGTGGTCCGCCGACTCAGGTGCTCCATTCCCGCCTCATTGTCGACCACCACGTAACTGTATTGGTCGCCGATGGCGTCAATCACCTCGCGCAGATTGTGGTTGACCGCGCAATAGCAGCCTCGGCCTTCTCCGCGCCCCATCGCGATCAGATCGAATTCGATGCCTTCCGACAAGGAGGATCGAATCTCGTAGTCGAGGTGCTCCCGCTTGCTCATACCACTGGGCAACCCACCCATGGCGGCCCCGCCGGCGTGATCGATTCCTTCACCTTCGCAAGCATGCCTTCCCGGATATCGCCGACCGTCCAGTCGAGATCCAGACCGAGCACCATGTTGAGGTTGCTGCTGGGATCGGCATCGATGGCGAAGATGGCACCGCGCCCGCTCTGGGCCAGATACTTGATGACCATGGCGGCGACCGTGGTCTTCCCCACGCCGCCTTTACCCGCTAGTGCGATCGTCGTAGTCATGAGCTCTTCTTCGAAACAGGAACGTGTTTGTCGAGCTGATCGGCGATCCGCCCGGCTGCCTCCTTTAGCGAAGGCACGTGAGCGTAGACGGATGTTCGCTGGTGGTCCGCTTCGATGACGCCCGGATCGTCGGGCAGGGACCCCGACAGGGGAAGGGCGCCCGCCGCCTGCTCGAGGAAGCACACGTCCTCTTGATTCCGGATCCTGGTCCCCACCAACCACAGGCGGGTCAGGCCAATGTCTTCGGCCAGCTTCACAATCTGGTTCGCCGTAGCCAGACTGCGTCGGGTGGGCTCGACCACCACCAGCATCGTGTCGACGAAATCGACGGTGGCCCGACCGAGGTGCTCCACCCCGGCGTACATGTCCATCAGCAGGATGTCGTCCTTGCGAAAGAGCAGGTGCGTGAACAAGGTCTTGAGCATGGCGCTCTCCGGGCAGATGCAACCGCTGCCGCCCGACTCGACTGAGCCCATCTCGAGCAACCGAACGCCCTCGTGCACTGCGCTGAAGCGGTCCGGGAGATCATCGACCCGGGGATTGAGGGTGAAGAATCCTCCCGCTGCACCGGGCTTGGCGCCCGTTCGTTCTTCGATCAGCTCCTCCATCTCGGCAATCGGTCGCAGTTTTGCCAGGAGTTCCTCCGGGAACGCCAAAGCGTTCGCGAGCGAAGGCGACGGGTCGGAGTCAACAACCAACACTTCGCGTCCCCGATCGACGTAGGTCTGGGCGAGCAATGCGTTGAGGGTGGTCTTGCCCACCCCCCCTTTTCCGCTGATGGCGATCTTCAAACTCCACCCTCCTAATTGGTTCTTCGCGATTCCCGGATTATACGAGTCCCCTTCCCTTCCGAAAACCTACTGCTGCAAATAAGAGTCGGCGTAGATGACCTTGTTGCGCAGGACCTGCACCGTCTTCCAAATCGCTGCCTGCTCGGGATCGCCCATGTCCACGTCGTCGATCGAGGGCTCCTCCATCGCCGCGATGCGATCGCTGATCGTCAGATACAGCTTTCCGACCGGCGTGCTGTCGTCGCGCTTCTCGATCACGCGGATCACCTCGTTCTGCGCCTCGTCAAACGGGTCGGCAATGATCATTTGCAGACCCACTCCCATCAGCATCGCGCAGTAAACGCGATTGATGAGCGAACGGTTCTCATCGGGAACCGCGTTGGATACGTTCGACAGCCCCACCGAGATCGCCGGCGGCGGATCCCAGACCACCTGGAGCGTGCGGACGGATTCGACCAGCTCCGGCGCGTACTCCTGACAACCCGAGACGGTCAGGACCAGCGGGTCGATGATGAGATCCTCGACGGGGAAGTCAATCTCCAATGCGCGAGGAATGAGCTTCTCAATCACGAGCCCCACTCGTTCATCGGCGGATACCGGGATCCCGCTCTTCGCCATCGTCAGTGCCACCAGTTTGGCGTTGTATTTCTTGGCGATCAGGGGGACCGCTTCCAGTCGCTCTTCCTCGGCCGACGTCGAGTTGATGATCGGCTGCGCCTTGGTGATCACCTTGAGCCCGGCTTCGATACCCAGGAGGTTCGTGCTATCCAGAACGATGGGCACGTCGACCACCGCTTCGACGGCCTTCACCATCCAAGGGAAGATCTCCTCCCAGTCTTTCTTGCGCGGTCCGAGGTTGATGTCCACGGCCTGGGCGCCCGCCTCCACCTGAGCCACGGCCAGCTTCGGGAAGAAGCCCGCGTCCCGCTCCTTGATGCCGGCCTTCACCTTGTCGGACATGATGTGAATGTTCTCACCAATGATGTACATGATCCATCCTTCCTAGTTCATCGCCGCTTTCACCGAGGGAAAGCGCGACAAGTCGGTGTGGGGCAGAAATAGTGCTGACGTGAATGCTTCGTAGAAGGTGTTGTCCGCCGACAGTTCGATATAGGTCATGGCTGAGGCAATCTCGGCGATCTCGTCCCGCGCCGCGCTGTCGATCAGGCCCAATAGGCTCCCTTCACCGACGTGTTACCCAGAAAGTGGAAACGCTCCCACGGCATGTCGGGAAGAAGGCCGATGTGGACGGCCTTTTCTACGTTGATGTACTTGCCGAATGAACCGCCAATCAACACCTGCTCGGCCGTCTCGAGGGGAACCCCGACACTGTCGGCGAGCACGTCGAATCCCGCATAGATCGCGGCTTTGGCTCGCAGCAGGTTGTCGATGTCCACCCGGGCGATGACGATGTCTTCTTCGCCCTCACATTCGGCGGCCCAGGCGACCACGTACTCGACACCGTGTAGCCCCTGGCGCACCCGCGGAGTGGTGAGTGTCTCATTGATGTTGCCACCCTTGTCGAGAATCCCGGTAAGAAACATTTCGGCGACCAGCGAGATCAAGCCGCTACCGCAGATGCCCCTCGGAGCGACGTTGCCGATCACCCGACAGGATGGCTCATGGGTTCGCTCGTCGATCCAAACCTCCTCGATGGCTCCGGTGTCGGCCCGCATACCGTGCACAACGCCGGCACCCTCAAAGGCGGGGCCGGCGGAACAGGCACAGGTCACCAGCCACTCGGAGGAACCGAGAACGATCTCGCCGTTGGTTCCCACGTCGATAAACAGAGTGAGGTCGGCCGAAGAGCGGAGCTCTGACGCCAGGACTCCGGCCGTGATGTCGGCGCCCACATAGCTGGCCACGCCGGGCAGCGAATCGACGATGCCGTCCGGATGCATCGCAATACCCGCATCGGCGGCCGTCAACTGAGGCACGTGATTGATGGACGTGACGAAAGGCTCGAGGCGAATGCTCTCCGCTGGAATCCCCAATAGCAGGTGCATCATCGTACTGTTGCCAGTAACGGTCGCCTTTGCGATGTCGTCGGGCGCGATTTTGGTCCGCTCACAAGACTTTCCGATCAGCCCATTGATGCTTCTCAGAACCATCTCGCGGAGTTCGGTAGCGCCGTCGCCCTTGCCGGCATAGATGATGCGAGAGATGACGTCCTCGCCGCGGGCGATCTGTTGGTTGTACTCGCTGGCCTGCCGCATCACCCGCCCCGTCAGAAGGTCGACCAGCCACACGGTCACCGTCGTGGTGCCAATATCAATGGCCAGCCCACAGAGCGGGCCGTCGGCAGCTTCATCCGCCGGTTGCACACGAATGAGGCGCGCCTCTCCCTTTTTCCCGGTGTCGAAGGTCAGCGCAACGTGCCAATCGGAAGACCGCAGGATTTGGCCCAGCTGGCGAATCTGGTCGAGGGAAGTGTTCCGCTGCTCGAGGCCGGTCGCCTGGCGAAAGGCAGCACACAAACGGCCCCAATCATCGGTCTGGTCATCCATTGTGGGAGGCGTGAGCTGGATCGAGACCCTTCGAATCGATTGTGATCGGAGCGCATCGTATCCCTCCGGAATGACCGCTTCCGGAGCCGTGTGATCGGTGGTCAGCCGCCGTTGGATCGCCTCGGGGGGCGGCACCACGATCGCCGCATCTCCTTCGACCACCGTCTGGCAGGCCAGCGCGTAGCCGGCGTCGATGTCGGACTTGGATAGTCGCAAGACGCTTCTGCGACGCACCTGGCCGGACTCCACCCGGACCGCGCAGCGACCGCAGCGCCCCTGCCCTCCGCACGGCTGCTGGATTTCGATTCCAGCTTGGCGCGCCACTTCGACGAGCAAAGTGCCGGACGGGACCTGGATCGGTTCAGGGTGGGAATCGAAGCGGACTTTGTAATCGGCCATCGAGACCCTCAGCTCCCTCGCGGCACTAAGCCACCACGGTTTTCATGTACGCAGGCAGATCGACTGCCTCGCGGGGGCCGACCTTGATCTCCCAGTCGGGCAGCTCTTCCTCGAGTTCACCCGAGAGCACCGCTACGTGGCCGGGGAGCACGATCACCTTTTTGTCGACCTTGTCGCCTACACCAAACTGCTTGATCGCCTTGGCGATGCTTTCGGCATCGAATTTCCCCGCCGCCCAGGCCGTCAACACGCTCATGCCTTCGGCATCGGCAACCACCAACCAGGCGGGCAGGCCTGAGCTTTCCACTTCGTTGGCGACACTGAAGTAGGTGATGGAGAAATTGGTGGTGACCAGCACGGGGCTCTGGGGCTTCGGCTCGTTGATCTCGTAAACGGCTGGTAGGACCTGGATCGGCTTCTGCGGATCCGTGTAAATGTTTTCCCGCAAGACCAGGATCGGATAGACGAGCGCGGGCGAGAACGTATCCATCACCACCAAACCGGCGTACTTGCAGATCGAATGAGCCGCCAGGCTGGCCTCCTTCGCCGGGTCCCCGACGCCGCCGACCAACGCGATGGTTGGGTAACCCAACGGCCTGAAGTTCTTCAACGCCAACCGGCGGATTTGGGTCTGCAGGGCCAGCGAGGCGCTCATGCTCGCGGCGGTGGGGTGCAGGACCATGTCCTCCACGCCTGCGCCCTGGATCTTCTCGGTGAGTTCCGCGAGTCCCTCGAGCGTGTCGGCCGTGACCCCCAGCGCTGCTCCGCTCTTTTTGGCGAGGGCGGCCATCGCCTCCCAGTTCTCCGAGTTGGCGCCCAGGATGAGCGGCTTCTCCCCATCGAGTGCGCCTAGACCGGCCTCGATGACCGCCGGGTCGTCACTCACCAAGATGAGCGGCCGGCCACTTGATTTCCGCACCGTATCAACCGCGGCCGAGAAGGTGGCCGGATCACCCGAAGAGGCTTCGACCGCAAAGCCATCCAACGTGAGATCGATGCCCACATAGTCGACGTTGTAAGCGTTGGCGGCCTCCACCTTCTTGGTGATGACCTCATGCTCGTCGGTGTCCACGACCCGAATCAGAACTCCCGGCCGGTTGTAGAACTTCTTCTCGTGCCGGAACAGCGCGACCTCGTTCCCAACGGCGACTTCGCGATCTTTGGCCTTCAGTGTGATGAGGCGTATCGGGGGAGCGGCCGATTCGGAGAGTTTTTTCTTCGATTCTTCCGTGACGTACGGGCAATCATCGAGCTCGACCTGCTTGGCCGCCAGTTTCATCGAAAAAGCCAGGCAGGTAGGAAAGCCGCACTCCTTACAGTTCGTCTGCGGGAGCATTTTGTAAACCTGGATTCCAGACAGCGCCATGATTCTCTCCTACCTGCCCTTACACCGGCTCGGTGGTCATGAGTTCGTCGATCGATTCCTTGACCCGGGTCAGGCTGTCGGGGTGACGGAGCACGACGACGTCCGCACCCGCCTCGATGAGGGACACCGCAGTCACCGTTTCCCAATGAACTCCCCGCTCAGCCCAATCCCCCCACGTATCGGGAACCCCCTCGCCGACCTTCGACTCCTTCGTCTTCCAGGATTCGAACCCGGGATTGACCAGCAGCGGAAGCTGGGTCATGGCGTCGCCCTGCAGCGCAGCCAGTCGGAGGCGTTCCATGACCGAGTACCCGTACTCGATGCCGTACCCGAGCGCGCCGGTGGTGGGATCCATGATGATGCGCTCCAGGGGGAGGCCCATATCCGTCATGAGAATGTTCAACTGCTTGGCCAGGTTCACGTCCATCGGGGTTCGGCCCAGCACCAGGTGGTCGTTCGCCATCGCGGAGGCGACGATCGTCCGATAGTTGCCGTCTTCGCACAGCCCCAACACCAGACGTTCTCCTTTGGTCGCGTCGGCAATGGGCACCAGAATCTCGTTGTCGATATCCGCTTGCCCGGGCCCCAGCACCACCAGCGGCAAGCCGGTTGCCTCCAGGACGGCTTGGACAGTGTTCACCGCGAAATCGGGCGTGACCGGGTTACCGTCGGTGTCGTTGAGTCCGAACATCAGCAAAACGAGGTCAGCACCGGATTCCTCGCAGGTCTGAGCCCACCGCGCCGGATCGTCGAGCACGTCGCCCCAGGCGTCTTGCAGCACCTGCGACCAGCCGTCGGGTCGGGACGCAGTCATCTCCAACGCAATCACGGGCCGGTTCGGAGTCTCGTTCTCGAAGTGCATGAAGGGCAGTGTCTGCTCACCGCCGATGGTGACGACCTTGGCACGCGTACCGCCTTGCTCGGCCGTCGCGCCCAGAGTGACGCTCCGCACCGCTCCCGGCCATTTATCTCTGGGAATCTCAATCGCCATACGCCCTCACCTCTAACGCCACGAATTCGTGTCTATGATTGACCTACTGATCGGCCAAAGCCGATCTCTGCCACCAATCGAGTCTCGCATCAGAAGATCGGATCCATCGCGAGTGCGGGATGCTCGTGCGACTCCAGCCAGGGAAGGAGTTCCTCCACAGAAGTGACAGCCCGCTCATCGGCAATCCGATCGATCAGTTCCGAATCGCCTTCTCGCTCGGCGACTATCTTCAACTCGGCAGACATGCTTTCTTTGAGGACGCTGCTCATCCAGACCACCCGTGCAAACCCGCCGTCGGCCGAGATGAACTTGGGGCTGGCCAGGTAGAACTTCCCCACACCCATCACGCCGGGGTCTGGATGCCACCGCCGGCCATGCCGGCCAGCGTGCTGAACGTCATCCCGGCCGGGGTAATGCTGGTGTCTTCGCGGCTCACCACCATGACGCCGTTGGCCTCCGGAATCAGCATGACGATGCACTCGAAGCAGCCGCACGCCGTCATCGGGTTCTCCATGATGGAGTACATCGCCAGCTCTTCGACCACGCCGTGGGAGCCGACCTTCGCGTAGTCGTTGGTGCCTTCCCAGTAGCCCCGTTCGGGGTCGATGATGCGACCGAGCTTGATCGGCTGGTTGGGACCGGTGGGGTTGATGTTGTAGGAGGCTTTGCAGTCCAACCAGTTGTAGGCGCCGCACAGCCCGAGACGCTCCGGGCTGACGATGCACACGTGGTTGGGCGCGAAGCTCTGGCACAACGTGCACGAATAGAACACGTCGACGGCGTCGTCCGTCAGGTCTGCCAGCCGCTTGTTGCGGAAGTCATAGCTTTCCCGCGCCTCGTCGAGGAGTTCGCCGACCTGGTCGGGATTCGTGTAGATGGTGATCGCCACTTTGTCGACGATCGCACCGAAATCGGAGTGGAAGCGGCGTGGAGGATCTTCCCGAAGTCCTCCAGATCAAATCCGACCTCGGCGGCCTTGGCGGAGAGGCGGATCCAGGTGATGTCGCGCTGGCCGACGTGTTGGATCCCCGAAGCGCCGTTGATGAAGTAGTGAATCTGCCGCTCCAGGACCGGCTCGAAGTCCGGTTCCATTTGGCGTCCCGCGACGTCGATGACGATGCCCATGTCCATCGAACCTTGCTCGGCCACATCGGAGAAGTCGGATCCGATCACCTCGATCTTGCCGTCGGTGACGTCGTCCAGCTTGGCCATGCGAAGGAACTCGAAACAACGGGAATTCCTGCCTCCGAACTCGATGCGCAGGTCGGCCTTTCGGACCACCTCTCCTTCGAACGCAGAGCCGTAGGACACGGGGACCGGCACGTCGGAAACCTGCACCTTGAGTCCGCGGACCTCGATGCACTTCTGCACCAGCTTCTCGGCCTTCTCGAGGTCGTCCGCACCATCGATCTCGTTCCACGGCAAGCTGACCACATGCTCGTAGGTCGTGATCCCCGTCGGAAGAATCTGGGGGATCACGGTGTCGGCGATGACCGGGAACCCGAAGTTGATGGCCCCGGCTGCGGCCGCGTACTTGAGATCGTCCACCTCGCCAAGGGCCAGCACGAACGCAAACACCCGGTCTTTGTTGTAGTTGAGGATTTCGCGAGCCTGGCCGCCCTTCATGCCGCCGAAGGTCAGCGCCGAGCGAGTCGCGAAGCCCAGAGCGTAGATGGCACTGAGCGTGTCGGTACCGAAGGGAACCGTATAGGTGTCGTAGCCGAGCTCGACTCCCTCCTCGTTGAGCTGATCAATGATGCTGCGACCGTTCACATTGCCGCACAGGAAGGTCAGGATGTTGCGCCGCTGCAGCTCGCGAATGATCTGAACCGCGGCTTCATTGGATTTCGCACACCCGATGATCGCCGCGAAGCCGGGCATTCGCCCATCGACCAGCTGAATCCCCCAGGTCCGCAGTTGGATGTCGTCGATGGCGCCGTTCAGGTGTCCGTTGGCCGCGCCCTCGGCGGCGTTTCCGTTGTCCGGATTGGTGAAGGCAGTGGCTCCGGCCAGCTCGAAGCCGGGCATCCGCTCGGGCTGGAGCCCGTAGACATAGCGGATGGCTTCGATGGCTTCGGCGGCGATGAGGGTGGCCATACCGCTGTCGAGTGTCTCACCGAGATACGGCGTCCATTGCCGCTCGGAAGGCACCGGGTGAAGGAGTTTGCGGGCGTGGGCCAGGATCGCCTCCAGCTGGCCGAGCGTCTCGATCTCCTTACCCGTCATTCCGAAGATCACCGGGAGGTAGTACGCGGTATTCGGAAACGAGACCGAGGCGTTGTTCCCTCTCTCCGTCAGAGCTTGGTTCAACATCACCTCAGCTTCGGAAACCAGCGCGTTGGCACCTCGGATCGCCCGTGTCGCTATGTAGCGGGACATTGCGTGGCCTCCCCTAATTCGCGGCGCGCTGGCCGTAGAGGGCGGCCTGGCGTTCTTCGAAGGGCAGCGCCTCAATCTCCCGGACCCGGGCGTCGCCACTTTTTCCGAATTGAGAGGGGTCGTACTCGGGCAGCCCGAGCGCGGCGCGTTTCTTGTCGATGTGATCCAGCGTGCGCCGGATCATCTCCAACGGATCGTCCACAAACTCCAGCTTGCCCCCGTAGAGCTCCTCCCAACCGGAACGCATGTACTCGGCCACCAGGGTGCTATCGGGGAACTTTTCGCCCCTCCCTTCGACCGGGTTGGAGCCGCCCATGATCACGTACACGCCGGAAGCAACGCAGTAGGTCGCGATGGAGAGCGCCTTCTCGCTCATCCATTCCGGTGCGAGACCGACCGCCGGCACCTCATCGATGTCGTCACCGAGACCGCCTTCTTCGACCATCTGGGTGAGAACGGTGAGAATTCGGGTGTTGTCTACGCATGATCCCATGTGAAGAACCGGGGGGATCCCGATCGTCTCACAAACCTCTCGCAGACCCGGCCCAACCCGGTCGACGCCGGCATCACCGAGCAGGAATCCGAGCTTGGCGTTGGCGATGGCACTGCAGCCGGTTTGCACCACCAGGACATCTTGTTTGAGCAGCTCTTCGGTGATGATGGTGTGGTAGGCGTCGTGCTGGACGCGCGGGTTGGTACATCCAACGAGGCCGCCACGCCGCGAAT
>PVMK01118303.1_pt1 | contig 10750 bp, 16 predicted proteins | sample 1853481 | NCBI WGS metagenome assembly PVMK01 (sample SAMN08533507, study PRJNA380276) | Marine sediment metagenome, whole genome shotgun sequencing project. | reverse complement strand
CGTTAATCATACCCACCCACAAACCTCTTGAATTTCTTTGACTTCCATAGTATCATTTATGCGTGATTAGAATCAAACGCGTGCCCCAGGGCCGCACCTGCTATTGCACCAAGAGGGCCTGCCATGGCGAATCCAATTGTTCCACCAATTAATTTTCCAATGAACCCCATAAAACTTCTCCCAGCACAAGATTTCCGGTTAAAATGGTCTTCGATACTATTGTTTGTTTTTCCGTGTCCGAATCAGATACCATATTTTTCTCGTTTTTCCAAACCGGAAATGACAATTTTATGTTATTATCTTTGCCAATTATTCAAATTGAAACGTTAATCATACCCACCCACAAACCTCTTGAATTTCTTTGACTTCCATAGTATCATTTATGCGTGATATAAACTTTTGAAAATATGTCAAACCAAAAGGGGCGGCAATAACCGTAAAGATTCGATCCGAAAAGAGAGACCTTTGAAAAAATGTTCAATTTTGCCTTGAACATTTTTCAAAGGTCTCAAAGATAAGGATAATTGAAAGCATGAACACACCAACAATAATCGTGATGCTGCTGACACTTTGGCTTGTGATGGGATTGGGATTTTTGTCTGCATACGTCAATCTGCGAAGAAAAGGCAAATCCCAATTTGAGTCGTGGACCTCATCCGAAGGGTTATTGTTTATTCTAAGCGTGGTTATACCATTGATCATTTTAATTCACAACACTGTTTCAGGTTGATTTTCAACGAAAATGTCGTCAATTTCCATGCAAGATTCAGGAGATCTTACATACCCGAAATATTGATCCACAAAGTAAATGTTACAGATGATATCAGCGTGCTTGTAGAAATAGCAGCAACCGCAAAATCGGCATCCCCTCCCATTTCTCTTGCCATCACATAGGTAATAGTGGCTGTCGGCGATGCAAGCAATATTAGAGCAGGCAGGTAGTCCTGTACGGCGATGTTAAATATACGATATAATAAAAAGCCAATACCAGGAAGCAAAATCAGTTTCAGAAGAGACGAGGAAATGACCCGAAGTATCCTTAGTTGCATTAATTCAAAAGACAAAGATGCGCCGATGATCAGCAAGGCCATTGGCAGCGCGAGCCCGCCTAAAATATGTAAACTCCGATCAATAACAAGCGGCATCTTTAAACCCGAATGGAGAATAATATGCCGGCTAAAGCGGATAAAATCACTGGATTACCCAGTATTCTTAAAACAATATACAGCTTGTTTCCTTTAACTGAAATGTCGTCAGAATTGAACTGAAGTGAGATAACCGACAGAAAATTCTGTAGGATAATTAAAAAACCGGCAATAATACTGGCCCTTACAAATCCCTCGTTTCCCAATAAATAAAAGGCAATGGCAAGACCGATATATCCTAAATTTCCATGAAAGGTGGTCTGCATAAACGTACCCAGCTGCCCCAATCGTAAACGAAGCAGAAATCCCATGCCCCAGGCGAAGGCAAAAACAACAACCACGGAAAAAAGGGTGATTGCCAAAACCATCACATCAAACTGAGCTTTTAATGATGCTTTGGAAATGGCGCGAAAAATCAAAGCAGGAATCGCCAAATAGTAAACGAGACGGTTTGCCGGCTCCAGAAATTCCTGTTGTATAAATCCTTTCCAACGAGCGAGCAATCCGAGAATGATAACTGAAAAAATAGGAATAATCGTCGATACAATATTCAATGCGCCCATTATAAACAACTTCTAAAAAGGGTTGAAATCTTTGACTTTTAGAAAGCTTAGACCTAAACTTTTTGATTCTCTTTCATCATGCTGCAGGTGATTCTCCTTGTAAAGCAAAAAGTTGTCTTGGCTTGAAAATCTCAAGCAAACGCCGAGGAGGCAGACGATTTGAAATCAGACATGATAAACAACATAAATAAAGTGTCGATCCAAAAAAAAAAGCCCGATGATACGAATTATACAAGTATTTCTTCTGAACATGTTACTCATCTTGCCAGGCGTTTCAAAGTAAATGGTCAACATATAGAAATCACCGCACTTGAACACAATATTGTTCCCGAACGCTATGTGCGAAACATGAAAATGCTTTCGACAAAAGAACAGTCAGCTCTTTTAAAATCGCGGGTAAGCGTGGTGGGCTTGGGTGGCCTAGGGGGCGCACTCATTGAAATGCTGGCTCGAACCGGCATCGGAAATCTCAACTTGATTGACGGCGACATATTTGAAGACAGCAATCTAAACCGACAGTTCTTAAGTACTCACTCTCTTCTCAAAACAACCAAGACGGAAGCGGCAGTAAAAAGGATTGCTGAAATAAATTCGTCGATTGTCGTTCAGGGTCATTCGGAGTATCTGACCGAAAAAAACGCACCCGGCCTTGTCGATAATTCAGATGTTGTTGTTGACTGCCTAGATAGCATTAATTCCCGGTTTTTACTAGAAAGGACCTCAAAGAACATCGGGTCACCTCTTGTGTCAGCCGCCGTGGCAGGGGCCTCTGGACACGTAACCAGTATTTTTCCTAAAGACCCGGGCCTAAAGTTAATCTATGGCGAGCCTGAAGACTTGACGCAAAAAGGAGCTGAGGCCTCACTGGGATGTTTAACACAGACGGTAACGCTTATTGCGGCCTTAGAAACCTCTGAAGTTGTAAAAATAATACTTGGCAGAGGATCTCTTTTGAGAAACAAGCTTCTTATTGTCGATCTTATGGACAACACCATGGACGTGTTAGACTTAATTTGAACCATCAGGGCAATTTGCCGCCTGACTGATGTTAAAATAATGCCTTTTAGATATCTATTGATCCGATAAGATGCATACCAATTTCACTGTTTTTTTTTCTTACAATAATACCATCGATCTCAATTGAACGACTATTTGAAAGTGTTAGTGTTCCACTGACCCATCCTTTAAGATTTATCTTTTTCTTATTGATAAATTTCAGTCCTCTCTCAGAGATATCTATAACTTCAAACTCAATCTTTCCAATTTTTAGCGTCGGCCTTTCCTTTGATTTATATTCTCTTCTTAAATAGTTTCTGCGTTCCAAGTCTTTTTGCCCTTTCATAGAAACCCTTTCATCTAAAATCAAAAGCCATAAAATATAGATAAATGTGTGTGTGGGAATTTATTAGGGCGGGTCTTTCCTTGCCCAATATTACCCTAAATGAGCGTAAACAAAATGAAGAAACTCTGGATAATATAATCATTGCAACCAGTTTTCAGTTTTTCCGTAAATTCTATAAATCATCTATAATAGTAATATGTTTTTTATTTCATATCTTCATTTTGTTTACCCTTCGGGAAATCCGATGATACGCCATCGCCGGTGTTCTCAAGGGTTCGCAGTAAATGACTACGGCTTCACCCTTGACGCCTTGGCGCTGGCATATCCTCAGCTTTCGCTCAATTAGGGTAGTAGAGAGTTGTGGTTTTTGATATGGGTGGTGAAAAGGAAACCGATTACTTCTTAGATTGGGTATCTTCTTTTTTGCTTTCAGATTCTTCCGTTTCAGCTCCGTCACTTTCGGTTGTTTTCGATATATCCGATACTGTATCCTGCGCTTCGGATGTCACCTCTAAATCTTGGACAGTATCCTCAGGCTCCAAGGCTACCATTTTTTCTTCAGCCTTATCTTCCTCTTTTTCAACCTTTTCTTTTTTCTTCTCAACAACCTGTTTTTTCTCAACGGCAGCTTTGATTTTCTTCTTCCTTTTTGTCTTCTTTTCACTTTTCTCTTTTGATATAAGCTCAACCATCGAAATTGGAGCCGCATCTCCGGATCTTCTTCCTAACTTAACAATTCGAGTATAACCACCGGCCACAGCCCCATATTTTTCGGAAGCTTCCTCAAACAGCTTATAAACAACGTCTTTTTCTCTTACAATTGAAAGTGCCTGTCGTCTGGCATGAAGATCACCTCTTTTGGCCAGCGTAATTAAATTATCAGCCCATCGTCTCAGCTCTTTGGCTTTAACATCCGTTGTACGGATACGGTCATGCTTAAATAGCGAGGTAACCATATTTCTAAACATAGCTTTTCGGTGGCTACTTGTTCTATTTAATTTTAATCTGGCTTTTCGATGTCTCATGAATCAACTACTCTCCTTCTTCAGTGTCTTCTTCGGGCGGCTCAAAACCATCGAGCTTCATTCCAAGAGAGAGGTCCATTTCGCTTAAAACTTCTTTAATCTCATTTAAAGATTTTCTTCCAAAGTTCTTGGTTTTAAGCATCTCTGCTTCGGTTTTGCTCACCAGTTGATAGATTTTATGTATAATAGCGTTCTTCAAACAGTTGGCACTCCGCACGGAGAGTTCGAGCTCTTCGACGCTTCTGTAAAGATTCTCATTAAACTGAGGTCTCTTTTGTTCTTCATCTTTTTTATCAATTTCAGGTTCAAACAGTTCATCAAAATTAACAAAGATCGTCATCTGCTCTTTTAATATCTTTGCGGCATATGCAACAGCATCCTCGGGCAGGATACTCCCGTCAGTCAAAACCTCTAAGGTCAGTTTATCGTAATCGGTTCTCTGGCCCACACGCGCATTACCTACCACATAAGTTACCCGCTTAATCGGTGAAAATACGGCGTCCATAGGTATTGTACCAATGGGTGCATTTTCATCTTTGTTGCTTTCAGCTAAAGAATATCCCTTTCCGACCTTAACGGTCATCGTCATTTTCAACTTGGCATTACCCGAAAGCGTAGCAATGTGCAGGTCGGGGTTGAGCACTTCGCATCTTCCGTCCTCGCTGATAATATCACCTGCCTTAACGATATCTTCTCCTTCTGCGTCGATTCGAACGATTTTGGGTTCAGGATCGTCAAGTATGAAACGTACTTCTTTTAGGTTGAGGATAATTTCAGAAACATCTTCATATACATCAGGGATAACACTGAATTCATGCATTACATCCTCAAACTTAACCGATACAATCGCAGCACCATAAAGCGAAGATAGCATGATCCGTCTTAAGGAATTACCAATCGTTATGCCAAATCCTCTTTCGAGAGGTTCACAAACGAACTTGCCATATGTTGGCTTACTGGTTACCTGAACCTTCTCCGGCCTAATCATTTGTTGCCAGTTCATGTACATAAGTTCATTTGATGACATTATTTTATCTCCAATTTTTGTAAAGGACCTAAGATTTCAATTAAATGCGAAAAATTATTGTAGAAATTGGGCAGTATTTAAATATGATGTCATATGACATCCATTTCTGGCCATCAGTTATTTGGAATATAGTTCCACAATTAGTTGTTCCTGGATAGGTGTTACCAAATCTTCACGAACAGGGAAACTTTTTACAATGCCTTTAAGATTCTCTTTTTCTAAGTCAAGCCACTGTGGAACGCCTCTTCTTACCACCGCATCCAGCGAATCTCCTATTGCCTGTATATTTCGACTTTTTTCCCGAACTTCAACGACATCACCTACTTTAATGTGATATGATGGAATGTTAACTTTTTTACCGTTTACCAGAAAATGATTATGTCTAACAAAATGGCGTCCTTGGGAGCGAGAATTTACAAATCCCAAACGATAGACCACGTTATCAAATCGGCGTTCCAGCATCACAAGAAGATTTGTTCCCGTTACACCCTTTTGATTATCAGCTTTCACAAAAAACAGGTGGAACTGTTTTTCCGAAAGGCCGTAAATGCGTTTCACTTTCTGCTTTTCTCGAAGCTGAATACCGTAATCCGATGCTTTTCTTCCACGATGTTGACCATGCTGTCCCGGTGGATAACTGCGTCTATCAAAAGCACATTTATCTGAATAACAGCGATCCCCTTTAAGAAATAATTTTAAGTTTTCTCGTCGGCAAAGCCGACATACCGCACCTGTATATCGTGCCAAGTATTCCCCCTTTAACAACGTTCATTATTGTTCGTTATTTGTTATTTTCTATGAACAACCTTAACGGTCTCGTAAAAAGTCAGAAAAAGGATCTTTTTACGATAGTGTTTATTTGGTAACAACCAGTTCTATTTAAACCCTGCGCCTTTTAGGAGGTCGACAACCATTATGTGGGATAGGCGTAACGTCCTTAATCATTACAACATTGAACCCCACAGCCTGAAGTGAGCGGAGTGCGGACTCCCGTCCAGCCCCAGGACCCTTAACATACACCTCCACATTCTTCATTCCGTGTTCCATCGCCTTTTTGGCAGCATCCTCTGCCGCAAGTTGAGCAGCAAACGGTGTGCTCTTCCGTGATCCCTTAAACCCCTGAACACCCGAACTTGACCAAGCGACAACATTTCCGGCAGGGTCGGTAATGGTAACGATCGTATTATTAAAGGTCGATTGAATATGTACGACGCCATTTGGGATATTCTTTTTTTCTTTCTTTCTAGTACGTATTTTTTTGGCCATTTATGATGTTCCTGTCTTTTTCTATGTTACTTTTTTCTCACGCCGCCCTTCTTTTTAACAGCAGATCTTTTGGGCCCTTTCCGAGTACGAGCGTTTGTACTTGTGCGTTGCCCTCTTACCGGAAGCGACTTTCGATGGCGAAGACCTCGATAAGATCCCAAATCCATTAACCTTTTGATATTTATGGAAACTTCTGTTCGAAGCTCTCCTTCGACCTTGTATCCGCTGTCAATGACCTTACGGATGTTATTGATCTCCGATTCTGACAAATCATCCGTCTTTGTATCCAGATCAATATTAAGCTTTTGAAGAATACGCCTTGAAATATTTGGACCTATACCATAAATATATGTTAATCCTATCTCAATTCTCTTCTGTCTGGGTAAGTCTACACCTGCAATTCTTGCCAAAGCCCATCCTCCTTTTTATCCTTGCCTCTGTTTATGCCGCTTATTTTCGCAGATAACCCTAACAACACCTTTTCTGCGAACGATTTTACATTTGTTGCATATCTTCTTGGTTGATGCCCTTACTTTCATCTGCCATACTCCTTTGTTGAGCCATCGTGTGTCATATGTTTTGTCTTTTATTCGCTATCCATCGCTTAAGCTTTCACTGTTTGATCATAACCATCACGTCTTTACTTCGATCTGTATGTTATCCTGCCTCTCGATAGATCGTATGGCGAAAGCTCAACCGTTACTTTGTCTCCCGGCAAAATTTTGATAAAATGCATGCGCATCTTACCGGAAATATGAGCAAGCACTTGATGCTTATTTTCCAATTCTACCTTGAACATTGCGTTCGGTAATGTCTCAAGTACCGTTCCCTCTACTTTAATCGCCTCTTCTTTTGGCATAGTATATCCCTCGTCTCCGGTTGGTTAAGACACTTAAAACCGACCTTTCATTTTGGATCCGCTTTTCTTTAGAAACCCTTCATAGTGGCGGGTCAGCATGTGAGATTCTATCTGTTGAATGGTATCGATCGCCACTCCCACAACGATAAGAAGAGCCGTGCCTCCGAAATAAAATGGAACATTAAATCTTGCTATTAAAATTGATGGAAGAACGCACACCGCAGAAACATATATCGCGCCACCCAGTGTTATGCGGGTTAAGACCTTGTCGATATAGTCTGCCGTGCGCTTTCCGGGACGAATACCTGGAATATATCCGCCCTGTTTTTTCATATTGTCGGCGACATCAGCCGGGTTAAAGGTAACAGCCGTATAAAAGTAACAAAAAAAGAATATGAATCCAACATATAATAACTCATATATAACATTTCCGGGTCTCATGGTCGAAGCCACGGCCTGCATCCATGGAATGGTTATAAAGCTAGCTATTGTGGCCGGAAACATAATAATCGAAGAAGCGAAGATAGGTGGTATCACACCGGATGTATTGACTTTCAATGGAAGATGCGTACTTTGGCCGCCATACATCTTGCGGCCCACAACTCTTTTGGCATATTGAACGGTTATGCGCCGCTGGCCTTGTTCCATATAGATGATAAAAGCCACCACAAGTATCATAATTACAGCTAAAATGACCACGATAAATATTCCCATCTCACCAGTGGAGAGAAGGCGAAATACATTCCCTATCGCGTTGGGCATTCGGACAATAATGCCCGCAAATATAATAAGTGAAATACCGTTACCGATACCGCGTTCGGTAATCTGTTCACCCAGCCACATAATAAATGCAGTGCCTGCTGTCAACGTTAGAACAGTCATGAGCCTGAAGCCCCAGCCAGGATGGAATACGACGGGAGCTCCCCCGGGGGACGTCATGCTTTCGAGACCGACACTAATGCCAAACCCCTGTATGATACTTAATAATACAGTTCCATAACGGGTGTACTGGGTAATCTTTTTACGTCCCTGTTCTCCTTCCTTTGACAAGCGCTCAAGGTGCGGTATCGTTACAGTTAAAAGCTGTAGAATAATCGATGCGCTGATATAGGGCATGATTCCGAGAGCAAACACGGAGAGTCTTTCTAACGCGCCACCCGAAAACATATCAAAAAGACCCAGCAACGTTCCTTTGGCCCGAGCAAAAAATGAAGCAAGGGCTATAGTGTCTATACCAGGAGTTGGAACATGTACACCAATACGGTAGACAGTAAGAAGGGCTAATGTGAATAAAATCCTTTTTTTTATTTCGGGTATTTTGAATATATTTCCAAACCCTGAGCTAATCATAATTATACAACCTCTATTTTACCACCAGCAGAGATTATTTTTTCTTCGGCGCCTTTGGTAGCCTGGTTTACTCTTATGGTAAGTGGGATCTTAATATCGCCTTGACCAAGAAGTTTAATGCCATCTCGCCGACCCTTTACAAGGCCCATACGAACAAGTGCCGGTTCATCCACAATACTACCACTCTCAAATTTGGATAGATCACGAATATTTATTATCGATATTTTCTTTTTGAAAATATTTGTAAAACCACGTTTTGGCAATCGGCGGTGAAGAGGCATCTGCCCACCTTCAAAGCCTGGCCTTACGCCACCGCCAGAACGGCTATTATGCCCCTTTGTCCCTCTGCCTGCTGTTTTTCCTTTACCAGATCCAACACCACGTCCTAAACGCTTTCGAGGTCTTCGTGATCCTTTTGGCGGTGACAAATCATTTAGTCTCATCACTCTTCTCCTCAACTTTTACTAGATGTGACACGGTATTGGCCATCCCACGAATAGAGGGTGTATCCTTGAGCTCAACTGTTTTGTTAAGTTTTGTCAATCCCATGCCACGCAATACCCTTCGGTGTTTTTCCGGCCTTCCAATCATGCTTCTCACAAGCGTTACCTTAAACGTTCCGGACATTTATCAATTCCTTAAAGTGTTTAGGTGTTTTGTGTTTTGTGTTTTCAATTTAAGATGTGCTTATATGCCAACCCTTTAGATCGCCAAACACTAAATACTAAACACTATCGTAAAAAGATCCTTTTTCTGACTTTTTACGAGACTATCAAATTTAAAGATCTTCCACTCGCAAACCGCGTCTGGCTGCTACCTGGTCTTTCCCTTGTAATTGGCAAAGTCCATCAATGGTGGCTTTAACCACATTGTGAGGATTATGAGATCCCATACATTTGGTAAGAATATTTTGAATACCAACCGCTTCCAACACAGCTCGAACGGCACCACCTGCAATAAGACCGGTCCCTTCAGATGCAGGTTTTAACAAGACACGTCCCGCGCCAAATTTACCGATAACAACATAAGGTATCGTGCCCTCAACCAAAGATACTTTTACCATATTCTTTTTTGCTTTCTCGATACCTTTGCGGATCGCTTCAGGAACTTCACCCGCTTTGCCAAGTCCGCTGCCTACACTCCCTTCACCATCACCGACAACAACGATAGCGCTGAAGCTAAATCGACGACCGCCTTTGACAACTTTCGCCACTCGGTTAATGTGAACAACCTTGTCGATTAACTGATTATCGCCTTTATCCTGTTTGAGCAAAGATCTGCCTCCTTCGTCCAATTGTATCTTAAAAACCGAAATATCTAAAAATTTAGACCCGCTTCACGCGCACCATCAGAAACCGCTTTAACACGACCGTGATATAAAAAACCATTGCGGTCAAAAACAACCCTATTTATTCCTTTCTCAGTGGCTCGCTTGCCCAAAAGTTTTCCAACAAATTTCGCCATGGCAATTTTGTTTTCAAATTTAGGTTGTTCTATTACACGCTTTCCCATACTTGACGCCACGATGAGGATATGGCCTTTTGTGTCGTCAATAATTTGAGCATAAATGTGTTTTGAGCTTCGAAAAACACTTAACCTTGGCTGTTCATTTGTACCGCTTATTTTCTTTCTAATTCTTTTTTTTCTCTTTAAGCGTGCTTTTTTTCTTAAATTCAAAGAGCCCATTTTAAATCCTAACCTGGAGTTTTAACCTTGATATATTTTGACTAAGCGACCTTGACGCCCGCCTTTCCGGCCTTTCGCTGTATACGCTCCTCGGCATATTTTATCCCTTTCCCCTTATATCTCTCCGGAGGTCTTAATCGCCTAATTGCTGCAGCGGTATGACCCAGTAATTCTTTATCAATTCCAGTAAGCTTGATGACATTTTTTTTATCAACGGTTCCTAAAACACCCTCTGGAAGATCGAAACTAACGGGATGTGAATGCCCAAGGTTAAATTCGATTCGATTATCGTTAAGTACTGCTCGATATCCTATGCCATGGATTTCAAGAATCCTTTCAAACCCTTCGTTCACACCGATAACCATATTGGATACAAGGGATCGTGTAAGCCCCTGCATCGCGCGGCTGCGCCTATCATCTTTGACAACATAAACATTTATTACGCCATCTTCTATCTTCAGTCCACCCTTCGGTGGACTTGAAGATA
>PVMK01117599.1_pt1 | contig 10751 bp, 10 predicted proteins | sample 1853481 | NCBI WGS metagenome assembly PVMK01 (sample SAMN08533507, study PRJNA380276) | Marine sediment metagenome, whole genome shotgun sequencing project. | reverse complement strand
CACGCCTCGTGCACATGCTGGTTGCACCCTTTCATTACCTCTGGCGTCCCTACCAGGTCGTGATCTGGAATTAGGACAAGAAACGCGTTCGCCAGGCCAGTACCGAATGGTCCAAGGCGCGCCCGCGCAATAACTGAAGTCTCAGCGCAACTCGTGCGTCGCAAAACACAGAGGAGTAGGGCTTGGAGAAAGTAGCCACTGCTAAATCGCACAAGGCGCTGTTCCTGAATACGACAGCATTTACCGTTTGCTTTGCGGTCTGGATGCTGAACGGCGTACTGGTGACGTTCCTGGCATCGAACCAGGTATTCGACTGGGGCCCGATTGAGATTGGCTGGTTGATGGGTATCCCGGTCCTGACGGGCTCAATTTTTCGTCTGCCCGCGGGCATGCTGACCGACAAGTTTGGCGGCAAGCCGGTATACGGGACATTGTTCTTCATATGCGCCTTGCCAATGTACCTGCTTTCCACCGCGAACAGCTTCCTGGAATTTGCCGTCTATAGTTTTGGTTTCGGTTTGTCCGGCGTCAGTTTCGCTATCGGGATTGCCTATACCTCGGTGTGGTATCCGAGAAAAAGCCAGGGAACGGCCTTGGGGATATTCGGCGCCGGAAACGCAGGTGCGGCACTGACCCTGGTATTTGCGCCGACGCTGTTGAATACGTTGACCGATAACGGCAACAACATCGAAGGCTGGCGTCAGTTGCCCGTTTATTACTCCGTCATGATGGTCATCATGGGCACGCTGTTCTTTATCTTCGCCGAGAACAAAAAGCCCGCCCACCAGGCGCGCAGCATGGCCGCCATGCTGCAGCCATTGAAAGATCTGCGCGTTTGGCGTTTCGGTCTTTATTATTTCCTGGTCTTCGGTTGCTTTGTGGCCTTTTCCCAGTGGCTGGTGCCCTATGTTGTCAACGTCTATTACCTGCCATTAGTCACAGCCGGCCTGCTGGCAGCTCTGTTCAGTTTTCCGTCGGGCGTCATTCGGGCCATCGGTGGCTGGATGTCGGACCTGTGGGGTGCCCGCGTCGTCATGTACTGGGTGCTCGGCCTGTCCGTGGCCATCAGCTTCATGCTCATGTTCCCGAAGATGGAGATTTACTCGCCAGGTGAAGGAATACTCGCCCAGCGCCCGGGTATCGTGACCGAGGTCACGGACACTCGCATCGTAGTCAACGACCAGGTTTACCAGATCAAGCAGAGCGAGAAGGATTTCGAATCTCTGGACGACCGCATCCTGATTTTACCGACCAAGGACACCTGGCAGGAGGCCGTGGTCGAGGTAGGCCAGCAGGTCGGGAGACGGGAACTGCTGGCCAAAGGCATCACACGGATCTATTCGCAGGCCAATGTCTGGATTTTCGCAGGATTCGTCATTGTGCTCGGTAGTGTGTGGGGCATCGGCAAAGCGGCGGTGTACAAGCACATTCCCGACTACTTTCCCGATCAGGTCGGGGTCGTGGGCGGCATGGTGGGCGTGCTCGGCGGTCTCGGCGGTTTCTTCTGCCCGATCATCTTCGGCTACCTGCTGGAGTGGACCGGTTTGTGGACCAGTGCCTGGATGTTCATGTTGTTGCTGTCGCTCGCCTGCTTCGTCTGGATGCACCGGACGGTCATGAAAATGTCCAGGCTGCCATCCGGATTCGAAGACAAGTTTGCCAGCTTGTTGCGGGGGGGTGCGCGGAATTTCCTGAAGCCGCTGATCAGCTGGGATGATGAGTTCAGCGTCGGAATAGAGGCGATCGACCGCCAGCACACACGCATGTTGAGCCTGATTAATCAAATAGACGAAGTGATTCAGCAAGGCGGCACGTATGAAATGTTTGCTCCGGTTCTGGATGATCTCATCGATTACACGATCCAACATTTTGCACATGAAGAAAAACTGCTGGAAGAAAATCACTGTCCGGACATCGACAAACACAAGAAATCGCATGTGCGCCTGCGCGGGGAACTATTGAATTGGCAAGAGAAGGTTACAGACGCCGCACCGGAAGAGATGAGGGAGCATATGTTCTTTCTGCGGATATGGTTTCCAGGCCACATTCTCAACGTGGACAAGAGAGACGCCGAATACCTAACTTAAGCAGGTTGATCGATGAGTGACATAAAAAAGTGGGACGTTGAAGACGAGGAGTTTTGGGAGAGCACAGGGAGTGCAATCGCCAGGAGAAACCTCTGGATATCGATTCCAAGTCTGCTGTGTGGCTTCGCCGTGTGGTTGTACTGGGGAATCATCACGGTCCAGATGCTCAATCTCGGTTTTCCTTTCACCCAGGCGGAGCTCTTTACGCTGACGGCCATCGCCGGGCTTAGCGGCGCGACGCTTAGAATTCCGAGCACCTTTTTCATCCGCATCGCAGGTGGACGCAATACAATCTTTTTTACGACAGCAATATTGATGTTGCCCGCCATTGGTGCCGGCTTCGCATTGAGAAGCGCGGATACACCGCTGTGGATTTTTCAGCTGCTGGCCTTGCTGTCGGGCTTTGGTGGCGGAAATTTCGCCTCCTCGATGTCCAATATCAGTTTCTTTTTCCCGAAGCGGGTGCAAGGAGCTTCACTCGGACTGAATGCCGGTCTGGGCAATTTTGGCGTCACCACGATGCAGATACTGATTCCGTTGGTGATGACGATTGGCATATTTGGTGGCGAGCCGATGACGCTGGTCAACAGCAGCGGCACCCTGTTTGGAAAAATTCCAAGTGGAACAGATACTTATATCCATAATGCTGGGTTCATCTGGCTGCTTTTCCTCGTACCGCTGGCATTTTTCGGTTGGTTTGGAATGAACAATATCGCGACCGAGGCGGTGACGCCCAAACCGGGAAACCCGGTCGCGAGCATGCTGAAGATCTGCATGCTGCTGCTGATCGCGCTGCTTACCGCGTCGCTGGGACTCTACCTGCTGCTTCCCCCGCCGACCGGCGCGGGCATCCTCAGCAAATGGATTGTCCTGCCGCTGGTCATTGTCGCTACGCTAGTGTTGTTGCGATACCTGACACGGGGTGAGTTGCAAGCCAACCTGAGGCACCAGTTCCGAATTTTCGAAAACAAGCACACCTGGGCCATGACCGTCATCTACACAATGACCTTCGGCTCGTTCATTGGTTATTCCGCGGCATTTCCGCTCGCGATCAAGGTGATTTTCGGCTTTACGCACATCGTGGGACCCGATGGCGTACTAAATCATGACGCCGTTAACCCGAACGGCCCCAGTGCACTGATGTATGCGTGGATGGGACCGTTTATCGGCGCGTTGATCCGACCGGTCGGCGGCTGGATATCGGACAAGGTCGGGGGAGCAAAAGTTACCCAAATCGTTTCCATCGTGATGATTGCCTCTGCCCTGGGTGTGGCTCACTTCATGGCGGCGGCCTATCGGTCCGCCACGCCCGAAGAATTCTTCTGGCCGTTTTTTATCCTTTTCATCGTGTTGTTTACTGCAACGGGTGTTGGTAACGGTTCGACATTCAGGACCATCGCGGTTGTTTTCGACCAGGAGCAGGCCGGGCCGGTGCTTGGCTGGACTTCGGCCGTGGCAGCCTATGGCGCATTTATAATTCCGAAGGTCTTTGGAGAACAAATAAGCCTTACAACGCCCGAGTACGCGCTTTATGGCTTCGCAGTCTTTTACGGGATATGCGTCGTGCTCAACTGGTGGTTCTACCTGCGGCCGAATGCCTACGTGAAAAACCCCTGATAGCTGGCTCTAACTAACCGCGCCGGCGCTTGGGTGCGGAAACGTGTCCTCATCGTCTGCGCAATCCCTGTGGTGTCCGGGTTCCAGGCATTTGAAGTCTTTTTCGATCAGCAAGGAAAGGCTGCCGGAACCCGGGAGATCCTGTTCTGCGAACAATGACACCTTGTCGGAAGCAGCCCAATCCGACACTGCCGCTTCCGGCAAGCAGACAACGAGACTACCGGCGTCAAAACTCGCTGAAATGACCCGTTCCCCCGATACATCCAGACGATAGGTCAGAACCGAATCCGGAAAGTGGGTTTCTTCCAAAATGCTGTTGCCTGCCGCAATCTGATCGACTTCGGCACGCTTCAGTCGCAAGCGTATGGAATTACCGCATATTCGAATTTTCATTTACGTAGCTCCGATCGGCTTGATCGATAATCATCCTGTAGAGTCGCTCATAGCCCTTGGCGATTTCCGCTCCGAACAAAGGATCCTCGATGGCATCGACCGCCCCCGTAATTTCTTGCCAATCCTTATCGGTGAGGACTGTCTGGGCCATTGGGAACAGGTTTTTTTCCTCCAGAAACATATGCTGACGCTGAGCTCGAATGTAAGCGAATCCCGCCGTCCCGAGTCCTTCCCGCGCATCGACTGAATCGACCTCCGATCTGCTTAGCAATCTGGCGAACTCGCGGCCGGACAGGCCGATGGATATGTGCTCGTCCAGTATCTCGTTTACCACGACGTGGGCCGTCGGATAACGCCGGACAAGCTGCGCAAACATCAAATCTTCTATGGGGTGATGAAATCGATCAGGATACTGATTCATGTAACACATGATGTCCTGCAGCAACGGATAGTCAGGTGTCTTGCCTACCTCGATCGCCAGAATCTCAGACTCGAGGAGTTCAAGTATCTTCGCGATGTTGGCGTGGTCACACGTGAGTGCAGCGATAACATCGGCCATCGAGGAATAGTCCTACAGACAATACGAGGCATAAATCCGCTGATTTACCTACCAGACCTTCGGTTAACCCCTAGTAACGACTATTCCTGTACCTGCATGACCATGCGAACGAGCTGCGCGAGGGAGCGAGCCCGCATTTTCTCCATCACACGTGCGCGATGAATTTCGACAGTGCGTTGACTGACGTCCAGGTCACCCGCGATGACCTTGTTGGCTTTGCCCTGGACGACAAGCTCCATGACCTGTTTTTCCCGTGGCGTCAATTCTTCGATCCGTCTTTCAACTTCTTCTCGTTCGAGCAACGTGTCCCTGTTTTTCTGGTCGTCTTCGAGCGCCTTGTTGATGCGATCGAGGAGTTCATGATCCCGAAACGGTTTCGGGATAAAGTCGACAGCCCCTCGCTGCATCGCTTCCACGGCCATTGGAATATCACCGTGACCGGTAATAAAAATAATTGGCAATATCGCCCGCATTTCAATCAATTTTTGCTGCAGTTCCATGCCGCTCATGCCCGGCATGCGGATATCCAGTACGAGACAGCCCGGGCATTCAGGATCGAATTCGGCCAGGAACTCGTCGGCTGAGGCGAAACGACTGGCTGGGCAAGGCTACCGATTTCATCAAGAGACCCAGGGAATCTCGCACGGCTTCGTCGTCGTCAACAAGGAAACACTGTTGGGGTGTAGTCGGTCATGCCTCTGCTCTCCGTGATGGCGGGCAACGTGAAGTAAAAGGTGGTGCCGCCCGATGGGTTTTTGCTGAAACTCAACACTCCGCCGTGCGACTCGATGATGGCACGGCAGATCGCAAGCCCCAGGCCCATTCCAGAGGATTTGGTCGTGAAAAACGGCTGAAAGATATTTTCCTCAGCCTCTTTCGTGATCCCACCGCCATGATCTGTTACCGCAAATTTTACCTGGTCCTTCTTGAACTTGTCGACCGAAACAGAGATCCCTTCGTCAACATGATCCGTGCCCATCATCGCATCAATGCCATTGCGAATCAGGTTCAGGATGACCTGTTGAATTTGTACGGTGTCGGCCATAACGTTTGGCAGCCCTCCGGCAACGTCAATGGTCAACGGGATTCTGTTGTCACGCGCATCGACTTCCGCCAGCGCTGCGAGGTCGTGCATAATATCGTCGCAGTTAGTTTCCCGACGACCAAGTTCTCTTTTCTTGACGAATTGCCGGAGTCTGCGGATCACCTCACCGGCTCGTTGCGCCTGCGAGTCGCATTTTTTCAGTATGGCCAGGATTTCGTCATCATCGCTTTGTCCGGATTCGATCAGGCGCTGACAGGCCTGGGTATATGTGGCGATAGCCGTTAGCGGCTGGTTCAACTCGTGGGCCAGGCTTGCCGCCATTTCCCCCAATGTGCTGAGGCGCCCGAACTGGGCCAATCGTTCGCGCGTTTGATGTATTTCCTCTTCGGACCGCTTACGCTTTGTTGCGTCCCGAACGATGCCGACAAACTTGGGTCGATCTTCCGTCGGAATTTCTCCAACGGAGAGATCGATCGGAAAGACCAATCCGCTTTTCCGAATTCCTATAGCTTCCCGGCCGATTCCTATGATTCTCGCATCCCCGGTTTCAAGATAATTATGTATGTAGCCATCGTGTGCGCTTCGATACGGTTCAGGCATTAAGAGCGACACATTTTTTCCGAAAACTTCCTCGGCGCTGAATCCGAACATGACCTCCGCAGCAGCATTGAATGTCTCGATGCGACCCTTATGATCAATCACCACAATGGCGTCAACGGCCGCGTCGAGCAGTGCTTTCCACTCGGGCACGTCATAAGTATTATTCCGGATATGACTACGCATAGCACCGAATTTCAATTGCAAGATTGCCGCAGTATAACTCTGTCGATGGAGAAATTACCTCGAACTTTTTTGTTGTGGTTTGCGATTGCGATGACAACGACCCTAACGCCGCATTCGGCACCTGCCGCCGGCGAGGAGCAATCTAAACTTGACCTTGATCTGCGCTATCGCTATGAGTTCGTCGATCAAGATGGCTTTGAGAAAGACGCTCATGCGTCGACTCTGCGAACGCGGTTGGCATATCGAAGCGCGGACTTCTCGAACTTCAGTTTCCTGATCCAATTCGACGATCTCCGGCCTGTCGGCAACGATTTGTACAACAGCACCCGCAATGGCATGACGGATCGGCCAGTCGTGGCCGATCCCAAAGGCACTCTCGTTAACCAGGCGATGATCCTGTACAAAGGCATCGACAATACAGTGCTCCGTGCAGGCCGCCAGCGCATCACGCTCGGCAATCAGAGGTTCATCGGAGACGTTGGTTGGCGGCAGAACGACCAGACCTACGATGCATTTTCGCTCACCAACACGTCACTCGCCAAAACAACGATCGAGTATGCCTATATCGACAAGGTCAATCGGATCTTCGGGCCGGACAATGGTTCGCCGTCGGCCAACTTCCAGAGCGACTCCCACATCCTGAATGCAAACTATGAGTGGACGCCCAACTGGGATGTCACGGCATACGCCTATTTTCTCGATTTCGACGACGCATTGTCGTCATCGAACAGAACAGTCGGGATTCGCGTCAATGGAAGCCATGCTGTCAGCGACAACACTTCCGCCAGCTATACGATGGAATACGCGCATCAAAACGACTACGGTGGCAATCCGAACAACTACAGCGCCGACTATGTCTTGCTGGAAGGCGCGCTAACCAGGGGCGGCATCACCGGAAAACTGGGCTACGAAATTCTGCAGGGCGGTCCGGTGCAGGCTTTTCAAACGCCATTGGCAACATTGCACGCTTTCCAGGGATGGGCAGACAAATTTCTCACAACACCGGCCGACGGCATTGAGGATCTTTATTTTTCGATCGGAACAAAGTTCCACGGAGCGAGTGTTTCACTCCTCTACCACCGTTTCAGCCCTGAATTGGGGGGTCCGGATTACGGCAGTGAATGGGACCTTGTGATCAATAAACCATTCGCAAAGCGTTATGCGCTTGTTTTCAAGTATGCCAACTATGACGCCCGTAATTTTTCGGCAGACACCCAAAAAGCCTGGATCATGCTCACGGGCAAATTTGGAAATTGACACCATCTGATTTAAATTAAGTCTAATATAGTACATTGTGCTCATATTTTTCTTAAGGAGATGGTAATGCGTTGGTTGACAACAATAATCATTGGGCTGGCAATGGCCGCCTGCCAGCCGCAACCCGTTGGGACAGCATCGAGTAATGCACAGCAGGAAGATACAGGCGGGTCCGCGGCCGGAGATTTCGGGCCGCCACAAGGGGACCCTATTCAGGCTGTCATTACGACTGCACCGGACGTTCCGCCGCCAACAAACCGTGACTACCCGGCGAAAATCATCGTCGATATGGAAGTTCGCGAACTGGACCTGGAAATCTCCGAAGGCGTCACCTATACGTTCTGGACGTTCGGCGGTTCGGTGCCGGGCAACTTTATTCGTATACGGCAGGGCGACACCGTTGAGTTTCATCTCAAGAATCACCCGGATTCAAAGATGCCGCATAATATCGATCTGCATGCGGTAACAGGACCCGGCGGTGGCGCAACGTCTAGTTTCACCGCACCTGGTCACGAATCTGTATTCAGCTTCAAGGCACTGAATCAGGGCCTGTTTGTCTATCACTGTGCGACGGCCCCGGTCGGCATGCATATCGCCAACGGAATGTACGGCCTGATCCTCGTCGAACCGCCGGAAGGACTGCCACCGGTCGACAAAGAGTTTTACGTCATGCAAGGCGAGTTCTACACCGTCGGCAAGTACCGCGAAAAAGGCCACCAGCCGTTCGACATGCAAAAAGCAATCGAGGAGAACGCGACCTACGTCCTGTTTAACGGTTCGGAAGGCGCATTGGTCGGCGACAACGCGATCCAGGCCGACGTCGGAGATACTGTTCGCTTGTTCGTCGGCAACGGCGGCCCGAACCTTGTGTCGAGTTTTCACGTCATCGGGGAAATATTCGACAAGGTATTTTACGAGGGTGGAACGAAATACCAGGAGAATGTGCAGACGACGTTGGTTCCCGCCGGTGGTTCTGCGATGACAGAGTTTAAAGTCGAGGTTCCTGGCACTCTGATTATTGTCGATCACTCTATATTCAGGGCATTCAACAAGGGTGCCCTTGGCATGCTGAAAGTGAGTGGTGAGGACAACCTGGCGGTTTACTCAGGCAAGGAAGTCGACGCCGCCTATCTTGGCGATAAGGTGATGGCCGAGGAGTTGTCGATCATCAGCGATATTTACGAGGCAGAAATTACCGGTACGGCGACCAAGGAGCAAAGAATCAAGGCGGGCGGTGTTCTGTACAACGGGACGTGCTCAGTCTGTCACCAACAGAACGGCGAGGGACTGGCCGGAGTATTCCCACCGCTTGCGAAATCCGACTACCTTATGGCGGACTCGCGTCGCGCGATCGAGATTGTGCTCAATGGCCTGACGGGGCCCGTCACGGTTAATGGCACTCCTTTCAATTCTGTCATGCCGCCCATGAGTCAGTTGAATGACGATGAGATAGCCAACATTCTGACCTTCGTGCTTAATAGCTGGGGCAATGAAGATGGTGAGATCCGTTCCGACGATGTTGCTGCGGTTCGTGCGGCGACGGAAAGGCCGAAAGGGGCCGCACACTAGGGACGATGCGAGCCTTCGCCGCCGCAATTTTTGCCGCCGTATTGCTTGCCGGGATTGCGCAAACCTCACAGGCCAGTGAGTTTGTGCAAATCCCTGGCGGCGAATTTCGCTCGGTTATTCCGGAAGCGGAAGGCGACAATCTCATTGCGGTTGCCGATTTCCTGGTGCAGGAAGCGCCGGTAACCAACGCAGAGTTTCTGCGATTCGTTTTGCATCAGCCACAATGGCAGCGTGGCAAAACGGTGTCATTGTTCGCCGATGATCAATATCTTTCCGCGTGGTCCGGCCCGATCTCGTTGGGGCCGGAGATGGGCCCGCAAGAGCCCGTGACGCGGGTGAGCTGGTTCGCGGCGAACGCCTATTGCGAGTGGCAGGATGCCCGGCTGCCCAGCTGGTACGAATGGGAATACATTGCTGCCGCCAATGCCAGTATGGCCGATGCAAGAGCATTGCCCGAGTGGCGCCAGGACATCTTGTCCTGGTACTCGCAGGCCGGTGGCGACCGAATAGGTGATGTGCAGAGCAGTCCGGCGAACTACTACCAGGTTTTCGACACTCACGGACTGGTCTGGGAATGGGTGGATGATTTCAATGCGTTCATGGTGACCGGTGACAACCGGGAGCAAGGCGGTGCAGACCAGTTGCAGTTTTGCGGAGCGGGTGCGATCACCATGGAAGAGAAAGAGAATTATGCGGTTTTGATGCGGGTCGCGATGCTTAGCGCGCTTGAAGCGAGATACACGACACGCAACCTGGGATTTCGTTGTGCACGCTAAGGCGGGGCAGACAGTGAATAAGATGAAGCGACTTGCAGTACTGCTATTACTTACGGCATCGATTGCGCCGACGTTGGCCGACGATACATTGCCGCCGAATTCTGTTTACCACTTGCAAGTGTCTCTCGAAGATCAGTCCGGGGAAATCTCAGGACTGGACCGGTACCGGGGCAAACCTGTTTTGGTCACAATGTTTTACACCAGCTGTCCGCACGTGTGCCCGATGCTAATCAGCACGATCAAGTTCACGGAGTCCGAACTCACGGAGCAAGAACTCGCCGGCCTTCGCGTGCTAACGATCAGTATCGATCCGGAACGCGACTCGCCGGAGCAATTGCTCGAATTGATGCAGCGCCATCGCGTCGACGCCAGCCGGTGGTCGATGGGAGGTCAGAACCCGGCGATCTGCGCACGATAGCCGGTGTATTCGGCGTCCGGTACAAGAAATTATCCGACGGCGAGTTTAATCACACGACGCGGGTCGTCCTGCTTGATCGAGACGGTACACAAGTTGCCAGTACCGAACAGCTCGGTCGAACCGATGCGGTGTTCCTGGAAGCGATCAGAAAAAGCCTTCAGTAAGCTAACGGAATTGCCTGCTTGGACAGACCCACAAAAACGATGTAGGCGAACACGCTGATCGCCGCTACAAAGCTGATGGCCTG
>PVMK01178816.1_pt1 | contig 10752 bp, 8 predicted proteins | sample 1853481 | NCBI WGS metagenome assembly PVMK01 (sample SAMN08533507, study PRJNA380276) | Marine sediment metagenome, whole genome shotgun sequencing project. | reverse complement strand
ATTTGAATTTCTTTAACACTAAAATCGCCCTCCGGGCCAATCAAAATGGTAATGTCCTTACCGGGATGTAAGTGTTGTTTAAGGGGTTTTTTATCCGTGTCTTCACAATGGGCAATAAAACCTTGGCCTTGAAGGTCCTGCTTAATAAATTCATTAAAGGGGACCGCGGCATTAATTTTGGGTAAGTAGCAAATTAAGGATTGTTTCATGGCGGCCTGCACTATCTTGTCGAGGCGCTCAGGTTTAATATGTCGCCGTTCGCTGCGGTCACAAATAATAGGAGTAATGGTATCAATTCCAATTTCGGTAGCTTTTTCTAAAAACCATTCGTACCGGTCATTCATTTTTGTTGGAGCTACTGCCAAATGTAAATTATAGCTTCTTTTGGGCTGGAGTGTTGCTGAAACGACATCGGCAACACAGTGCTTTATGTCGGCAACCAATATTCTTGCAACGAAAAGCCAACCCTTGCCATTAAAGATGTGCAAAAGATCGCCTTCCTTTTTTCTTAGAACTTTGGTGATATGCCTGCTTTCTTCTTTAGAAAAGGAAAATCGGGTTGTATTTTCGGTAATATCCCTGTTATAAAATAACTGCATTATTTAATGGATTCTATAGATTTAAGATTGTTAATTTTTGGTGTTCATTTTTTGATAAAGCTATAATTTACCCTTGGCATGCTCTAATCCTAACTCGATCCAATATAAGAGTTGTGTTTCTGTTTTAAACCCTCCCGGGGATACATAAACAAACTCTTTCATGGGACGTTTGGTAAAATTCATCGGCTTCACATATTCGTTTTGCAAAGCAGCTTCCATTTTGGATCCAACAATACGAACTGCGAGATCATCTTTAATAATCCCGACGGTCATTTTACCACGGTATAAAAAAGACAGCCCACCAAACATTTTCTTCTCGGTAAAGTCTTCGGGAAACAGAACGAGCTGTCCTCTAAGTCTGGTTGCTATGGTTTCGTTATATGCCAGTCTTTTTAAATTTTAAGTCTTGCTGAAGCCGTCACATTCTGTTCTGCAAAATCGTCTTCAAGATATTTTAAATATCCTACTATTGCGATCATAGCGGCATTATCTGTTGTGAATTCTAATTTCGGGATATAGGTCTTCCAACCAAATTTTTGCTCGGCATCTTTTAATGCCCGGCGTATACCCGAATTCGCCGAGACACCACCGCCAATGGCTATGTGTTTGATTCCGGTTTGACTGCTCGCGAGTTTAAGTTTGTCCATAAGATCCCAATAATGGTGTATTGAATGGAGGCACAAACATCGTTTAGGTGCTCTTTTATAAAATTAGATTAGCCTTGGATTCCCGCTGAATAAAATAAAGAATAGCCGTTTTAAGGCCCGAAAAACTAAAGTTCAAACCATCAACCTTAGGTTTCGTAAAGTGAAAAGCTTTGGGATTGCCCAATTGCGCCAGCCGGTCAATTTCGTGCCCGGCAGGATAACTAAGACCTAAGATCTTACCGCTTTTATCATAGGCCTCTCCAACGGCATCATCAAGCGTTTCCCCAATAACTTCCATATCGAAATAACTGCTTACTTTAACAATTTGGGTATGTCCGCCGGATATGGTCATGCCCAGAAACGGAAATTCGGGTTTATCGAATCCATCTTCGTCGATAAAATGGGCCAAAATATGTGCTTGCATATGGTTAACATCTATCAGTGGAATATTAAGGCCATAGGCCAGAGACTTCGCAAACGAAGTTCCTACCAATAAAGAACCCATTAATCCCGGGCCCCGTGTAAAGGCAATAGCCCGGAGTTGTGATTTATCAATGTTAGCTTTTTGCAAGGCCTGGTGCACAACAGGAACAATATTTTGCTGGTGCGCCCTTGAGGCTAATTCGGGAACTACACCGCCATACTGCCGGTGGATGTCCTGGCCTGCAACAACATTGCTTAATATTTTTCCGTTGTGTATAACGGCTGCCGCAGTATCATCGCATGAGGATTCTATTCCGAGAATGTAGATGTTTTGTGAAGCCATTAATAAAAATTAGGCATAATAATTGTTTGTTTGTGAACAAATCAAACGTCTAAATCGTTCATAATTTCGTAATTACAAATGTAGTTTATTATTTAGAAAGTTATAACTTTAGCTCGTATCAAAAGAGTATTAAAAATAGCATCAAAAATTGTAGCGGTCCTGCTACTGGTTTTCATCATTTTAGTGTTGATACTTTCTATTCCTGCCGTACAAACAAGTCTTGGCAGAAAAGCTACGAAACGCATCAATCGGGATTTTGGAACCAATATAAGTATTGAAAAGGTGGGACTGCAATTTAATGGTGACGTGGAACTTAAAAATATCTATATAGAAGATCATAAGAATGATACGCTCATCAATATTATAGAATTAAATACTTCAATTTTAAGTGCTAAAAAATTGTTAGATAACAAGCTTACTTTTGGTGATGTTGATATCATAGGGCTTTCCTTCAATTTAAAAACCTATCTTGGCGAAAATGAAACGAATCTCGATATTTTCGTTAAAAAATTTGAAGAAGACAATACCGAAAAAAAGGATAAAAGTACATTCTTACTTTCGTCCAGCGATGTTTCGATCATTGACAGCAAATTTATACTTACCGATGAAAATCGGGATGTTCAGCAAGTCTTTGCTTTTAACGATCTCAATATTAATGCAACCGACTTTTTAATTCTTGGCCCGGATGTGAGTACCCGAATTAATAAATTGTCCTTTAAAGATTCAAGGGGCGTAGAGATTAAAAACCTCACTACCAATTTTGTGTATACTTTACAGGATATGACCTTTGATTATCTTAAAATTAAAACTGAAAACTCATTACTTAAAGGAAGGTTGAAATTTGAATATAACAGAGATGATTTACGGTATTTTTCCGATAAGGTCAGGATCAATGCTACTTTTATTGAATCCCATATTGCATTGGACGAACTAAATATGCTCTATGACGAATTTGGTAAAAATCAAAAGGCGGTATTAAATACCACCTTATTTGGGACATTGAACGATCTCACAGCAAGTCATTTAATCCTTAATACCTCACGCCAAACCGTAATTGACGGCAACCTGAATTTTAAAAATCTTTTTAACAAAGAAAAAGATAATTTCGTAATGGATGCCAATTTTAATAGATTGTCATCAACGTATCGCGACTTAAAGAGCTTGTTACCCAATGTCCTGGGTAAATCTTTGCCTTCGGCGTTGGACAGTTTAGGAAAGTTTACAATTACCGGAAAATCTTTGGTCACATCCAAAACGGTAAACGCCGATATCCAAATTGACACTAAATTAGGATATATTATTTCTAACCTGGAAATGACCGAGATCGATGACATCGACAATGCTTCTTATAAAGGAAATATTGCCCTGGACGATTTCGATCTGGGGTCCTTTATAAACAACCCCAAAGTAGGGAAAGTATCTGTTAACCTGAATGTTGATGGAAAAGGATTTACAAAAGAAAACCTAAATACCTTAATGATAGGAGACATTTATAATTTGGAATATAATGACTATAGCTATAATGATATAGAAATTTCAGGAAATGTTCAAAATATGATATTCAATGGGATTTTAATAGCCATTGACAAAAACCTGGATTTAAAGTTTAATGGCCTGGTCGATTTCTCAAAGGATATAAATAAATACAATTTTAACGCAGATGCCACTTTTATTGATCTCAAGGCCCTAAACTTTATTTCTAAAGATAGTATATCCGTTTTTAAAGGCCTGGTCAATATGAATATGCGGGGAACCAATGTCGATAATGCGGTAGGGGATGTTACTTTTAAAAATACTCTGTACAAAAACCAGAATAATGAATATTATTTTAAGGATTTTGCAATATCGTCCCGTTTTAAAGAAGGCATCAGATATATCGATGTGAACTCGCCCGACATTATCGAAGGCAGTTTAAATGGCAAATTTAGATTTAGGGATGTGACCAGGTTGCTGGAAAATTCTTTAGGGAATAATTATACCAATTATGTACCCCATGACCTTAAATCGGACCAGTTTATTGATTTCAATTTTAAAATATACAATAAGATAGCCGAAGTCTTTTATCCAGACCTTAAGCTTGGTGACAATACCTTTTTAAAGGGTAGGGTAGAGAGTGATGCCAAAAAATTCGATCTAACATTCAGATCCCCTCAAATAAAGTTAGATCGAATTTTTTGGCAAATAATATTCAGTTGAGAATAAATAATAGCAAACAATTATTTAACACCTACGTTGAAGTAGACAGTATAAATACCAAATATTATGCTGTTTCTAAATTTAGTTTGATAAATGTCACAAGAAACGATACCTTATTTGTTAAGACGGAATTTAAAGGAGGTAAACGTAATAGTGATGATTTCGATTTGAATTTATTTTATACGATTAATGAAGACAATAAATCTGTAATTGGTTTTAGAAAGTCTGATGTGATTTTCAAAAAAAACCTATGGCTGGTTAATGAGGAAAGAGACAAATTAAATAAGATCGAATTTGACAGATCTTTTAAGAATATAAAAATCGATAATATCCGAATGAGTCATTTCAATGAAGAAATTGAACTTTCAGGAGAGTTAAGAGATTCCACCTATAAAAATATTGACCTGAACTTTAAAGACGTGGATCTCATTAAAATAACACCAAGAATAGATAGCCTCGCCCTGGCAGGTAATGTCAATGGGAATTTAAACCTGCAACAACGAAATGGAGTGTATTTGCCCGAGTCCAAGGTTACTGTAGATAATTTTAAGGTCAATAGCTTTAACCTGGGATCGTTCGATGCTAAAATAAAGGGTAATGAATCGCTCACTAATTATTCGGTTAATGTAAGCCTTAAGGATGATACGAACGAATCTCTTGCCGTAACCGGTAATCTGGATGTATCCGGCCGCAATTCAACATTAGATCTGGATATTAAATTTAATAAATTTATTCTTAATCCGTTAAATCCATTTGGAGAAGGGGTAATCACCAATATAAGAGGAGAAATAGCAGGGCTGGCAAAAGTTACCGGCAGGTTGCAAAGGCCGCAAATTAATGGAGAACTAATAATGGATAATGGAGGCCTTGCGATTCCTTATTTAAATATTGATTATGCTTTTAGCGACGACACCAAAATTGAATTACGCCGTCAAAGCTTTATATTTGATAATGCCATTTTAATCGATTCGGAATTCGCCTCGACTGCCACCTTAAGCGGTAACATAAATCATGTAAACTTTTCAAACTGGTCTTTGGGGCTCAATATCGATTCAGATAAACTACTAGTATTAAATACCAGCGATAACGAAGATGCGCTTTACTATGGAACGGCCTTTGTTGATGGAAATATTGATATTTCAGGGCCTACTAATGAGCTTGTTATTAAGGCCGATGTTATTTCAGAGGAAGGAACTGTTATTAAAATTCCTCTTAACGATACCGACTCATTTGGAGACCACTCATACATTCATTTTTTAAGCCCTGAAGAAAAAGAATCACGATTAAAGGGTGAGGCCCTAGTTCTGGATGATATTAAGGGCCTTGAGATGGATTTTGATGTCGAAGTAAATAAGAATGCTGAGATTGAGATCGTCATAGATAAAGAATCGGGAAGCACTATTAGAGGAAGAGGAGATGGGGTGTTACTGGCCCAGATAAATACCAATGGAAAATTCAATATGTATGGTGATTTTATTGTTAATGAAGGGGTATATAATTTTGTTTATGGAGGCCTCATTCAAAAGGAGTTCGATGTTGAACAAGGCGGGACCCTGGTTTGGGAAGGCGATCCACTAAAAGCCCGAATTGATATCAGAGCCATTTATGATGATATTCAGGCCAATCCATCAATATTACTGGATAATCCTATTAACAGAAGTATTCCCGTAGAGGTAGAGATTCATCTCACAGGTGAATTACAACGGCCGGATCCTATCTTTAATTTAAGTTTCCCCAGTGTGAATACTACTTTGAATTCAGAATTAAATTACCGGCTGGATGATAACGAAAGCAGGCAGTTCCAGGCCTTGTCTTTATTAACAACGGGATCGTTTACCAATCAATTAAGATTTGACCAGCAAGCTATTTATGGGAATTTGGCCGAACGTGCTACAGCAATTCTTAATAGTTTCTTTAGTGATAGTGAAGGAAAATTACAATTAGGGCTTAACTATCAAATAGGAGAGAACAGGCCCGAATATCAAACCGATGATAGACTTGGGGTAACTTTATCCACAAAACTCAGTGAAAGCATACTTATAAATGGCAAAGTAGGTGTGCCTATTGGAGGAGTAAATGAAACTGTAGTTGCAGGCGACTTCGAAATTGAAGTTTTACTCAATGAAGACCGCACCTTAACCCTTAAGTTTTTCAATCGTGAAAATAGCATACGGAACTTTGGGGAACAGATCGGTTATACCCAGGGAATGGGATTATCCTATAGTGTAGAATTCGATAATTTAAACGAGTTGTTCAGTAAAATTTTTAAAAGAAAAAAAACCGCAAACAAAGAGAGCGGCCAAATCATAGAAAATGAAACCCAAGAACCACTGCCTGAGTATCATAGTTTTAAGAAAAAAGACTCCTCAAATGAGTAAAAAAAGCATCAAATCCATTTTTTCTCAAAATATTTATTAACGAAAACGTTTGAGTTTTCCCTTTTGGCTAAATTATAATAAAACATAGCTTTTTTATAGTGGAAGTTTATTAGATTTACTTTCTTAAAGCAAGAAATGTCAAAAAAGATTTACAAAATTGGTTTAATGACCTCGGGAGGAGATGCTCCGGGGATGAATGCTGCAATCCGATCGGTGGTGCGTTGTTGTGCATTTTATAAAATTGATTGTATCGGTATTTACAGAGGATATGAAGGCTTAATAGATGGCGATTTTGAGATGCTCTCTGCAAGAAGTGTAAACAACATTATTAATAAGGGCGGAACCATTTTAAAATCTGCACGGTCAAAAGCATTTAGAACAAAAGAAGGCCGGGAAAAAGCCTTTGCCCAAATGAAAAAGGCAAATATTGATGCACTGATCCTTATTGGCGGTGATGGTACCTTTACCGGTGGAATGATATTTAACGAAGAATTTAACGTCCCTATTATTGGAATTCCCGGTACTATTGATAATGATATAAATGGTACAAATTTTACAATTGGTTACGATACAGCTTTAAATACAGTTGTGGAGTCTATTGATAAAATTCGGGATACAGCCAGTTCTCATAAACGGTTATTTTTTATTGAGGTCATGGGTAGAGACGCAGGCCATATCGCATTAAATGCTGGTGTTGGTGCAGGTGCCGAAGAGATATTGATACCCGAAGAAAACCTTGGTCTGGAGAGGCTTTTGGAATCTTTAAAACGCAGTAAGCGTGCCGGTAAATCCTCGAGCCTGGTCGTTGTGGCCGAAGGTGATAAAATTGGTAAGAATGTCTTCGAACTTAAAGATTATGTCGAAGGACATATGGAAGAATATGACGTTCGCGTATCAGTTCTGGGCCATATGCAACGCGGTGGATCACCAACCTGCTTTGATCGTGTTCTGGCATGTAGGATGGGAGTAATAGCTGTAGAATCATTACTCGATGGAGAAACCAATTGTATGGTAGGTGTGATGAATAATAAAATGGAATTAACACCTTTGAACCAGGCCATTAAAGGAAATTCTAAAATAAATAAAGAGTTATTACGAGTGTCGGACATTATGTCGACCTAATCTATAAAATAAAATTATGTCAGAATTAAAATTAGGAATTAACGGATTTGGAAGGATTGGAAGGATCTCTTTCAGGATTGCTGTAGACAGACCCAATATCCAAGTGGTTGGGATTAATGATTTGCTGGATGTTGAACATTTGGCATATTTGCTAAAGTATGATTCGGTTCATGGAAAATTTAACGGAACGATCGAGATTAAAAATGGAAATATTGTCGTTAACGGAAATGAAATAAGAGTAACAGCCGAGCGTAACCCGGAAGATTTAAAATGGGATGCGGTTGGAGCCGATGTTGTTTTAGATTGTACAGGGATATTTACAACCCTGGATGGCGCACAAAAACACATTACTGCAGGAGCGAAGAAAGTGGCTATATCTGCACCTTCAGCCGATGTACCTATGTTTGTAATGGGTGTTAATCACCATAAGGTTACAGCCGAAGATACCATTGTATCCAACGCATCATGTACAACGAATTGTTTAGCGCCTCTGGCGAAAGTTATTAACGATAAATTTGGCATTTCCGAAGGATTAATGACCACGGTCCATGCTGCCACTGCAACGCAATTTACGGTAGATGGCCCATCAAAAAAAGATTATCGTTTGGGGAGGGCATCGTTAAATAATATTGTGCCGGCGTCAACAGGAGCTGCAAAGGCAGTGGGAAAGGTAATACCGGAACTTAATGGAAAATTAACAGGAATGGCATTTAGAATACCCACGGTAGATGTATCGGTGGTGGATCTCACTTGCCGACTTGAAAATGGCGCCTCCTTCGAAGATGTAAAAGCGGCTCTAAAAGAAGCTTCGGAAAATGAATTGAAGGGTATTTTAGGATACACCGAAGAAGGTGTTGTATCCCAGGATTTTGTATCGGAATCGCGAACGAGCGTATTTGATGCTAATGCAAGTATTGGGTTAAATGACAACTTTGTGAAACTGATATCCTGGTATGATAACGAATACGGGTATTCCTCCAAACTTGTGGATCTTGCAGAGCATATAAATTCTATATAACTAAATTTACCGTTCGAATAGATTTGATGTTTAAATCATTTCTATTGGAATGTCTATTGTTTTAAAATGATATTAATAGTTGACAGTGGCTCTACAAAATGTGATTGGATAGCCGTAGATAAAAAGGGCAACCAGTTACTTGAAAAAATGCGCACCAAGGGCTTAACCCCGCGATTCTTTCCGAAAAGAAGCTTACAAAGATCATTAAGAAGAATAAGAAGCTCAAGAGCAATCGGGAGATCGTTTCTCATGTGTTCTTCTACGGTGCCGGCTGTGGTACGGACAGGCCCAATGCCCTATTAAAAATTGTGCTTCAGCAAATTTTTATTAATGCCGATGTGGAAGTTCGCGAAGACACCATGGCAGCGGTTTTTGCGACGCTTAACAAGGACAATGAGGCCGCTGTGGTCTGCATTTTAGGCACCGGTTCCAATTGCAGTTATTTTGATGGCGAACAGCTGCATCAGCGTGTAAAATCATTGGGTTATTCTATAATGGATGATGCCTCCGGAAATTATTTTGGACGCCAGTTAATAAGGGATTATTATTTTAATCATATGCCCGAAGATATTAAGGTCGCCTTTGCCACCAAATATAATGTCAACGAAGATTATATAAAATATAATTTATATAAGCAGCCCAACCCAAATGCATACCTGGCTAATTTTGCGGAATTCATGTTTTTAAATAAGGATTCGGACTATATCGTAGAACTCATAAATAAAGGCATACGGTTGTTTGCCAGAAATATGATCATGCAATACAAAGAGGAGCTAAAAACCGTACCTGTACATTTTGCCGGCTCCATTGCATACTTCTCTCAGGATGAAATTAAAGAGATCGCTCAGGAATTCGGATTTACCGTGGGTAATTTTGAACGCAGACCTATCGAAGGTCTGGTTTCTTATCATATAAAACACTTAGAATAATAAAGAGCAATTGAAATAATTGCCTTTTAGGCAATAGTGATGCTATTATCCAGATAAACGTCCTGAATAGAGTTAAGCAACTGAACCCCTTCGGCCATTGGTTTTTGAAAGGCCTTCCGACCCGATATTAACCCCATACCACCGGCACGTTTATTAATTACTGCGGTCTTTACGGCCTGGGCAAGATCATTGCCACCTGATGCGCCTCCCGAATTAATCAACCCTGCTCTACCCATAAGACAATTTACGACCTGATATCTTGTAAGGTCGATAGGGTGATCGGTCGTTAGATCGCTATATACCTTATCGTGAGTTTTCGCGAAATTTATAGCTTTAAATCCTCCGTTGTTTTCGGCCTGCTTTTGTTTTACGATATCGGCCTGAATGGTAGATGCCAAATGATTCGCCTGCCCTGTAACATCGGCCGATGCATGATAGTCCTTGCCGTCCTTCTTAAAACCCGGATTTCGTAGATAGGCCCAGAGAATAGTAACCAAACCGAGTTCGTGAGCATATTCAAAGGCCTCAGTCACCTCCTGAATTTGCCGGGTACTTTCTTCGGAACCATAGTATATTGTTGCGCCAACGGCTATGCATCCCATTTCGAAAGCCTGATCCACACTGGCAAACATTATTTGATCAAATTTATTAGGGTATGTAAGCAATTCATTGTGGTTCAATTTAAGGATAAATGGGATCTTATGCGCATATTTTCTTGAAACAGAACCAAGAACGCCCAGCGTTGATGCAACAGCATTGCATCCCCCTTCAATAGCAAGTTCCACGATCTTTGCAGGATCAAAATAAATAGGGTTTGGAGCGAAAGAAGCTCCCGCCGTGTGCTCAATGCCCTGGTCTACAGGAAGAATAGATACATATCCCGAACCATTCATTCTACCGGAATTAAATAAGGCTTGCATATTTCGCAAAACCACAGGATTCCTGTCGGAAGAAGTCATGACACGATCGACAAAGTCCCGACCCGGAAGATGTAATTGATCCTTATTTATTGTTGTACAATTATGACCTAGTAAATAATCGGCATCTTTGCCTAAAATACTTTGAATGTTTGCTGACATAATTTTTTAGTTTTCAAT
>PVMK01172991.1_pt1 | contig 10753 bp, 8 predicted proteins | sample 1853481 | NCBI WGS metagenome assembly PVMK01 (sample SAMN08533507, study PRJNA380276) | Marine sediment metagenome, whole genome shotgun sequencing project. | reverse complement strand
TGAGGTGCCAAAGGATGGTAAACGCCTGGCAGATAGAGGAGATCGGGCAGTCGTTTTGCCATGACATGATTGGGATTATCGAACATCACGCGTAATTCAGCCGCCGGCCCAACCTGACCGGTTTGAGCCCCAAAAATTTCGGGCAACGGTTTATCGGATAACTGAACCAGTCCCAGCCAGCCGCCGCCGGCGGCTACAAATCGGTTAAGATGATCGCAGTCCGCTTCAAAACCAGCGGTGTCGGCGGTAATAATAACGTCATAGGGGCTTAAGTCCGACGGAATTTCGGAATTGACGCTGAGTTCAAGGTGAGAAATGGATCGAAGATATGAAAAAAAAGATGCAGCTCCGGATGGTGTTGCGCTGCAATTGCAAGAATCGATAGTGAAGGATGGGTAAACATAAGCACTAAGTCTCTAATTTGCGCTATTTTTAGAATAAGGTTTCAGGTGTCAGTTCAGGTACTTTGTTGCATTGGTTGAATTGGTCTTATTGGTTTTATTGGTTTAATCTTAACCAATTTAACTAATCGAACCAATTAAACAAATATAACACTTGCCAGCTGGCTACTGTTCAAGGTTCTGGGTTCTGCGTTCAAAGGTTTCGGTCACTGGCTTCTTGTCTCTGGCTTCTTGCTGCTGGCTACTGGCTGCCGGTCACTGGCTGCCGGTCACTGGTTTCCGCAGCCGCAGAGGGCTGCCCTACTCTCCGGTTTTCATCTGACATCTGACATCTGTCCTCTGTTCTCTGACACCTGACACCTACTTGTTCCTGACACCTGACACCTGACACCTTATTTACGGCATCAGTCTCCAGCGGGACCCTGTTTCAGTGTCCTCGATGATAATGTTTGCGCGCTGCAGACAGTCACGAATGGCATCGGCTTCATCGAATTGTCTTTGCCGTCTAAATTGTTCTCTTACATCCAGCAGCTGCCGCACAAGTGGAGCCAGACAATCGGTTTGGCTGCGAGGAACGGCCGCCAGCCGGGTTCCTAATACGGCAATCAGCTCCCTCAGGGTGTCGCGCGCCTGGGTGATAAATTCCTCGTTTTCCAAATCCTGCTGCGCCTGCCATATCATCCGATCCAGTTCAAGAAGGGCATTGGTGGTTTTCTGGGCCTGGTGGGTCTCAAGCCCTTCATAAAAACCAGCTTCAAGCCGATGGATTTGATCCCAGAATGCAGCGCCCTCTGCCGCTGAATCCGTTTCTGAATCATCCGGCGCCAGGGGTGTCTGCTTCCAATTCCCGCCCCGATCTCCGCCGCGAAGCACCTCAAGTGAAAAACGGTCGCCGGTTTTAAAAACGATCTGGTGCTCGGCGTGTTGCAGGGTTACCTGGCCGATCCCTTTGATGACGGCTTCTTGGCTTTCAAAATCTAATATGCAGGCGGTATGCTCGTCCAAACCCAAAATGGAAACATCTTCCGGCAGAAAAGAAACCAGTTGCCTGAAACGCGGTTCACCCATAAAACAAAACCGCGTATCATGAGTGCCTCCCTCAGCGTTGTTCCAATGCGGTACCACGACAAGGTTGAAACCGAAATCCTTCAGAATATCCATCCCATCCACCCAATGTAAATCCTGACCGACCTTGTAAATCTCATAAACCGGAAGGGTAAAACGGCCAACCGTCAAGGCGGCGGCGCTGGCGGCCACGAGGCATCCGCCTTCCTTGATACGGCCGCTGAGGATTTGCGGTATGGCGGATTGCTGCCACTGGCGCACGGCATAGGTTGGACTGCCGGGGCCGATTAAAACAAAATCGGCTTCACGCAGCGTTTGATAGGCCTGCTCGGCTTCAAAAGGGGAAATGGTATCATTGGATTTAAAGGAAGCAATCGCAAGGGGTTGCCGGATATGGGTCTGAAAATAATCCTGGGCCTTTTTTGAAATTTGGTCAACGTTGCGCTGAAAACCGGCCGGCGTATCTAAAAAAACGGCCTTGGCCGCCGGCCCGAATCGCCCCAGCAATTCTTTGTGAACCTCAACCATGGTGGCGGTCAGTTCACCGGAGCCCATTAAAACGATCATGCCTTTTCCGGACGGCATGGCAATATCCTTTTTTTAGTTCAGACTAATATAAAAGATTTTTAAACTCTGAATAATGACGCATATAGAAAAAGGGTACCACTAATTTTTATCCAAGAAGCCTTTTTTTAAATGCTTCCAATAAGTTCAGCTTCGCTTCAAAATCATTACTGATGTACGAGCGCATTCATAATTCCAGGGTTTTTATGTTAGGCGGATTAATTTGTTCAATACGATTTTTTTAGAAGTTGTTCCACATTTATTGAGGAGTTTTGTTTAATATAATCTTTACGATCTGGAAAAGCTCGTATTATTTGAGTAAAGTGATCTTCCAGTCCAGATATATTAATAAGCCTTCTCGCAATGTTTGTTTTATTCCCCTTTGATTCTACAAAATTTCTTTCAGCCAAAAGTACAATAACTCTGTTTACAGCACCTAACGATATTCCGGTAAAGGTACTAATTTCCCTCATAGCTTTTGATATTAGGCTCTTATTATCTAGAAAATGGGCGATTAATAGCATTGATGTTTTAGAAGCCAAAAGATTCCCAGAAGAACTTTCAACATATAATCTATCCTCAACCCCTAAATTCACATTGTCCGGATAGTAAATAGGTTCACATCTCAAATAATGATCTTTAGAATCATTGATCTTAAAAACACGCATTTCCATGACAATTAAAGGCATGAAAAGAGGTAAAGTAGATAAAAGTTCCTTAAATCTACGGCGACATGATTCAGTAATAAGCACTGCAACATGGTAGCTGAATTTTTTTGCTCTTTGCTCTTTGGCCCAATAATCTAGAACGTGTGTAATATGCCAATGATCGGTTCTGCCCCTCATAATTTCTATTTCGAAATATGTGTTGAGCTCTGATTGGAAAGCCAATATATCTAAAATGCCTCCGTGATCTTGTAAAACCTGGGAGCCAAGAATTTCAATATCACCTAAATTTAAGGCTTCTGGTTTATCTGTAAAAAAATTCTCAATATCACTTTCCAAAATGCCTGCTTCGGCTGCAGTTACTTGAACTGGACTTTGAATTTTCATTATTAGAGAATCCTCACGGCCTCAAGATATCTGTCTTCATATATTCTATTAATGGATCAGGAATTTTTACCGAGCCATCAGGCTGCTGATAATTCTCTATTATTGCCGCCCACACGCGAGGTGTGGCAAGACCAGAGCCATTGAGAGCGTAAAGGAATTCTGGTTTTTTTCCTTTTGCTCTACGGAACCTAGTGTTTCCCCGTCGTGTTTGAAAATCACTAAATATTCCAACTGATGACACTTCGAGCCAATTGTCTACACCAGGCGCATAAGCCTCCAGATCGTAAATACGAGTTGAAGAAAACGTGAGGTCACCAGCACAAATGTCCACTACTCGGTATGGTAGTCCCAGTAGTTTTATCGCTCTCTCTGCATCTGCAAGCAGGTCTTCAAACTCGGATTGAACCTGCTCTGGGGCACAGAGTCTCACAAGCTCGACCTTGTGAAACTCATGAAGACGCTGCATGCCTCGAGTATCCTTACCCGCGCTGCCTGCCTCTCGACGAAAACAAACGCTGTAAGTCATGTAGCGTTTGGGCAATTCTTCAAATGAGAGAATTTCATCTCTGTGAAGACTTGTAAGTGGAACCTCGCCGGTTGGGATGACCCAAAGCTCCTCGTTCTCAATTTTGTAAGCATCATGAGCGAATTTCGGTAAATGTCCTGTTCCCTGGAAAATCTCGGTTTTTACAAAATGCGGTGCTATAATTTCCTCGTACTTCTCACGGTTGAGATTGAGTGCAAATTGGACGAGAGCGTGCAACAACCTTGCACCTTCCTTTCTCAATACGGTAAACATAGACCCACTTAATTTGGCAGCACGCTCCTGATCAAGGATGCCCAAGAGCTGGGCTATTTCCCAGTGTGGTTTGTAGCTAAATTGGCTATAGGCGCTCTCGTCGTATCCCTCATATCGAAGGACAACATTATCATCCTCTGAAAAACCATCAGGCGCTTCATCGTCGGGAATATTAGGAATGTAAAGGAGACATTTCTCTATTTCCTCTTCAGTTATTGTGAGTTGCTTCTGAGCATCGTCAATTTGTTCTTTTAGCCCCGATACCTGCCCTTTCAGGCGTTCTGCTTCCTCTTCCTTGTTCTCCCCGCGGATGAGAGTTCCAATTAGCTTAGAGGTTTTATTAATTTGAGCTTTAGTCTCATTGACCTCATTCTCCAACTGATTCCGTTTGACCATGAGGTCTCTTATCTTGACAAGCTCTTCTCTCGCAACTCCTTTTCTGGCAAGACGTCCGGCTGTTTTATCGAAATTTTTTAGAAGAAGTTTGCCGTCAAGCATGGTCTCATACTCCAAAATAAAAGCTGAATTTGAAAGGAAAACGATTTTCAATTAAACTAATAATTATCGCATATCACAGATTCGGTAATTAAATTCTACTCCTTGCTATTTGTCATTCCAAGATCTAAAATAATTAGTTCAAGTCCCATTCAAAGCGTACGCGAAGACTATTGTGCCATGAAGGAGCTAAATAATCATCTTTCTGAAGCCTGCCGACTACAATCCCTGAAGATATACCTATACTCGAAGCAAAACGTTCGATATCTTGCGGATAAAAGCGCCGTGTTTTTATAAATTCTTTGTATTTAGAAAAAGGGATAAGAGTATCGGCGGCAAACCGGTCGGCTTCTGCCTCCAGCTGATTAGATGCTTGATCACCGTCTTCCCCTTCAAGAATTACAATCTGACGGTTATGCAACAAAATATGACCCAATTCATGAAAAAGAGTGAACCAAAAAATATCTGCCCACCTGTATCGAAGAGTCATCATCACCACTGCTTTATCTCGACCTATCCAGAAAGTCGCTCCATGTGCAAATGTACCACGAAGATGTGGGCAAAGTACGAGAGCCACACCACTATCAGCGAGTATTTGGTGCAAAACACTCTGGAATTGAACAGGTGATTGCCGAGTCATGGTTTTTATATGATTTAAAGCGCCCCTTAGCTTAGTTTTCTGAAAAGAGGCACAGTCTCTTTTTTGGGCCTGCAATTCACCGATGCGCAACCAGGCGGCAACGGCTTCTGGAGACCTTTTCTGCTTAGCGGAGCGGAAGGCTACCTGGTAACGACGCAGGTTGCAGACTGTTTTTAATGAAGTCACTCCAAAAAATTTTTGAAGTTCCAACACTTTGTCTATTGGACGAGTTCTTTTCTCAGCCATGCCCAATCTGGCAAGATCGGCATAACAGAAACATTTCACCAGATGGCTTTCCTCCTTAAGCCTTTGTTGTTCCCGAGCCTCCTGCCTTCGCGCTTGGGTCAACCGGTATTCGGCTTCAAGACCCGTCCAGATATGGGCTGGAACACCCACCACCTTTTCCAGCTGTAACGCAGTATCGGGCGTAATCGATTTATCACCCTTAAAAATGGCGCTGAGTTTGGGGGCTGGACGGTTCATGCGCTTGGCAAGTTCCTCTTTGCTCATTCCGAGCTCCCTAATAACCTCTTCAAGGTATTCACCGGGAGGTATAGGCAGATCGGAATATAAAACTTGATTTGCGTAATCAGTCTCCATAATGTTTGCTCACCTCCTCAATTTGTGCAATTTCAGGTGCATCGCCTTTGAGGGTGAATATCAATCTATAAAATCCAGTTAATTTTGCTGCATACTGCCCGGTGCGAGATGCTTTCAGAGCATGGCATCTTAAAACTGGCAAAGCCATCAATTCTTCAATATTATGTGCCTGTTTGATGATATTGATGCGCTGGATGTACCTACGCGCCACATCAACTCCGTAAGCTTTAACAGCCCTGGCATGCTCCCTGTATTCCCGCTCCAGTTTGCGTGTTCGAAAAGTGACCTCCACTCCAAATCCCCAAATTTTTCCGGCTATCTTTTTACCCTTTGGGTAAAATATCAATGCTTTTATCCATTGTCAAGAATTTTTTACCCTAGTGGTAAAATTTTTTTCTTGATTGATGAATCTTTGCCCAATTATAAAGCATTCAGATTATTGAATTTTTTTTTGAAAGTGTATCATTCTTGAAATTTCAGTTTATAAAAAAAGGGGCGACGGCCAATGCCGTAACCCCTTGATTTTTCATGGTAGGCACGCGGAGATTTGAACTCCGGACTTCTACCGTGTCAGGGTAGCGCTCTCCCCCTGAGCTACGTGCCTAAACTGGTATTTTCACCTATAGCGGTTGTCATAAATATGTTCCGTTTGCCGGATTTCCTAACAGGAGAAAATACAATGTGTAATATCCTGAAATTATTACAAACATGACAACCGCTATATTATAATGAAGAAAAATTATTAGAGCGTTTGGATCAAGCTATTTTAGACGTTATTAATAATCCCAAAAAGACTCAAAAAACTGCCCGTATCGGAACGTTAATATGACAAACGCTCTAACACCGGCTTTTTGTCCTGTCAAGGAAAATTGAGTCCGCCGTCACCCAAGATTTTTAATCTGTAAAAATCGCTGAATTTATGTTTCAAACCAATACGATATAGCATCATCTATTTCATACCAAATACCAAACACGAAACACCAAACACTTGATGAATTCGACTTTTTACGAATTCATCAATATTAGCCTGAAATAAGCGCAATTTTCAAATTTTGTTTGTTAATCTCATAGATGTTGATGCCGAAATTCTCAAAATTTTGCAGCATCAGGGCGGAAGCCAGCTCCTCGGCTTTGCCTTTATAATCGATGATCAAAGTCGTCTCGTTGGGTTTGATTTCCTTGATCCGGATTCCTTCGACTCCGGATATGGCGGTCAAAGCCCTGCGAAATTTTACAAAATTGGCAAGATTGCCCGTCCCTTCCACCAGAATTTCGACCGCAGATGGTTTTTCAGCCAGTTTTCGCCACTCGGCGGCCAATTGCATTGCCAGATCATCTCCGGCCAATGTCCCGGCCATTTTAAGGGCTTCCCTGCCACCCGCTGTTTCATCCACATTGGCGGTAACCGATGTACGCGAAATATCGGCCAATTTTTCTGCGGTTTCGGTCCGAAGCACCCGGGCATTCAAAATGACTTTAAAGGATTTTAAATCATCGCCCATAACACTGGCAGTTGGGCTGGCGATGGATGTGCCCACAATCACCACATCCGCCTGCAGACGGGCGCCGAGATTAATTGATTCTTCGTCGGTTAATTCGGACTTTATATTGGGGCCCCAAATCCGCCATTTTACGGATTCCGACACCCCCGTGATCAACGATGGGAAATCCACTGGCTTTTAAAATATCTGCCATGGTCGCTTCCGAAATCGATTCGAAACCGCCCATTTGTTTTCCCCACCAGTACCGCGGGGAATCATCTTGAAGATTCTGTTCTGAAATGAAAAATAGTACCGTGGGCAGGTCGACTTTCGCCCTCAATATACCTGCTTTTGAGAGCTGTTTTGCTATTTTCTTACCGGCAACGGTGGCTTTAACGATGACCCGATAGAACTTGCCGGACTCTGCTTCGGTCAAAACTTTGTAATCCTGGACAAATGCATCGGTATTTTCATAAATAATTCTATTAACCTGTAGAAAATTCTCTACCAATGAATCCACCTTGAGAACTTCTTCGGTCATCAGAGCGACGGCCGTCACCAAACTTGCGGATATGGCTTGATCTCGGGCAACCTGAATATTTCCGCCTCGAACCTTGCTCGATCCGAGGACCACAAATGTCTTATCTTGCACCCCCTGCTGGGCATAAACCGCAGTGGACAATAAAAGGGTCGCTGTCAAAACAGCTACCGCGACGACGATTCGCTTCCATTTTAATGACATTCCAAGCATCTCTTTTTACTCTCCAGTTTGGTATTAGAGTATAATGGTAATATCCTTTAGATGAATTTTACTATAAATTCAAGATTTAAGATACTGGATTATAGGGAGGCTTGCAAAGTCAACAAAGGGTCTGAAACCGGCAAACTGGATTGGAAGGAATATAAAATTTAAAACTGGCTTCAAAACCATGTTTTTCATAAAAAATAAAAATTTGTTTCCATCCATAAATGAGAAATTTTTTCGATGAGCCCCGCCAGCCGGCGGGATTTCACATCTGTTTTTATGAAAATTAAGGAGTTCATCAAGCCGCACAAGAGCTTACGACGAGGCGTACTGGTAGTACGTCGAGGAAGTAAGCTCGCGGAGAACGCAGCTCACCGGAAAAATAGCCATTTAGGGGTGGAAACTAGATGCGGCGAGCCAGGGCATAGTCCGCAATATCAAAAAGGGTATCTTTGATTTTCGAAGCCTCGAAAACGGAAAGTGCATCCTTGGCCTTTTCGATGTAGGACGTGGCTTTTGCTATGGTATAGGCAATACCGTCATTTTTCTCCATCAGCTGCACAAGCGCATTGAACTCATCCACGCTAAAATCTTCATTCTGTATTATTTTTACCATCTGGTCGCGATCGGGTGAATCTGCCTGCTTTAGCGCATGAATAATCGGTAACGTGAGTTTTCCCTCTCTAAGGTCCGCCCCCACTTCTTTGCCCAGATCAGCAGTGTCCATGGTATAGTCAAATAAATCATCAACCATTTGGAAGGCGGTTCCGAGATTATAGCCATATTCTGAAAGGGCGTTTTCTTTTTTTTCCGGTGCTTCTGCGATGACCGCACTCACCGTGCAGGTGGCCTGGAAAAAAACGGCTGTTTTTCGCCGAATGACCTCCAGATACTCATCTTCTGTGAGGGTGACATCGCCTTTGCGCATCAGTTGATGGACTTCGCCGGTGGACATATGCTCGGTTAATTGTGAAATGATATGAATGACCTTAATTTTGCCGGAGTCCGCGCAGATCGTCAGTGCCCGGGCGAGAAGAAAATCTCCCACCAGGACCGTTATGGCATTGCCATATAATGAATGGGCCACCTTTTTGCCGCGCCTCAAAACCGCATCGTCTATGATATCATCATGCAAAAGCGTGGCGGCATGCAGGTATTCCAGCGCTGAAGAAACGGTTTTTGCGTATTTGTCTTTATAACCACAGAGTCTGGCGGAAAGCACCAGCAGCAAAGGCCGCAACCGCTTGCCACCGGCAAACAAAATATGGTGGGCGACTTCGGACACCAGATCCAGATAGGGTTTTAAATTCTCGGATAGCTGAATTTCAATTTCACTCAGGTCTTCTTTGTTTTCCGTCAGAATCCGTTGCTTGAGTTCATTCATACTGAGTCTCCTATGAGGTCATATTCCATTGCATCAGTTACCTTAATCCGTGAAAATGATCCGATCTGCGGGTTGGGCTGTTCAGGTCCGAACTTGATATAGGTCATACCATCGACTTCCGGGGCCTGAAATACTGCGCGCCCGGCGTATAGCCTCTCCTCGATTGCCTCCTCTACTAAAACCTCCAACGTTTGACCGATATATTTTTGGTAATTTTGTGCCGATATGTCCAGCTGGCAGGACATAAGCTGATCGTAACGCTCCTGAGCCACTCCCGCGGGCACATGGTCAGGCAACGCGTGGGACGGTAGATCTCCGGAATCGGAATAAAGAAAAACGCCCAGATGATCAAACCGGGTGTCTTCGACAAAACGCAGAAGCGCTTCAAAATCTTTTTCACTCTCCCCGGGAAAACCGACAATGATGGTCGTCCTCAGGGAAACGTCCGGGACCTGTGAACGGATTTTATCAAAAAGGCGACGAAGGTCATCGCGTCCGTACCTGCGGCCCATCTTTTTTAGAACCGAGCTGCTGACATGCTGAATCGGAATGTCAAAGTAAGAGCATACATTGGAGTGGGATGCAACTGTTTTGATAAACGCATCATCGATGCTTTCAGGGTGCCCGTAGAGAACCCTGATCCAGGCATGTTGGGCGCCGTTGCCATCTACGTGGGCACCGGGCTGCCGGGTCGCGTTGACGGGCAGTCCGGCCAGGCTTTCGACCAACTGACTGAGTGTTGCCGGTGGCTGGAGATCTGTGCCGTATGAAGTCGTATCCTGGGCCACAAGCACCAGTTCTTTAACACCGCCTTCAAACAAACCCTGCGCTTCGGAAATCACCTCTTCCGATGGCCGGCTTCGTTTTTTCCCTCGCAGTTTCGGAATAATGCAATAGGTGCAATGTCGGTTGCAGCCCTCGGCAACCTTAAGGTAGGCCATATATGATGTGCTCAGTGTTCGCGGGGCATCTTTTTCCTGTGGTGAAATGATATCCGGATCGGGCAGCAAACATCCATCCGAATATTTTGACCCTTCTATGGCTTCAACAATATGGTCATACGCGCCGGTTCCGATAAAGGTGTCGACTTCCGGCATCTGACCGGCAATTTTCTCGCGATAGCGTTCCGGCAGGCAGCCGGCCACAACCAGCCGCTTACACGTTCCGGTCTGTTTATAGTGGGCAAGCTCGAGAATTATCTCGATGCTTTCATCGGCCGCATCCTCAATGAAACTGCAGGTGTTGACAACGATAACATCGGCCTCGTCCGGATCTTCCACAATGGCCCAGCCGGCCCGTTTTATGCGGCCCAGCATGATTTCGCTGTCCACCAGATTTCTGGCGCATCCGAGACTCAGTAAAAAAGGTTCATGATGGTCTTGTTCCCGAAGGACCCGCAAATATTCCATTTCTGCGTCAAAATTCAGCTCATTATATTGGAAAAAAATAGGTATTTATCCGAGGTTGTCAATGTGAAGAGGGGGCAGAAGAGGGATCAAGTCTGCTCTTGACTCTTTCTCGAAATGG
>PVMK01126480.1_pt1 | contig 10758 bp, 8 predicted proteins | sample 1853481 | NCBI WGS metagenome assembly PVMK01 (sample SAMN08533507, study PRJNA380276) | Marine sediment metagenome, whole genome shotgun sequencing project. | reverse complement strand
CTTGTCGTCCAGTTCCCAGATAAACCTGTGGAACCCGGCCAGAAAAACGCCATCGTCGAACGCGTCATGGACGCTGTACATCCCCTGCGACTCGTTCTCCGTGCCGAGAGCGATGAGTCCGCTCTGGGGGATCTTGTGCTTTTCATTGACGGTCACCCCGATGGCGCCATACAGGGAGAGTCCTTGAATGCTGCCGACCCACGGCAGGACCGTTAATAGGCCATTGGCGTTCCAGAAGCCTTCCTGCCCGTACCCGAGGTGGGGGAAGAAGCCGGTCACCGTATCGATGACATCGAACATGCCGACGGTGAGGTTGGCAAGCCCGCCGAAAAACGGGAGATACTGAGAGACCGTGAGTCCGGTCATGTCCGTATGGTGGTATTTACCCGCCCCCGGCATGAGCATCCCCGTGTTCTGGAGCGCGAAGGCACCCGCATCATCGTTGACATCATAACCAAACCGCGTTCTGGCATGCATGTTAACGGAAAAGCCTTCCCAGGTATCCAGGAGCTTGTGCATGTCAACGTTAACCCGGTAGTCCATCGTCCCGCCGTACTCGCTGTTCACGTCGACACCGCCGCTCGCAACCCTTTGCCAGTACTGCGACAGCCTGAGGCCGATGTCGATACCGCATTTGGAGAGGTCGGATCTCAGCCCTCCCCAGTCACCGGTGAGCTTGTCACGCTCCCAGACATCCTTGAGATATCTGCCAGGGGCAGTGCAAGCCTCTTGAGTGCGGGGGCTTGCCTGTGCCTGAGCCGATGAGGAGAAACCCATCACCTCGAAGGCGAGGACATACAGAAAGACGATTGTCAGTATTGATGCGAGTTGTTTCATTTCATTCTCCTTTTGTGAGTTACCAAATAGTTAAAAGCGAACCACCCTTTAAATACCAAAATAAAACAAGTTTTAAATCCTAAAATCGAACTCCTAAATAAATCAAAAATTCAAATGTTCAAAACGTCCGAGATCCTATTCGTAACAGGCATATCAATCCTCCTTTACTATCATCTCTCAATCATTATTTCGGAAATATCTGCTTCCAGTCCTTCTTCATATCCACAATGATCCAGCCCTCAGCAGCCGCCCGGTCGAGGGCCTTATCCAGCGTACCGACGTGGCTCTTGCGGTCATAGGCATACTCCCGTTCTTCGTCGGTATGGTGAACAAACAGACCCAGACGGCGGCCTTTGCCGGCAATGGTGTATTCAATCATCTGCATGTCGGAGTCAGAATTACCGAAAGCCAGGATCGGTCGTCGTCCGATATGCTGATAAATACCCACCGGCTTGCCCGCTTTATCATTGATGAAATCGATTTTCGGCTGGCGAACGAGCGCCGGCTTACCGTCTTTGTCCTGAAATTCGGCAACGACGCTGGAGCCCACAACCTGTTCCGTCGGAATGCCATAAGCTTTTTCGCTGAAGGTGCGCATAAACGCAATCCCGCCGCCGGAAACAATGAAGGTTTTGAAACCATTGGCACGCAAATACTTGAGTAATTCAAGCTGGGGTTGATAGATGCATTCCGTGTATAGGCGTTTAAACTTGGGTTGTTTGTTGATCCCCAGCCAATCGGAAACGTCCTTATCAAATTCGGCAGCGCTCATGCCGGAATGGGTGGCCATGATGATTGCCATAAGGCCTTTCATGCCGGACGCGCCGACGGCTTTCATGTCGCCTTCCAACACCCCTTTGAAAGGTTGTGTGGTTTTCCACTCCGGGTGCTTTGGGGCGAGTTTTTTCACCCGGTCAAAGGCAAAAAGAGCCTGTGTATACATGGGGGATTCAACCCACATGGTGCCGTCGTTGTCAAAGACGGCGATGCGATCACCTGGTTCGACGTAGTCCTTGCCCTTATCGTCTGTGACTGCCGCAACGAACTCCACGATGGCTTGCTTCGCCGGCCCTTCGTTCCACGACGGTAGAGAGTCCTTCGCAACGGCACTGCCGGACACGAATATGACCAGAAACGCTGTCAGTAACATACGTATTATTCGTTGCATTCTCATTGTTTGTCTCCTCATTGTTTTAGTTCTCCTGAGTGTGCCAATGCATGGATGTAAAACACATGCACTGGAAAACCACAAATCACTTCACTTTCTGGATATCAGGTAATGTCCAAGCCTTAGTAAATAGTGGTGCTTTTGGACCATAGAAGCGAAATAGTAGGAAAAAACGTTCCCCTTTAACGGTAGGCATCCAGTTTTTTTCGAAACCTTTAGGCGCTTTAGGACCAAAATAAACATCAAGGGAGCCATCTTTATTTTTCTTAAGCCCATCGGTTAAAGAACCCACCATTTGCTTGCCTTCTGGAGTACCGGCAATCCAAGAAGCTGTTTCAATATCGTGAGTAATTACCGACCAATACTGACTCACAGGCACATTGGCTGGTACAGTTAATTTGTAGTTATCGCCGCCATCAAGCCACTGTCCATTTGAATCTTTGGCACCCGTTAAATAGAAAGTAGCTCGTCCTAAACGCTCTGTACTACTAAACACGCCAAAATACATACCAGCGCGAGTATCGATATCAACAAAGCTTGGTTGCACATAACTAAACTGCGTTGCGACACTGCCGGGCAAATTTAGTGTTGTCCATTGCTTATCAGCGTAAAAATGTGGCGGTAGCGTTTCATAAAACAACTTCATGACATACTGATGTGCTTTGGAAGCGGCGGTGGCATAAATAGTCTTTTTGCTGGCATCCATCTTAAACATGCCGCCTTTACGAATGCCAATTTCATTGAGAATTCCCAACATAGCGAGATCTTTCTCTTCAATAATTTCGGTATTGAGGATCTGTTGCAGCTTGCCAAAATAACTCGCATCGTAATCAACAATGGCATGGATTGATTTACCGTAAATATCTATATGTTTAGTTTTCGGTGGGTTTGCCGCTTTAGCAAAGGGATAGATGTTAATTGTTTTAGCCCAGGCTGTTTGCTTCGCCATACTTTTTGCGCTGTTATCAACTGTACCGGGGCGCAGTAAAAAATAGCCTTCGTAGGTTTTTGATTGCAGGACTAAATAACCTTCGGGCAATTCACCCACTTGATAATTTGGGGGAAGTAATAAATATTTTGCGCCAACACCGCCATCTCTGCCCTTTCCGCCCACATCGGCTAATGGTCGTTGCCAAGAGTCCATGAACACACCAAATAGAGCGACATCAGCAGTTTCACTGGGGATTTCGATCACCATAGGGCCATTTTTTAAGGTCCAATAAGCCATGATGTAAGGCACTGAGTTACCCGTTGGGATCTCAAATTTTGCCGTCTGAATTTTTGAGTGATAAGCCACATCACCATAATTAACACGGCCACCCTTTTTCAAGCCATCTTTAGTGGCTTTGTAGTTCATTAATGGCACACTCCAAAGAATCGACTCAAAAGCGCGCGAATGCAGCAAGCGCGTCTTTGTGTCGATATCGGTTGCCGCCCGGGCAGAACCCACGCTAAAAGTGATGACCAACAGCAGCAACATTGCGGAACTTACTATCGTTCTCATAGTTTTAGTTTTCATGATTTTAATCCTCATTGTTTTAGTCCTCATGGTTATGGCATAAGTCGATCACAGAATCATTTCACCTTTTCAAAATCAGGAATCACCCAGCTGCGATCGAAATGCGCCTGCAAAGGTCCATACAAACGAAAGTAAGGGAACCAGGCTTTACCGGCTACAGTGGGAACCCAATTATTCTCAAAGCCTTTAGGAGCTTTGGGTCCCACATACAAATCAATTGAACCGTCCTTGTTTATAACAAGATCATGACGCGAATTGATATCAACGTGATCTGTGCCATTTTTAATCAGCGTGCGAGAGTCGACATCATAAAATGTCATCGACCAAAAGTTTTTCGCTGGGACATTGGCGGGCAGATGCAGTACGTAGTTATTGGCACCGTCCAACCAGTTACCCCCGCTGTCTTTATACGTCGACAGATAGGTGGAGCCGATGCCCGGTGTTTTTGACACCATACCGTATGCAGCAGTTGCGGCTTCGTAAAACCATGCAGCGCGCTCGTCAAGTTGGGTGTAATACTTGGTTTCTTGGCTTGGGTCGAGTACTAGCGCAAACTCCCAATTCGTCCCTTTAGCATATTTAGCCAGATCCATGTCGCGTTTTGCAAAATCATTGGCTTTGGCCATCGCCTCACCCACCAGCGTCGCTTCGGTCAGAATCTTTACTTGCCGCGGAGTGGGCTTAAACAGCTTGCCTTTTTCGATGCCGATCGAGCGAAGCATTGCCATCATAATCCGGTCGCGTTCATGCACCGGCTCTTCATTCACCAACTTCGACAAGGCCTCCCAGAAGGCCATACCCCGGGGATTGTTTCCGGCAAAGGTTGACCCCTGCTTGAGGTGGCCAATACGTACGGCCTTAGCGCCCTCTTTGTCACCGTACGAATAGATACGCATTTTGTCGCGCATGGCATTTTGAATTTTCACATCGGGCGACAAGAGGCGGAACAAGAACAGGTTATTAAAGTTTGGCGACTGCACCACAATATAGTCGCTGGCATCCTTGGGTGCCTTTTGATCTGGCCCCAACAGTAGGTATTTAGCCCCCTTGCCTTTATCCACGCCGGGCAGTCCCACATCCATCACCGGGCGTTGCCACAGATCATCGACATATCCAGCTGAAGGCCCCGCAGGAAGGTCGATCACCACGGGTCCCATTTTAGCTAAATTCAGCCAAGCCAGCATATAAGGGGTGGTCACATTGGCGGTTAAAAACCTCGAAAGGTCGGGTATTTTTGAAAGTGGAATAAAATCCCCATATTGAGCCCCACTCGCTTCCATCATCACACGGCCATTCTCACCGTTCGACACCATTGGAGTCGCCCAGAGGTACGCTTGTACTGCACGCTGAAAATCGCGTTCATCATAGAGTTTTTGTACGGTTTCATCGGTCGGATAACCGTTAACAAAATCGTGGGTAAAGGTAAGTTTACCAATCCGTGTATCGAGGGTTTGCTCGTCGTTGACTGCTGTGCAACCAAAAGCCAACGCGATTAGAGCGGCCGCCGCTATTATTGTTTTAGTTTTCATATTTTTCCTCCTCATTGTTTTAGTCCTCATGGTTTTCGCATGTGCTGCTATTATTTTTTAACTACTTCAACTTCTCAATATCATTGATTTTCCAAGATTTGTCGAAATACGTTTTCGTTGGTGCATACAGACGGAAGTAAGCGAACCATCCTTCACCTTTATTGGTCTTTATCCAGTTCGATTCGTGCCCTGTCGGTGCTTTCGGGCCGAAATAGAGATCCACAGAACCATCCTTATTGCTTTTAAGTCCTTTAATCTTGCTACTGAGTTCGGTGCGATTGTCATCACCATTAAGAATAATGCCCCGTGTAGCCACGTTATAAAGAGTAAATGCCCAGAATTGAGCCGCCGGAGGCTTGGGAGTTACGGTAAATTTGTAGTTTTTATCACCGTCGAGCCAATCACCATCTTTATCCTGATAAGCGGCAAAATACACTGAGCCTTTACCCGGAATCTTGGCTTTCATTGAAGGCGACACACCATAAGCTGAATAGGTCCATGCCACCCGTTCTTCAAACTGCTCGGTGTAACGTGTCATGTGTTGTGGCTGTAGTGTCAATGGCAGGAACCAGCGAGAATCATCGCGGTATTTCGCCTCTTCTGAGCGCGGTACAAACGACATCGCCATCGCCATTTTTTCACCCGTAAATGCGGCTCGCTTCATGATGTCCTTTTGGCGTTTAGTCGGTTTAAAGGGTTTACCTTTCTCTATGCCAATTGCCTTGAGACTGTTCATAAAGTATCTATCAACTTCAAGTACCCTTTCTTGCTGAACAATTTCATTTAACCTTTCCCAATACGCCATCCCTATAGGTGCAGCAATAAAATAGGTTTTGTCACTTTGTTTTGCTTTGAATACTTTGTTTTCTGGTGGGTTGCTGCGCTGGGAATAGGGATAGATGCGATAGGCCTTAGCCAGCGCCTGATCTTTCTCTGGGTTTAAAATACGCAACGCCGTCAAAATGACATTGGTACGCACAGGGATCACACGCCAACCTTTGGTTAACGCCTCATCTGGCGCTTGTTGACCATGACCGATATAAACAATCGTTTCAGGATTCGCGCCAGCTGGTGCAATAAGACCAGTATCCGCTACCCAGTGCTGCTGATAGTCCATGATCATACCAACCACCTGACCGCCGGGAGTCTCCATGACCATTGGGCCATTTTCTTCAAAATTATAGAAATTGACAATATATTCAACAATGGTGTTAGGGGTTAACATGCCGAGCACCGATGGATCCTTGTACATAGCAAGGAAATCGGTCGAGCTTTTCGCGCCGTAGTATTTGTTCGAGTGATGCTGACCAGCTACCGTCATTGGCGGCATGGCCCACAGGTATGCTTGAACCGCACCCTGATAATCCAGTTCGTCAAACAACGCGGGAATGGTCTTCTGTTCGGGCAGCCCACGCTCAGTCAGAGAAAAAGAACCCTGTGTGGTAACAACGCTCTTAGATTCGGCAAACATCATTGAAGGCGATAATAACAGCACGGCAATAAAGTAAGATGCGACGCGCCCTGCTGCTCTTGTAGTTTTACTTTTCATGGGTTTACTCCTCATTAAATAAATTATCGATTTACTAGCTCCAGCTCCGGAACCCCTACTTTTCCATTGAAATCAAACGATCTGCAACTGCCTCCATATCCGACGCACTGAAGTCCACTTCCGGCCCCAGTGGATAAAGTAATTTTCCGGGCCGTTCAATAAACGCGGCCCGCATGCCGGCCAGACGTGCTCCGGTAACATCCCAGCCGTGGGCGGCAATCAGCATGCAGTCGCCAATCGGCACACCGACCTGATGCGCGGCCCAGTGATAGGTGCGCGGATGCGGCTTGTAGATATTCAGTTCCTGGACGGAGAACCGGCTCTCAAAATAAGAGGCCATTCCCGCGTGCTCCATCTGCGCCTCCATCACGGCTGTAGCCGAATTCGTTAGCGGATACATCCGAAAACCGGCGTCCTTCATCTTTTTTAATCCCGGCGGAACATCGGGATGCGGCGGAAGGGATTTCATCGCGGAGAGCGCGGCCAGAGCATCCTCGTGCGAAACTTCAATGCCATGACCCCGAGCAACCATCTGCATGCATGCGGCACCGATGGTGCCGAAGTCGTGGTAATCGCACGTGACCGTGTCCACGAGGGAATACTGCAACATGGTCGTGAACCAAAGCGACATCAGATCGTCACGCCCGCCAAACGCTTTCGTTACAGCGGGCTTCATGGCCCCAAGATCAAGCATGGTTTCATTGCTGTCAAAAAAAAGTACTTTGGGGCGCAAATTTAATGTTTCACCAATCATACAGACATTCCTTTCCTCTTCTTGATCTTGAGTTCATTTTTACAGTGATAGCCGGCACCCGTCTCAACGGGTACGGCCATCTATTGAATTATTTTACTTTCTCGAAATCCCCTATACTCCAGCTCTTGTCAAAGTAAGCCTTGGTCGGGGCGTAGAAACGCAGGTAGACCCACCAACCTTGGCCGGGAATGGTCTGAACCCAGTTTTTCTCTTTGCCCTTTGGTGCCTTCGGGCCATAGTAAAGATCAATCGAACCATCTGCGTTTTTGATGAGATCCTGACGCGACGATTGCCCGGCTCTTTTCTGTGAATTGTTGATCAGCGTGCGGCTATCCCAACTGTAGACAGCAATCGACCAAAATTGCTCGGCGGGTGGGTTCGCGGGTACGTGTAAGGTATATGACTTACCGCCCTCTAACCAGTCACCGTCTTTGTCAGCGTATGACGCCAGATAGATGGAGCCAACCCCCGGTGTTGTTGTTACCATTCCGGCTGAGGTCGTAACGGCCTCGTACATCCATTCCGCGCGTTCATCAAGCTGGTCATAGTTCTTCTGCCGCTGTGTCGGGTCAAGGCCAAGGGCAAGCTTCCAGTTTGCACCTTTCCAATAGGGATCGGTAGATCGTTTGCCAGATCGTTGGCCTTTGCCATGGCCTCTCCGACAAATGCCGCTTCTTCGAGAAGCTTTTTCTGGCGCGGCGTGGGGTTGAACGGTTTGCCTTTTTCGATCCCGACACGCTTCAGCATCGCCATAAAAAAACGATCGCGTTCCGCTACAACTTCGCGGTTCAATATCTCGTGAAGCCGCTCCCAGAAGGCCATGCCGCGAGGAGGTCCGAAGAAGTACTTACCCGGAGGATTCTTATAAACGCCTTTCTTTGCATTGACGCGATCTTTATATGCGTAAGAGCGGAACCCTGCTTTCAACTTGTCGTATTTTGTGGGATCCGGTTCGATGATACGGATCGCCATAAAAATGTTGTTTGTTGGCGATTCAAAAACAAAGTATCCCTCCGGCTTCTTACCTTTGTAGCCAGGAGGTGTGATCAGGTACTTGCCACCCTTGCCTTTGTCTGGTCCGGGCAAGCCAATATCCGTAATTGGCCTCTGCCAGAAATCATCGACCATACCTGCAATAGATCCTGCAGGCACTTCAATCACCACGGGTCCGGTCTTACTGAGATTCGGAGTACAAAGGATGTAGGGTGTCGTGGCGTTTGCGGTGAGAATTCCAAGTTTATCACTCAGAGTTTTTGTCTCCATCAGATCGAATTGGCCAAAACTGAAATCCTGCTGAAGGTAGTATTGAAGGTTTGCAAATGAAGCAATCGGGATGCCCCACAAGTATGCCTGCGTGGCCCCGTGGAAGTCCATGTTGTCCAGGATAGTCTCCATGGACTCCTGGCCTGGATACTGGTTGTTAAAATTCAGCGTGCCGATGCGCGTTTTGACTTCGCCATCAAATGCCTGGTTCGGCTGCGGCACATAAAATCGGTCAGGTTTAACTTTTGCATTTACTTGACTGATTGCGAAACTGCACACCACCGCAATAGCCAACAGTATAATGATTGTTTTTCTTGTCATTTTCATTTTTGTTCTCCTAAGAAAACGTTAATAGATATTTACTGTATAAAGTCAATTCACCTTCTCCAGATCCGGGAGTTGCCAGCTCTTAGTAAAGACGGCTGGCTTTGGCCCGTAGAACCGGAAATATAGCCAGTAGTTAGTGTTCGGGGTCGTAGGTACAGAGTTCGCTTCCTGTCCGGTTTTGGCTTTAGGGCCAAAGAAAATATTGATGGTGCCATCGGCATTCACCTTGACTCCCTTGTCCGAAGAGGCGACACCCGCTTTAGGTTGGTTCTTGTACCAGGCGCCATCTTCGGAGTTATACGCAATGACCGACCAGAAGTGTTCGGCCGGGACATCCTTGGGCAGGTTCATCTTGTAGTTTTTCCCACCGTCGAGGAATTTGCCATTTCCATCTTTGCCCGTCATCAGGTAGAAGGTAGCCGCACCCAAGTGTTTAAAACTGGTATAGAACGCATAGTAACCTGTGCCGCGACCATTAACGTCAAGATATCCGGGGAAATCCCAGTCCATCCCGGTTGGAACAGCTCCCGGTGGTACAGCGCTTGACCATCGCTTATTATCGTAAAATAACGGGATAGCGCCATTAACATACTGGTCCAGTAAATAGTCGTGAGCTTCCGCACCAGCCTTATCAAAAATTTTCTTCCGTTTTGCATCGGGTGCGTACTGGACGCCTTTTTCAATACCGATCGCTTGAAGTAGTCCCATCATCGCCATGTCTTTCATTTCGATTGGCTCTTCTTGGATCATGGTATTGAGGCGTTCGTAGAAAGAGGCGTCAAACTCGGTGATACCGTTAATGTCCTTGTCGTAGATGTCGACATATCGAGTCTTAGGCGGGTTGCTAGCTTTCGCATAAGGATAGACTTTGATTTTTTTTACGAAGACAGTCGCCTTCTTTAGATTTTCTTCGGTGGCACCGTCAATGATGGGCCTTAACGCCATATAACCGTTATAGGTTAGTTGTGGCATGGTAATATAACCTTTAGGAGTCGGCCCCTGATATCCGGGAGGAGTGATCAAGTATTTCGCCCCGCGGCCCTGGTCTTTGCCCTTAGCGCCCACATCTTGGAGGGGACGCTGCCATGCATCCATCAAGGTACCGGTAAGTCCAACATCTTTGGTGGAGGCGGGTATTTCCACAACGACCGGGCCATCTTTGACGTTCCAAAAGGCATAGAGATAAGGAGTGGTGTTGTTATTGGTGGTCACGCGCAGTCGCCAGGTCTGGACTTTGGAGTTATAGGCAACAACGTTAAACCCAACCCCCGCGTCTTTTTTCAACCCATCACGCATGGCCTGGAAGTTGACGATCGGCATCCCCCAGACTGCCGCTTCGATAGCCCTGCGTTCGACCATCCGGTCCTTGACGTCAGCTTGCGCCCATGTAGTCGATGCAAACAGTATTGCAAACAGTACAAATATCGCACTACTCCCGGCCGTCCTCATTGTTTTAGTCCTCATGGCTTTGCTCCTATTGTTTTATTTACTCTAGCGACCACTCAATGAACCACAGAATCACTTCACCTTCATCCTTTATTTGCCGAAGATCGCCTTCTTGATAAGGCCAGGAGCAGTGCGATATTTTTACTCTTTGCAATATACTGTTGTGCAGCGCCCACATGGTCTCAAGCCGACGTCAAGGACCGCATGGTCGAACGCCGGGCAATTGAGGCGGCGGTCTGGGGCATGCCGATCGTCAATTTCCAGGCCATGCGCGACGGGCTGAAAAAAGACGCAGGGATTGGTTTCAATGATGTCGCTTACAACTCTAAAGTGCAGACGTGGCGATTACGGGTGACTACCAATAAC
>PVMK01156048.1_pt1 | contig 10762 bp, 15 predicted proteins | sample 1853481 | NCBI WGS metagenome assembly PVMK01 (sample SAMN08533507, study PRJNA380276) | Marine sediment metagenome, whole genome shotgun sequencing project. | reverse complement strand
CCGACAAACCCGTCACCGAAACCGTCCAAGAAGTAGCGGCCGCCCACAACACCGAAATCGGCCCTGTCTTCGTCGAGAAACTCTCCACCATGATCGCCGATGCCCTCGAACGCGGCATCCTCCTAGGGGGGCACGCTCAGTAGGCCACTGCTCTGTCCGGCTGAGCTACAGGCGCGTAGTGTTTTTCAGGGGATTCTGAGTTCACTGCCGGAGCAGAGATTCGGTGTGCCGGATTTGTGCCACCAGATCCGGTCCATTTGTCCAGGATGTAGCCCGGCGTCTGCGCCCCCGCAAGATTCCCAGCGGCAATGCATCGGTGCGTCTAACCCCTTAAATGCCGCGAGCAGCGAGCCGTTTCCGGCTGCTGCCCGCTCGGCCACGATCGGCCTCCTCCACCAAAACGGAACCCCCTTACCACAAAAGGAACCATCTGATGACTATCCATACTTACCACTCCGCCGAAGAAGCTGCAAGTAGCCCCTGTCCGTACTGCCGGGCCTCGGAAGCTCGAGTCGGTTTTCTAGCTCAGTCAGCAGCCGAGGTTGTTTGCGACCTCGAAGAAAAGGAGCGGCAATACGCAAACGCCGTAGCCGGCCGAGGCGAAGCCGTAGCCGAGGTGCAGAAACTTCGAGAGCGGATCGAATCGCTCGAAACCCGATGCCGGCAGCTGAGCTCGCAGCGTGACTTTGTCGAACAGCGGGCGTGTGCGTGATGAAGTCTGCCGCGCTCGAGTATGCACGCCGTGGCGTCTACATCTTTCCGCTTCAGCCGAACGGCAAAATCCCCTTTGGGGGTGGACACGGGTGCAACGATGCCACAACCGGCCCCGAGGTCGTCGAACGCTGGTGGACGGCACAACCCAACGCCAACATCGGTGTTGCAACCGGACCGAGCGGGCTGGTCGTTATCGACATCGACGTCAAGAACGGCGTTGACGGCTGGGATGCATTTGACGATTGCCTGAAACGACTTGGGGAGCTGCCGGGGCCGACGCGAATGTGCAGCACACCGGGTGGCGGTGCACACATTTATTTTCGTGCTCCCGAGGGCGTGACCCTCACGAATAGTGCCGGTCATCTCAAGAGCGGGCTGGAAACTCCCGGGCTCGATGTTCGTGCGCATGGTGGTTACGTCGTGGCGCCGCCTTCGGTACTCGACGGCAAGCGTTATCACTGGGACATCACCGAACCGGCCAAGCCGCTGCCGCGTGCATGGGCGCAAGCGATGCTGCCGCCGAAGCCGCAATACGTTGCGCCCGAGGACCGTCCAGTCATCGAGCGAGCCAGCGCATACGGGAAGCGCGTTCTCAACGATGAGGCCGACACGGCGGCGGAGGCAAAAAAGGGACAGCGAAACGACACGGTCACGCGCAGCGCGTTCCTAGTTGGAACGATTGCGGACCAGTGCGGGATTACGGGGGCGCAGGCGGAAAAGGTTTTCGCTTGGGCAGTGGGTCATTGGGGGGACGAAGCCGAAGCACGCAAAGCACATGGCAGCTTCTGGCGAGCGTTTGAAGCGGGGCGAAAGTCACCGCGGGAACTGGAGCTGAAGAGTGCATAGCAACAACGACGACGGCGGGGACGTCTGGGAGAATCCTCCAAAGGAGCGCCCCTCGGTGGTTATTCCGATTCGTGAAAAGAAAAAGAAGGCAGAGCCGAGCGTGAAGCGGGTTGGGCTCGCGGGTGCTGTGGAGCTTTTGCGGGCCCCGGACTGGTACTGTCTCGCGTACAACGAACGCACGACGGAGTTGGTTTGGTTGGACAGGCCGCCATGTGACACCGCGCACCAGGGTTTCCCTGCGGCACTGGTGGATGCCGACTTTACGTCAATCGTGACCGCGTTTGGCGCACAAGAGTTGTCACTCACCTACGAGACGGCGTTCAAAGCCGCTACCCGTGCGGGGACCTTTCGAGGGTTCGACCCGGTGAAGGTGTACCTCGATAGGCTTGAATGGGACGGCGAGGAGCGGTTGACCTGGTGGCTTGAAACCTACTTCGGGGCAGGCGTCGATGAATCGGACGACGAAGACGCGCAAGCCGAAGAGCGGACATGGAATCAGCAGATTGGCAAACGATGGATGATTGCTGCCGTTGCCCGTGTCTACGAACCCGGATGTCAGGTGGACACCATCCTGATTGCAGAGGGACCACAAGGCATCGGCAAGTCGAGTGCCTTTCGTGCGCTAGCAGTGAAAGACGCTTGGTTCGCGTGCGACCTGCCTGACATCAAACACAAGGACTCGGTTCACCATGTACTCGGGCCGTGGATTGTTGAGCTGGACGAGCTGGACGCACTGACTCGCAAGGAAGCGACCAGCGTCAAGAGCTATGTTTCGCGTCGGACCGACCGAGCGCGACTTTCCTACGGCAAGCTCTCCACCAACCATCCGCGGCGTGTGGTGTTCTGCGGCACCACGAACGAAGACACGTACAACACCGATGCAACTGGCGGGCGACGCTTCTGGCCGTTCAAGGTGCGCCAAGTGATTGACGTGGCTGCCATCGAGCGCGACCGCGACCAACTTTGGGCCGAGGCGGTGCATTGCTATCGCGACGGTGAGCCGTGGTACCTGAATGAGCCAGCACTCGAAAAGATTGCCAAGGCCGAGCAGGACAAGCGCTTCAAAGCGAGCCCGTGGCTCGATGCCATTGAGGACTATGTCCTTGGAAAAACGGAGATCAGCGTTAGCGACGTTCTCAAGGACTGTCTCGACGTTCCGAAAGCACAGCTAGGCCAACACCACATGAACGAGGTTGTTCGGTGCCTGCAATACCTCGGATGGGAGCGCATGCAGGCTCGTCGGAACGGGAAGCGCGTGCGCGTGTATGTGAAAAAGGAAAAGAGCGATGACTGATGGAACGCGACCACGCGTCTACCTGCGGCCGTAGCAACGCACCCGCTGCGCCCCCACGCCCCAAACGCAGTGCTTTCGCGTCACGTTTTTGTGAACCTGAGTGACTACGCGTACTTGCCGTTTGGCATGACCCTTGCTCGATTCGCGAACGGGTGTTCAACCCGTCACTGAAGGGGAATCATCATGAAAACGGGAATGTTTATCAAGACAGGAATTTTTGTCGCATTGACCGCGCTGCTTGTGGCGGTTTTTGCAATTCCAGAGGCGCAGGGCATCAATGGGCAAACCCTCAATCTGCGCATCTGGGGAGCCAACCTCATCAGCAGCGATGAGGATGGAATCCCAACGCCAATCGATGGCCGGGCGATAACGGCCTTCCAGAGTGGAGTGGCAAGAGGACACGGCGGTAGCGCTTCCGTGTTTGCGTCAATAGCACTCCCAGCTTTAGACCCCGGTCAGATCCCGCCTGACTGTGCGGGCTTGGGCTTGGCTGGAGGTCCAATATTCCAGACCATCGTTCTCACCTACAATGACGAAGGCTCGCTTCTTTCCCTAGTCGCCGGACCCGGGAGTTTCTACTGCACCGATGGCGAAATCTTCACTATCGAAAGTGGAGGCGACATCGCAGCGGGCAACGGGCGATTCGAAGGCGCGACCGGCACCTGGGAGCTCACGGCGCAGACATTACCCCCTGGCGGAACCGGCCTCTTCACGGGAGAGATCAGCATAGACCTCAACTGAGGCGAGTCGTTCGAAACGAACCAGGCTCGACGGTGTCGATGCAAACGGTGCCCCGCTGACAACGGACCAACGTGGCGAACCACGCGACTCCATGTGCGACGTGGGGGCGTTTGAGGTGCAGCCTTAGGCGTGCCGCTTCAAACCGCTGAGGCTCTGTCACGGGTCCGTCACGGGTCTGTCACGGGTCTGCACTTGTCATAATCCACTGCAATTTGCACTGCTGTCACGGGTGTCACGGGTGTCACGGGTATATCCCGCGTACGTGAGAAAGTAGTTTTGGGGTTAGGGGGTGTTTCAGCCCTTAATAGGGTCACGGGTGTGACAGGTGTGACGGGTAGCTGATTCTGCAATGATTCCAGGGTGTAGGTGCTTTGCCTACCCGTGTCAGCCTTCGACTAGCCGTGTCACTACGTGCGCAGGGGTTATGATTTTCATTACCTCTGTACCCGTACGGTGCGCTTGCCCCAGCGACTAGCCCGATCGACTTTCCTCGACCCTCCCCAGAAAGGGACGGTAGGATTCGCCCCACCCGCGGGGAGTTTCCGCACGTCACCGGCTCATCACGCCAGTGCCCTATGCCCGGAGCCGCTAAAGATTCCGGTTAGTTGCGGCACCACTTCCTGGTTTGTCCTGGCCCGTGTGCCATCGGTGTGCCAGCGCTGGGCCTCGAGCTCGACCAGGAGCAGCTCCTACCCCACCCCCCTTTAGGGACATCCTGCCAGGGCTGCGGTGGGGGTGCCCTTACGATTGTCCAGATTTTGGCTCAGTAGACCGATGTGGGTTCAGGACCTACCCCTGCCACTGGCACCATTCTAGGACTGTGTCATAACGGGGTGGTCATAAAGTCCAAGTCTGGCTAGCTGTTTTCATACTTTCCAGCTGGCCAGCGCGGAGGGGCCTTCACGGCGAAAACGTGATCGTCACCCTCGTGTAGGTGCAGGGATAAAGACGGTCGCCCTTGAGGATTCCGGCGTTTCCTCCGTCGTTGCATGCTGCGCAGTCCACGTCCCGCATCACGCCGTCCCCCCGTTTGTAGGTGCAGCTGTAGACCGGCTCAGCGCAGACGAGATTGCACCCGCCGACAAGGGTGCCGATCGCCAGCGCCAAGATGATTAGCGCTTTCATCGGGATTCGTCCTCGCGCCAGCAATACCCCATTTTGAGGGTCACCACTAGGAGACAGTAAAACCCCACGACCTTCCCCCCTCCAACTGCTCTACCCGCTGTCGAAGGCACTTGAGTTCGGCATGGTCCCGTTTGGCCTGCTCCTGCAGATCCTTGATCTGGTCCGCCAGCCGCAGCAGGTCCCGCCCCACGCTCTGCGGTGTGAACACAACATCTGTCGTCATCTAGACTCTCTTTCCGAGGGGATCAGTGTCCCTCTATCTCTTCTGGAAATGGTCTAGCGCGTCGGGGGCCTGGCTCAACCGAAGGGGGAGGCCTTTTCGTTTAGGCCCCAGACGCTAAATTCTACACGGCGCTGAATGCTTCCCTCGGCCCCAGAATTTGTATCAGGATTCGGCCCAAAAGCGGCCTCCGCGGGGAGGCCATCGAAGCGGGATGCACGATGTCTTCGAGGGCCTTCGCCTCTTCGTCGACTTCTAGCTCAGGCTGTACCATAGCACACCTATAATCCCCGCCGTGTTCAGTACGACGGTAATGAGCAGCCACATGGCCCAGTCGGGCTCTTCGTCTTTGTGTCCTATCATGTCATGTTTCCTTCGGCGGGTTGAGGTGGCTTACCAGGCTTTACGATAGTCGTCCGCGAGGGTTTCCCAGTCGAGATGTTCGTAGATGGCGCGCATTGAGCGTTCCGGCTCTCTCCATCTGACGTGCAGCCGCGTTAGGTCGGCAAGTCGCTGCCACTGCTCGGGCGGCACGTTGCGGACAGCCCATTCGATGTCGAGTATCCCGCCGCCCAAACGCAACAACATGTCAAAGGCTCGCCAGACGCTTCGCTTCACGGTGAAGGGCGGGATTCTGCCTTTGGTCACGCAGCGGTGTTGCTTGTCGTACTTGCGAGCGGCGACGTGAGCCTTCCTAGCGGCTCGGACCAGCCTCTCAGAGATACCAAGCTGGCTCGCAATCCACTTCGCGCTCCAGGCATTCTGGCCGTCACGGGCGCGGACCCCACCGTGCTCTGATTGGACAAGCTCGGCGGCAAACCAGGCCACCTGGCTCGGAGCCGGAATCACACGGACAGTGTGGTACTCGCGCATAAACTCCGTGAGAGCGCCTGCTAGCTCTTTCTTGTGCTTTGTCCGGGCTAGCTCCATGCGGTTATGTTACCGCTTGCTCACGGGTAGTCAACGGGGACCTTCTCGCCCAAAAGCCCCCATTTGACAGAATGTCACCAAACGGGGACACTGTGTGCCAGGTCCATCATGGAACGCAGCAACAACGAGCAGCCACGCACTGACCGGCAGGTCCAGGTCCGGTCCGCCGAGCTCGAGATTCACTATCTCCAGCAAAAGCAGCAGCAGGTCATCGAGAGACTGCGACGCTTGCGAGAGGCCCCGGCACCGCCCCGGGAAGCCGCCTAGCCGCCCCACACAGCCCCCGCAGCCCGCTTAGACGCCTCCCAACCCAGGGACGTCCCTAAAGGTGGACACAGGCGCCCCAATAGGGCAGTCTGCGCACAACTCTCACCAAGGTCGGTGCCGGATGTGTGTCGCCACTTCGAGAAGTTGTGGACCTCGACAGAATTACCGTTTCGCAGGTTGCTCGAGCTTCACCAGCCCGAGCAGACGAACCGCCCCGACCCCTCACCGCCTCAATTTGTGAGGTGGGACAAATACCAAAAAGCCCAACCCAAGCCGCACCCGCCGAAGCCTTGCAGGTGCGGTCTCTCGGGTGACCGGTGGAAGTGCTGGCACAAGGTCAAGGCGGAGTTGCTGTTGGGCGAAGCCCGCGTCTGTTGGGAGCCGTGGTGAGCGAGCGCGAAGCGTTCGTACTCGGGGTGCTGCTCACTCTGTAGCGTGACGACACAAACAAAACAGCGACCCACGGAGTGATCTGAAGGCCGCCACTCATGCAAAGAAAAACCCCGCCGAAGCGAGGTCTTTCTTCTGTTGAGTCACCGTGGTTGACGTCGAGTTGGATTGTTACTGGTTAAGTAAATCCGCGCAGTCAGAAGCGGCGGTAACCCCGCTGAGTTTAGATGCAGCGCTGTGGAATGAAGAGCGCGGAGTTCCGCCCTAGACCTCTAGTCGTTCCTTGATGTTCTCCAACGACATAGCGGCCTCCCTTTGGTTCCGCTTGAGCACTAGCTTCTCGGCCAGCTTCCCCACTACGGGAACGGGAATCGTATAGTCGACTTGCATGTCCAGCTTTGTTCCGTCCTTCTCCGGTGCGAAGGTGAACGTGAAAGTGCTGGTGACACCTCCTTTGCTGTCGGTGACCCGGCGCTCGTTGGGAACATGCTCGCTAACCGTGGTCTCACCCCGAAGTGGGATCCCAACCATGCTGTATTTCCAGTGATAATGCTGGCCGACACCCGACCCTGTCACATCCATCACCTCCGACAGGCTGACGATCCACTCGGGGAGGCTCATCGGGGTCGAGACGTAGGCAAAGACCTTCTCGACAGGTGCCTGGATGTTGATGCTTTTGGTTATAGTGGTCATGGCTTCACCCTCCTTTGTCGTCGAAAGAGATGCAAGAAGCGATCCGTTTGTTAGTCCCCAAGATTCGGGGAGCCGCGTATGGCGCTAGCGCTAGCCGGGCTGGAAGCTGCCGGAACCGCCAAAGAAGACCCGCTCTCGCAAAACAAAACGGCGACCCACAGAGTGATCTGAAGGCCGCCGTTCTTGTTGGCTCAGATACTACGCGTCAGGGCGCAGGAGCCTACTCCGTAGTCCCGAAGCATGTGTGAGGGCAAGCCTGCAAGACTGGCTTAGGGATGTCCGGGAATAACTCACACTTGATACCAGCGGGATTACATCATTTGCGGGGCCACCAAATGCTGACGACAGGTTTGCGTTTGCCCGCACGAAATGCGGCATACGTAATTGTTCACCCGTTTGCTCCTCGATTGACAGGACGGTTCGCTTTTGTTGGCGACAATCGTGTTTGCTGCATGGGTCACAGCGTCGTCTTGGCGACGTTGCTGCTCACTCTGTAGCGTGACGCCACAAACAAAACGGCGACCCACGGAGTGATTCCGAAGGCCGCCGTCTTTGTTTTGCTGAACGGACTAGGGTTCCGGCTGCACCTCAAACGCACCCACGTCGCACATGGGGTTGCTGCCACCGCGGGCGGTGTAGCCGAGACCCCGTGCTTAGCAAATTCCGGGGCAGAAGTCTGGCGGCAAAGCCCCGCAGGCCCCGCAGTCGCTGATGGCACTGCAGAACACTACTTGCATGTGCTTCGGCTCCCCTGGCCGCGAGCTGCCATCGGGCATGGAAATGGGGTTGCCTGTTGGGAAACCATTGAGCGCATCATCCAAGATGGCGGGACCGCAATGCGGGTCATTGAACAACTCGTCCAAGACACTCAACGCTAGGTTACACTCCGCACTTCCGAATTCGCATTTTCGAGAGCGAAAGCATTTTTGCGCGGTCCCGATAACCTTGGCCACCATCGCGTTGCAGGTACCATCGGTGGTCTGCATCTCCGCGAGTTCTGCATAACCGGTATCACCCTCTGTAGTCTCTCCACACCCGAATGAGAGTGTGAACATCAGTGCGGTCAGTGGGAGAATGGAACTCCCTGAAACAAGTCTTTTCATGACGTACCTCCTTCGTTTCAATCCCGGCAGTGAAACGGCCACCACCCTGACCCGCCGAGCTGCACAACACGTGCCACCGCCGACCGTTCGTAATCACTTGCGGGACGCAAATTGCTGACGACATGTTTGCGCTTCGGCACTGGTCAGTGCTGGAATTGCAGCATACTGATTGTTCTATCCTCGGGCTTTTCGGTTTGACACCGAGTCCAATTGCTCGCTCATCGGAAGAAGAAGCGCACGACGCCAAAGCAATGCTACGAGCGGACGAACCACCGAAGATCGAACGCTGACGTTGGCGCGAGAGGCGCGCAAACGATTTGCGTGATGCCTAGCCCCTGCGGAAACGGTGCGGCTGAACGAATGCCCGAATCGTGGTACGCTTGTCGCGGTTGGTTACCAAAACTGTCTAGGCGAACGCGGCGCAGTCCCAATCCCAAGCAGTGCTCGCGGGGGCTGCGTCGCACGGGCAAAAAGAAAGCCCCCACCGTGTCGAGGTGAGGGCCTGCCGAGCGATGCGCCCACCGAAGCCGAAGAGCGGTCGCTCTTAGTTTTCGAGTGCTTCCCGCCCGGTGAGTGCGCCGACTTCGCGGCCGTACTGCTCGAGGTCGATATGCGCGCTGGTGACGTGGTTCGAGTACATATCGACCGTGTAAAACCAGCCGAGGTCCGAATACGATCGGTCGCTGCTGTTCTTGCGAAGTCGCTTGCCCCATACCGTGCACGTCTTGGCGTCGTAGCCGCCGATTCGCCTGTTGATGCGCTTGATGAGCGCTTGCTCGTTTACTGTCTTGTTCATTTTCTATTCACCTTCCTGCGCGCCCTTCGTGGGCGGCTGAATCATGCTTCCTTGAAGTCCTTCGCAACGTTTGCGAGCGCCTTTCGGGCCTTCTTTTCCCTGTCGAGCGCTTTCTTCCATTTCTCTTTGTCGAGATGTTCCTCAACTTGTTCTTGGACGAGTTTCGCGAGGACCTGCGGCGAGAGCGCATCCAGCTCCCAGCATTCATCGGTGCCAGCCTCGTCGATGTACGAGGAGAACCGGCTGTCAGTCACCTTCGCGTAGTTTGGCGGCGGGTTGTGCTCCTCGACCTGTTCCAGGGTGAGCCCGATGCGCTCGACGCAAACCCCGGAAAGCCCGAGCATGAAGTCCCGCTCAAGGCGTCCCTCAAGGTCAACGCTCATATCGAGCCCGGATGGGTCGTGGTCGGCAAAGTGCAGAACGAGAATCTTACTCGTGTAAATGTAGTTGTCCTCGAGCGGTTGCCGGTATTTGAGAAACCGAAGCTCGGCTTCACGCAAGAGCGAGAGCGACGAATAGCCGCGGGTCGAGACGTGCGGGATTTCGTACTCAGCACACGCGGCCTCGAATACGCCCGAGAGCGCATCCTTCTCATACCAAACTTCGACCTTGGTCGATTGGTCGCGCCACTTGTCAAAGCGGAAGGTCTCCGCAGCGGTCTCGAGAATGTTTCGTGGGCTCTCCCAGGTGCTCAAGCGCTCCACGCTGCGAGTCCGGTCCTCAATCGCGTCCATGGAGATGTAGCCGGCAAGGCGTGCGTTCCGGACAAGGTTGAGGAGCTTCCGATACTCGGCGTGTGTGTTTGGAATCAGGTCGCGAGCCACAAACTGATAGAACAGTTGCCGCAGTGTCAGCCGGAAACCCTGCTGGGCAAACTCGCTGATGATGTCGTTCGCCTCGCCGATGCGCTCCCAGCTCCGCCCGTGGAAGGTCTGCGGGACGTAGACCCCGAACGACGGCTCTGGATGATTCCTGGTCGTGGTCAACTTTCGCTTTGTCGTCCGCCTGGTCATGCTCTCGTCCCCTGCCCAGCGGCCTATCCGCCTTGCCCTGACCGCTACATAGCAGCCCGTCACACAATGTGCAACAGAGTTGCCTTCAGCATGCGGGCGTGCTACTGACTGGCTATGACAACAGAACGCGACTACGTTCGTCGTTGTGGGACGGATAGCCTTCCGAGCGGACGAGCGACTCGAGCAGAGGCTGCGGGACCTTACCGAAGCTTTGAAAAAGCACAGTGCGCTGCGCCATATCGAGGTAACTACCTCGACGGCAATCAAGGTGGCGCTCGGCCTCGGTCTGCCTTTTGCGGAGCTCGACTACAAGAGCGACAGTTTTGGCGACGGCGAGGAGAAGCTGGAGAGCTGGCTCAACTCGGTCTATGCGTGGGTCACGGAATGGGCGGACCAACTCGACATCGAGCTGGACCCGAAGGCACCACGGCCCGACCCGGAACTGGGCGACCCCGGCGAGGACTAGCGATAGCAAGGGGGTGGCATGCCTAGCAGGGGCGTCCACCTAGCGATTCGAACGTCACAGGAGCGCGTCAACCGGATCGACAGACTCCGCGACGAGCTCGGTAAAGACGTGGGCGTCAAGCTCACCCGGTCGCAAGCGATACGCATGCTGCTCGATGAGGCGCT
>PVMK01189357.1_pt2 | contig 10765 bp, 10 predicted proteins | sample 1853481 | NCBI WGS metagenome assembly PVMK01 (sample SAMN08533507, study PRJNA380276) | Marine sediment metagenome, whole genome shotgun sequencing project. | reverse complement strand
AAGAATCGACACAGGAAAGCTACCAGCAGGTGCTTGACCGTCATATTCTACCGTACTTTGGGGATATGCCTTTGGATGAAATCAGCCGCAAAGACATTAAGAATTTTATAGCTGAAAAGCAACGGCAGCGTATTTCAAAAGGGAAAAGTGGCACCAAAAAGAAAAAGCGGCTTTCAGCTGGAACAATCCGAATCCATAAGGCTTACCTGTCTGCTATTTTATCCGAAGCCGTTGACGATGAGCTTATAGCCTTTAACCCAGCAGCCAGGACCGGAAAACTTATCAAGAAAGATAAGGCTAAAGAGATATTTCCTTTCACCTGGGACGAAAAGGCCAAGTTTGAAAAGGCCATGCTACAGCAATACCCAAGGTATTATCCCCTATTTCTGACAGCCTTACGCACCGGAATGCGCTTAGGCGAACTGATTGCCTTACGGCCTGGGGACCTTGATTTTAATGGCGGGTTTATCGAAATCAGAAGGGCATTTTCAAGAGGACGGTTAACCACTCCTAAAAGTGGTAAAAGTCGGCGAGTGGATATGTCAAAAGGCTTGGCCGAAACCTTAAAGCAGTACCTTATTTCTCGAAAGACAGAGACCTTGAAAAAGGGCTGGGGAGAGCCTCCCGAGCTGCTATTTTACAGTACAACCGGAACCCGGATCGACATTAACAACCTCCGTAAGCAGGTTTTCTACAAATGTCTGGAAAAGGCCGGACTTCGCAGAATCAGAATTCATGATTTACGACACACCTATGCCACCTTGAGAATTTCCAAAGGTGACAATATTCTGGACGTTTCAAAGCAGCTGGGCCACCATTCAATAAAGATCACCCTTGACACTTATGCACACTGGATGCCGGGCGGCAAGAAGTCGGAAGTCGATGAACTTGATGGGCATCAGGCACCGGGAATCGATGAGGGCCAGGACAAGGCGGAGGTTGCCAATGGGGAATAGGCTAAAAAAAATTTGCACTCAGATGCACCCTATATGCACCCTGAGAGATTTTCACAAAAAAAAGGCTTAGGAAATTCCCCTAAACCCTTGATTTTATTGGTGGGCCGTGAAGGAATCGAACCTTCAACCTACTGATTAAGAGTCAGGTGCTCTGCCTAGTTGAGCTAACGGCCCCCTGTTTGGTTTGTATCTCAGTTGCTGGAAAAGTTTGCTATCAACTTTAAACTCGCTTGTCAATCTTAAAAAATTAGGATATGAAACCGCATCACTAATAATAAGCCCGAGGATTAAAAATGAATACCTGCAGCCTGTCATTTCCGCCCCAGATTAACCTGGCCCGGTTGCCGACTCCGGTTCAACCGATGCGCCGCTTTGGAGAGAAGCTTGCCGTCGACTTATATGTCAAGCGAGACGATTTGACCGGAGCAGCTTTATCCGGCAACAAGATTCGGAAATTAGAATTTGTTCTGGCGGATGCCCTGGCACAAAATGCGGATACGGTCATCACCTGTGGGGGGGCCCAATCCAACCATTGCCGCGCGACGGCGATCGCAGCCGCCATGCTGGGCCTTAATTGTCGCCTGCTTCTGAGAACACCGGATCCATCGAATCCGCCGCCGGCCGAAGGCAATATTCTGCTTGATCGCATGGCCGGCGCCGACATTGTCTGGATCACCCCGCAAGAGTATCAAGTGCGCGACGAATTTTTTGAGCGGGAAGCGGCCTCTCTTAAAGCCTCGGGCCGAAAACCTTACATGATACCGGAGGGAGCTTCGAGCGCGCTCGGCGCCTGGGGTTATATCCGGGCGACGGAAGAACTGGTCAATGACATTACCAACCTGCCGGGCGGGGCCAACCAGGCCTGCACGATCATCAATGCCGCCGGATCCGGCGGGACCTCGGCCGGTCTGATTCTGGGCGCCAAGATCTTCGATCTCAACGCCCGGATCGTTAGTGTCAACGTTTGCGATGATCGGGAATATTTTGTAAATGCCATCGGCAATATATGTGAAAAAGCCATTGCCGACTATGGCATTGAAATTGATTTTTCCCGGGACCGGGACATCGAGATCATTGATGGATATGTCGGCCGCGGGTATGCATTGTCCCGACCCGAAGAGCTCGAGCTCATGTATGAAGTGGCCCGGGCGGAAGGCATATTTTTTGACCCGGTTTACACCGGCAAGGCTTTTTACGGCATGGTGCAGGAACTCAAAAACAACCCCCGATGTTTCGGGGAGCGAATTTTATTTATTCACACCGGTGGTATTTTCGGATTGTTTCCCAAAGCGGTTGAAATTGAGTCGCTGCTATAGTTTGACACTGCTTAAATCTTTTGTTTTTTCATCAAATTCAGCAAGTTCCAGATCCGACGCAAATACCACTGAACACTTCGAAATCCATTCGGTTTTTGGCTTGACAGGAAAAAACCTTAATGTTATTAGGAAAATACTATAAAAAAATTATATTAAAAAATATAGAATTAAATAACAGGTTGTTATAAACCTAATGGAGATAGTTAGTATTAATATTTATGCGCCAATTCTGATATTTATTTTTTATCAATTTTTCAATCACGCCTATTTTCCTATATTTGGACCACTAAATTTAAGTAATATTAATATGGTTAGGATAGATTATCCAATATAAAAACAATAAATTATCATTATTTATTGGTTAAAAAATCAAATTTACTTAATACAAGCCGGTCAATAAACCATGGCCAAAAACCATTCCAAAAACAATTCCAAAGAACACACCCGCGATCGCATTATCAACTCCGCCAAAAGGCTTTTTGCCGAACAGGGATACCAGAAGACCACCATCGTTGACATTTCCAGACAGGCCGGATTGTCTGAAGCCGCACTCTATGATTATTTCCAGGGCAAAGAAGACCTGCTGCAGATGATTCCCGATCTGTGGGTATCGGAACTGCTGCGTGACCTGGAGGAACAGTTGTTTGGGATAAAAGGCGCGGTCAACAAGATGCGAAAATATCTGTGGTGGTACATGCGCCGGGTTGAACAATCCCCCCTGGATGCCAAGATAGTCTATCTATTTTTGAAGACCAACGCCAATTTTCTAAACACCGAAGTTTATTCCAACGTTAAAAAGCTTTATTCCCATCTGGTCGATATTTTCGAAGAAGGCCGTAAGAGTGGAGAAATGAAGCCGGACCTCGATCCCCGTCGTGGCACGCGATATTTTTGTGGGAACCATGGACCATATTATCAGCCGCTGGCTGCTGAAAGATATGTCCTATTCCCTTTTTGATAATCTGGAGAGCATTTTTGAACTGATGGTGGATGCTTTTAAGGCCAATAACTCACAATAGAAGGAGGGTGTAAGCATGGCTAAAACTTTATTTGAATGGGACTATTCCGAATATCCGGGGGCCAAGAGTTACCCGCACCTGTTCAAGCCGATTGAGCTCGGCAATCTCCACGTGCCCAACCGCATCAAGTATGCCGCCACCGAAGAAAACCTCAACGGGCTGGACGGCTTGATCACCGATTCCGGTGTGGAATACATGCGGCAAAGGGCCCGGGGTGTTGTCGGCGGTCTGTGCTTCATGCAGGGGGTATTCATGGATGAAGCCGGCAAAGGCCAGGGATACGTCGGGCAGGCCGCCGCCTGGGACGATAAATTTATTCCGGGTTTGGCGCGGATTGCCGATGCGATCCACGGCGAAAAGGCGATTGCCGGTTTCCAGTTAATGGACTGCGGGCGGGTCGGTGCGGTGGAAGTTGAATCCGGCCACGGTCCTTCAACGGTACCCCAGCGGCTGAGAATTTTTAAACCCATGGTCGAAATGACCAGCGCCGAAATCAAAGAAATGATTCAACAGCATGTGGATGCCGCCCGCAGGGGAATTGAGGCCGGCTTTGATGCGATGGAAATCTCCGGTATCGTCGGCTATCTGATTTCCAATTTTATTTCCAGTTACACCAACCGGCGCACCGATGAGTACGGCGGAGATATCCGGGGTCGGATGCAGGCGGTGGTTGAGATTATCCAGGGCGTAAAAGCGGTCTGCGGACCCGGATATACCGCTGGGCATTCGTCTGTGTTCCGAAGAGCTGCTGGATGACGTGCGCGGCAATACCCTTGAAGAATCCATGGAAACTTACAAGATGGCCGAAGAAGCCGGTGCGGATTATATCAGCTGTACCCTGGGATGGCAGGAGTCCATCTATCCGGTGATCAGCCGTGACATCCCCATGGGCAACTGGGTCCATCTGGCCAAACGGGCCAAGGAACATGTCAAAATTCCGATTCAGATGGCCTACCGCATGTTTAAGCCGGGTTTGCCCAACGAAAAAATCGGCGCCAATGAACTGGATTTCTGGGAAATATGCCGTTCGATGATCGCCGACCCCTTGATGCCCAAGAAAGTGCTGGAAGGCAGGGAAGAAGAAGTTCGGCATTGTGTCGCCTGCAACCTGTGCCTGGCGAGGCTATTCAGGGATGCGCCCATGACCTGCTATATCAATCCGGTTTGCGCCCACGAAGCCAATCCGGAATTTGCGGATCCGGCCGCGGCAGAGGAAGAAAAAGAAATCATGATTGTCGGTGCCGGTCCGGCCGGTCTGGAATGTGCTTACACGGCCGCTCGCAGAGGTCATGAAGTCCACGTCTATGATAAGCGGGATGTTATCGGCGGCACCCTTAATGAGGCCAAAAACGCTCCTTACGGAGATGACGAGCTTTGGACCTGCATCGAATACCAGCAGGTTATGTGTGAAAAGGCCGGTGTCACCTTTCACCTGGGGACCGAGGTCACCGCCGAGTTGATCGAAGAAGAAATGCCCGATTCGGTGGTACTGGCCACCGGTCCGGTTTATTCGAAGATCGAGGGCTGCCGGTGGTGATTCGGCCAAGCTGGTGAATTTGCTGGATGTGATGACCGGCAAGGCCGAAGTCGGTGAGAAAGTAATTGTATGGGGCAACCGCAAACCGGGTATCGGCTGTGCCCTTCATCTGGCCAAACAGGGTAAAAAAGTGACCCTGGTCGGCAAGGACAAGACCGCCGGCTTCGACGTTAACCCGTCCTTTAAATGGCGCTATATGATCTATATGCGGCAAAACGGAATTGTCATCTATAATGATGTTGATATCGAGGAAGTCAATGATGAGGGTATCGTTGTCAAATCCTTTGATGGATATCGCTGGCCGGTGAACTGCGACACCATCGTCGTATCCCAGCGAGAACCCAATGAGAGTCTGAAAAAAGTTGTCCAATCCGAGGGGATCGAACTGTTTGTCATCGGTGACGCCCTGATTCCTCGCAACCTTTCCAGTGCAGTCCATGACGGCTACCGCATCGGGATGCGCATATAACAAGGAGGTTAACCATGCCAGTTGATGCCGAAAAAGAAATTACCAAATTGTATCGGGCGTTGCACAGCGCCCAGGATGAAATCGGAAAAACCTTTTACCGATGGCGACAGGTTGCCGTGGAGTTTGCCGGAGCCGATGCCAATCCTCAGGATGTTGCCCTGCGGGCGGCCGAAGTCTTCGGCAAGGACATCGGCAAGAGCATCCTTCCCCGGATGAACTGGTTAAAGGGGGAAGAAGGCTTTATGATGATTCTGGGCAAAGCCCTGGCCGGGCTCTGGAACACCGATGGCGGCCGGGCCACGGCCGAAAAAGGGGAAAATCCCGGCGAAGTATTTATCAAATGCTCCCGGGATCCCTGGCCCTCATGGGCCAAGCAATTCGGTGTGCCCATGGAAGAAGTTGCTTTGTGCCGCGAACGCATGTATCAGGCCGTTTTAGAGGATGTCAGCGCTTTTATGAACATTTCTTTAAAAATCGAATTGCAAAAGGCCATCCCGCGTGGCCAGGGCGAGACTGTTCTGCGTTTATACAAAGCAGAATAAAGGTACCTGCGGTACCGGCTGATAGCCGGGTAAATGGTTGATTAAGTTGAATGGTTGATTGGTTGATAGGAGTAATTCAGCATACTGAATAAACTCAATCAACTTAATCAACTCAACGAATTAAATTTATCCCATGAAATATACATAGTATCAGCGAAGCGAATTTCATCGGGACGATCCTAACGATCAAAACGATTTACTAGGAGTTATATTATGGCTGCTCAAATTGATTTAGATAAATGTGAGATGTGTGGTGGGTTCACCGAGCCCCTGTGCGTCGAGATTTGTCCTGACCTCGCGATCCGGGTGCAGGACGGTCGACCGGTGGTGACCGAGTTTTTGTGCGAAGACTGCAATGAGTGCGGCTGTGTCTGCCCGGATCATGCCATCACGGTGCCGCTGGAGAAGGTAACTTTTTAGATTGGGAGGTTAATAAAGATGAAAGTAAATAAAGTTGATCATATCTGCATTGCGGTCAAAAATCTGGATGAAGCTCGCAAAGTCTGGGAACCGGTGTTGGGCAAATCCAGGCCGGATGACGAATACATTGATGAACCTGAAAAAATCAAGGTTGCCAGATACTGGGTGGGGGAAGTCGGCTTTGAACTGATGGAATCAACCACACCCGATGGTGATGTCGCCAAATATATCGAGAAAAGAGGCGAAGGGGTCATGCTGATCAGTTTAAATGTCGACAACACCCGTGAGGCCATGGGGGAATTACAACAGAAAGATTACCCCTTTATCGGGGGCGCCCGACCGTTTAGAGATTGCGAGTTCGCGTTTGTTCATCCCAAGAAGATGAACGGAGTTTTGCTGGAACTCATTGACTACAAGTGGCGGGAGTTCGAAGACCGGTAAGCCGGGTTGCGCGTTGCGTGTTGCGGGTTACGGGTTCTTCGATTTGGGATTTTAGATTTCGGATTTCAGATTGAAAAGACCTGATGATCCGAATTCGAGTTGCGGGTTTGCAGCAATCGTCCTCGTCGTCGTACTCGTCCTCGTAATCGAAAAGGCTGAATAACCGAGGACGAGTACGAGTACGAGTCACATGCGAGGTTCGGGTCGCGCGTTACGTGTTGCGGGTTGCGAGTTTAAAGGCAAAGCGCATGGCGCAGAGGGCAAAGCGTTAGAAAACTCTGATATATCCGATTGGTCGGCCTTTACGCTATGCGCCATGCGCTATGCCCTATGCCGCGTAACGCATGACACGTACCCCGCACCTCGAAACCCGCAACCCGTAACGCGCAACATAAGTTTATAATCCAGATATCGTTGATTGGTTGATTAGTTGATTAGTTAAGTGGTTGTAAATATGGATTTATCCCATATTTGCAAAATAATTAGACACTTCATGTTTCAACAATCGTAACATTCTCAAATTATGACTATAATTTACCTAATTACTCCGCCCTGAAAAATAGCCATAACAGGGTTGGGTAGTATAAATTTGTTCTTTGAAAATTGAAGAAAATATTTAAAAGTTGATCCGGGCGGATTAATTAATCATTTCTGAAAAACAAGTGCACAAAGGCGTATACGTACTGAAAAGCTCTTCAAAATATTTAAAAAAATACAAAATTTCAAGAGCTTAGTCCATACTGTTTTTTTACATCAGCATCTGGGATGAAATTAAAAAGCCAAAAAATATAAAAAAATGCGCAGCATAAAATAATTAATCCGCCGGACCTTCGATCTAACAACTTACTTCAGTTTTTAAAGAACAAGTTGCAACCCTAAATGTGCTATTTTTCAGGGCGGAGTAATTAACCATTCAACCAATAAACTATTCAACGAGGTCTGTAATTATGACTATTTCAAAAAAGATTGAAAATATTATCGCCGGGTCTTCCTTTATTCGTAAGATGTTCGAGGAAGGGGCTCGATTGAAAAAAGAGTACGGGGCCGAGAACGTTTGTGACTTCAGTCTGGGAAATCCGAACGTGCCGCCGCCGGAAAAGTTTAATGAGATTCTGCGGGAAACAGTGAGTACCTGCGGGCTTGGCGACCACTGCTACATGCCCAATACCGGATACCCGATGGTTTGCGGTTCGGTGGCAGAATATCTGGCTGAAGAGCAGCAAGCCCCGGTCACCGGCAAAGAGATCCTGATGACCTGCGGCGCTTCAGGGGCCCTGAACGTGGCCCTCAAAACCATTCTTGACCCGGGGGATGAAGTCCTGACTCCGATTCCCTGTTTCGTCGAGTACAAGTTTTATGCCGACAATCACGGCGGCGTCCTGAAAACTGTTCAAACGACACCGGATTTTGAGCTCGATCTGGCGGCCATAGCGGCGGCAATATCGGAAAAGACCAAAGCCTTTCTGATAAATTCCCCCAACAATCCCACCGGACAGGTTTATTCTGAAGCGAGCCTTAAAGCCTTGGGGGAGATTCTGGAGAAAAAAGGCCGGGAGTACCATCGAACCATCTACTTATTATCCGACGAGCCTTACCGGAAAATTGTATACGATGGTGTGAAAGTGCCCAGTATTTTTACATCCTATAAAGACAGTATCATCGGCACTTCCTATTCCAAGGACATTTCCATCCCCGGCGAGCGCATCGGGTTTCTTGCGGTAAATCCGGCCGCCACCTATAAAGACGACCTTTTGGCTGCCATGACGGTGGCCAATCGAATTCTGGGGTACGTCAATGCGCCGGCTTTGATGCAGCGCGTGGTGGCCTGCATGCAGGGGATGAGCGTTGATATTTCCGAATATGCCCGCAAACGTGAAATGCTGTGTGAGGGGCTGTCCGGATTCGGATACGAATTCATAAAACCGGCCGGTACTTTTTATTTGTTTCCCCGTTCACCGATTCCGGATGATGTCGAATTTGTGGATGTTTTGAAAGAAGAACGCATCCTGGTGGTTCCCGGTACCGGTTTTAACGGACCCGGCTACTTCCGCATTGCATTTTGCGTGGATGACAGCACGATCGAGAACTCCCTGCCGGGGTTTGAACGAGCGATTGCAAAATTCAGGTAGGATTAACTCGATACTGGATGCTGGATGCTGGATGCTCGATGAGTAGTTTATTAAGTTGATTGGGTTGATTGAGTTGATGGTTGCTCGATCTCAGGTAAATGAGTTGGTTGACCGTGCTGTTTTTTTTCAATCTGAAATCCGCAATCCGAAATCCCCAATCGAAGGGCTGGATACTCGATGCTGAATCGATTAGTGAAGAATGGACAATGAGAAGCGATGCCATGTTTAGCACCCCTGAATTGAGGTAACGGAGATGCCAAAAGTCCTAAGAGATTATGAAGTATATCTGGTCTACGTGGATGCGGAGCGCTGCGATTCCTGCGAGGAGTGTATTTTAATGTGTCCCACGGATGTTTTCGAGATGCCGCATAAAGCCATCCCCGTAAGACCGCAAAATTGTCTGGGATGTCTGACATGTACTGCCGTATGCAAATCGAAGGCTATTATTATTACAGAAATCTAAAAAAGAATGGAGTGATTCGATTGTGGATTTGGGATTGCGGATTGCGGAATTTAATTATGAATTGGATCTGATTTTAGTTGGTCATATCTGAAATCTGCAATCCGAAATCCGAAATCCTCTGACTCCAACACTCCAACACTCCAATACTCCATCATCTATACACACCATTAAAGATCGAAGCTTATGCTTTAAGGTGATATTATGAGTGACGCTATATTAGTCATTGGTGGCGGAATTGCCGGAATCAATTGTGCCATGAATGCTGCCAAATATGGGACCAAAGTCTATTTGATCGACGATACCGCCAGTATCGGTGGGATGATGGCCAGATTGGACAAGACCTTTCCCACCAATGATTGTTCGATCTGCATCCAGGCCCCCCAGATGTTTGAGGTCGACAATCATGAAAACATTGAAATTCTTACCAACACTGAAGTCCGCAAGGTCAAAAAAGCCAGTGGCTCCTTTAAGGTTAAGCTGGCCAAAAAAGCCATGTATGTCGACGAGGAGAAATGTACCGGATGCGGGGCTTGCGTGGAAGCCTGCCCGGTGAGTGTTCCCGATGAAATGGACGGTAAGATAGGCGGCATGCGCAAATTGGTATCTTTGGCGTTTCCCCAGGCGGTTCCCAATGTGGTCAAGGTCGACCCCAGTTGCCGTTTCGGTGAAATGCGCAAAGCCGGGGCCTGCATCGGCGATTGTGCCGTTGACTGCAGCCAGTGCCGCGAGTGTCCCATTGCCCTGTGTGTAAAGGCCTGCGAAAAGGAAGGCAAGAACGCCATTATGCTCTGGCAGTCGAACAAGAACCTGAACCTGGAGGTTAAAAGCATTGTGGTGGCCACCGGTATTAAAGATGCGCCGCCGGCCGGCGATTTGCTCGGATACGATGTCTATGACAACGTCATCACCAACATCCAGTTCGAGAGACTCATGAATGCCGGAGGGCCAACGATCGGAGAAATCATCAGGCCCTCTGATAAAAAGCATGCCAAAAAAATTGCCTGGATCCAATGCGCCGGCCGGGGCCTGGCACAAGGGAAAGGCACACCTTACTGCTCCAAGATTTGCTGCATGATTTCCGCCAAGCAAACCATAATTACCAAAGAACATGATGCCTCGGTGGAGACTACTATTTTTTATAACGATCTGAAAGCCTACGGTAAAGGCTTCTGGGACTTTTACCGCAAAGCCAATGAAAACGGTGTTCGCTATGTCCGGGGCAGACCCTATGAGGTGACCGAAGATTCGGCAACCAAAAACCTGACCTTGCGATACGAAGATCTGGAAACCGGTGAACTGCACAAACATGAAGTCGAGCTTCTGGTGCTGGCCACCGGCGTCATTCCCAATGATCGCAACCGGCGACTGGCCAAAGCGCTCAAGCTCGAACTGGATGAACTGGGGTATTTTAAGGAAAAAGATCCGCTGCTGTCACCATTGGAGACAAAGATGGAAGGCATCTACCTGTGCGGG
>PVMK01123831.1_pt1 | contig 10765 bp, 12 predicted proteins | sample 1853481 | NCBI WGS metagenome assembly PVMK01 (sample SAMN08533507, study PRJNA380276) | Marine sediment metagenome, whole genome shotgun sequencing project. | reverse complement strand
TTACCTAATTCTGGTACTATACCAGCTGTTGTAACATTAGAAACATACGCAATATCTTGACTTAAATTTGTACCTATTCTTGCTGCTAATACATCTAAACCATCTCCAACTTCTGTTGGTAATGTACCACCCCAATCTGCTGGTGTTGTTGGTGCATAATTAACATCAAATGCTGTATCATCTTCTAAATTAAAACATGAATCTACTTCATCTATTTCTACTTCACGATCTAATGCAGGTGTAATAAAATCAGTATTATTATCTGGTAAATTTGCTTGAATTACTGCGTTTAAATCTACTCTATTTTTTTTTGCCATAATATATTTTTTTAACTATAACCACTTGAATAAGCACTATTTTTATAAGCCTTTGCAATAATTGGTGTAACCTGCCCAATTTTATCTAAACGTGCTGTAATTTGAATACATTCAAAATCTGCACCTACTAATGCTTTTAATTTATCTGGATCAATATACGCTTTTAAAGTAGCAGTTTTAATATCTGTTCTTTCTAAAGTTGGGTAATAATCTACTCCTGTAATTTGTTCAAACATAGATTGCTCATTATCTTTTAAATTATGGAATCTAAAATATTGTGCGTTCACTTCTAAACCAAAATATGCAGTTAAATAGTTCACAACATAATCATTATTCAAATATGTATATGGAGCAGCAGGTAAACAAAGTAAATCATTTAAATTACTTTCTTCAAAGGTAGCAATTATTAATGTTTTTTCCTTTAATAATATTGCACCTGTTTCAATTAATCCTGCTTCATCAAAATATTGTATTTTAGAAGGTGGTGCAACTACTTGTGGTTCTGCAAAAGTATTTTTTGTTTGGTTATAATTTCCTAATCCAAATGCAGGACTAATAAAATTATTTGTAAAATCAATATCTCCAATTGCATTTGTTTGTGTACAATTTACTAATGTTTCTTGTACTATTCCCTCACTAATCCATTGTTCTAAAATTTTAAATGGATAAACAAAATCATAATTACCTAATCCATCATCTTCTATTGTAATAAATCTACGTGCATCTGTTGGTAATAAATTATAATTACGATCTAAAGAATATGGTAAATCATCAACATCAATATTAAATGTTTCTAATACATTATTATCTTGTTTTATTCTTATTGTAAAACTATTAATTAAAGTATTTGCAACATCTGAATTAACAACCCTAAACCTACTTAATACAATATCATCAACAAACGATTTTGTTTGATTAAATGAATTTGCTACATCATCTGTATAATGCATGTCATAGTTGTATTCATCAAGCAATGCACCGGATATGTACCAAAATCAATAACACTTTCATCTGCTAAACTTGCAACCGTTCCAAATTGTACTAAAATATTTTGATTAGCATAATTAGTTACTCCATCATGTACATTTAACCACAAAAAATAATTGTCTTGTATTGTAGTAGCTAAAACAGTAAATGTAATTGTTGATAAATTACCAGAAAAAGAAACACTAACATTATCAAATACAGAACCACTCGAAGGTGTACCATCAAAAGAAAAAAGTAAATTATTTAATTTTAAATTTTCTAATTGTGTTAATTCTTGATCAAATACATCTGTTACTTTTGAGTAATTAATTATTCCATTATGTGATACATCAAAATTACCATTAAGTTTTTCAATTACTATTGTTCCTTCTACATCTGCTCCTGCATTTAATTGATTGCTTGGATTATCCCACGTAATAGAATTTAATTTATAAAATTGTTGTCCTGTTCTGTAAACTTCGTTTAAATACCCTACATTACCCAATTCTAAAAACCTTGATAAATTTTGTTTAGATGTACTTTCTAATTGATCAGTATTTATTAAATCTTGTAACAAATCAATTTGGAACAACATTTTTAAAGATGTTGTAACTTGTTCTGGAGAATTATTAGATAAATCTTGTGGAAAAATTGGTACATAGTGATCAATAACTAAACTATAATCATTACCACCTAAATTTGTTAATACAATACTATCAACTTTATTACCTTGTAATGGTGATACTGCATTAAATGTTGTTGTATCTCCTGTAAACTTTTGGAATGCTCCTGTTCTAATATCTTCAAAATTGGCTATATCTATTTGAAAATTATTAGGATTAGGATATATCGTTGTATCATTATCCACCCAACCATAATAAAAATTACAAATATTAAATGTATCAGATGAAGTAAATAAAATAGTTGTTTGCAATAAATCACCCATATTTCCAAATGGATTGGCTAATGTAGGGAATCCAAATGTAGGTAATGTATGTTCTACACTTGTTACAGTTATATTAGTTACAAATGGAGCATTGAAAGATGTAAAAGAACCATCATCTAAAGTTGTTCTAACTGCAATTATATTTGTAGATGGTATAAATACTACATCTGTTACCCCACTAATAAAAGTAATACTAAGAACAGTACCAGAAGATGTAACACCAGCAACTTTACTAATTCTTGAAATTGCAATTGATAACCTTTCAATAGATTCTTTTAAAATATCTGTTGATGGTATATATGATTCTGTTTCTTGTACTTCAAAAGAATTTGGAATAGTAGTAGAAGGAATTACGTCAATTTGGAAATTAGATACATCACCTAAAGTACCAATCCTTATAAATTCTGCATCTACTAATTTTTTTAAACTTATATCTAATGTTACTGCCATTTTAAATATTATTTACGTTTGTTATACGTGTTTCAATTAAAGATGCAGGAAAAAAGCCAAAATCATTGGGTTTTAACCTTCTTTTATATTCAATGTCATAAAATCCATCTCTCGAACTTTTAATGTTTTTTGTTGCTATAATAGTTCGCCCTTGTGCATCTTTTATTACATTATTTTTTATCAATTGTGCAGTAGTAACAGTACAAATTGGATCTCTATCTCTACCTGTAACAGTAACAAATTGTTTATTTATTGGGCTTTCATTGTCATAATGATTATCAAATAATGATTGTGCTTGTAATATTCTGTCTGAATCTGCAAATACTTTATCACCATCACGAATAAATATTAAATCTGCTGGTACTATGTTTTGTTGTAATTTTATAAACCCTATTCTTTCACCTATTTGTACTTTGTAAGATTTATTTAAACCTAACAATACATCAAAAATTGAATTAAATATTTTTTCAACCGAACTTTGTGATGTTTTTCTTGGAGATAATGCAAAAGGTATCTTAACATCTATTTTATTTTCAACTCCAAATAGTTTTTTTTCTGCAAAGTTAGGAGAATAAGAAACAGTATAACGATTATTTTTAAAATTGTTATCTTGTGGCACTTTTTGATATTCTACATTTATCGTTTCTGGTAGTTCCTCAAAATTAAAAACATTAGATCCATTATTGTATAAATCACTTAATTGTATATCACTTGGATTATTCTCAAAAAATATAATATCTTCAAATTTTACAACACCATTAAATATTTTGGCTTTTGCGTTAAACATTAAACCAATTCTTTCAAATAATTCTATTAAAGAGTATGAAGGAATACCATTGTTTTTTGGTGTTCCTGTAACTTCACCTTCTGTTGTTGTAGATGTTAAAATAGTAAGATTTGGATATGTATTTTTTAATGTAGAATCAAATTGATAACCTAATTCTGTACAACCTTTTTCCAATGTACTCCAAACATCAAGTGCATTTAATTGTTTAGGCTTATCAAATAAAAGTTCTGATATAGATTTTAATAATTCATTTAACGCAAATAATACTGCTGCTAAATAAATTAAATTCATTGCTATTTTTAAAACAGATTTAATAATAGCTGATGGAGTATCAAAACCTGTACTAACAATCTCTTTTATTGCATCTGCTGTATTGTATGCTGTTTGTGCTAAAATGATTGATGATTGTGTTAATGCTTGTAATATTACAATATCTTCTAAAGGATTGTTTCTTTCTGTAATATATCTTACAATTACTAAATCATCATTTGTAACAAAAGTATTTAGATTTTTATTTTTAGCTTTTTCAAAAAAGTTATTTACAAAAGGTTCAAACAAATATTGTATTGTGTCTTTTGCCCTTGATCATAAATAAATGCATTTCGTGAACTTGAAAGTTTAGCATTACCAGGTAAAGTAAAATCATCAGTATTTAAAGTACATGGAACATCTTTAATAATTGAATTTTGATTAACCCAATCATTGAAAAATGATATTGGATCATTATTAGCAGTACAAACAAACTGCATCACAAATTCAGATACAAAAGATGGATTAGGTGAAAAGTTATCAAAAGATAAATCTAATTCTAATTCATCTCCATTTAAAAGTTCAGCTAAAAAGCTATCATTTAATGTTGCAGTAGTTGGCATAATTATTTATTAAATTCTTTTTGATACTCAAAAAAAGATGTATTATCTAATATTATTTCCTTTCCATTTTTCAAAGATACAATAATTTTTTTAGTATCATTTTCAATTACTTGTATGGCTGTCGAAATATCATCTTTTTTTATTTGTACACCTGCATTTGTAAAAGTGACATGAGTATTACCCATGTCTTTTACATCTTTCATCATTTTTTCAATATCAAAACCTAAATTATTTATATCTATCATCTAACGCTACTTTTATATTTTGTTGTTTTTATTAAATTACCTTCTTTTACTCTTTGTTGTAAATCTTTACCTACAAAAGACATATCAATTTGAGGTATGTTTTTAATTGCTTCTACTATTTTATCATTATTATTATTAATAATAATTTGTTTGTTATAGTTCGTTTCATCATATATTTTATTATTAACATCTTCAAATTGTCTAAAATACCCTGTACTTACTGCATCATCAAAATCTGTTGCTTTCCAACCCTTCATACCATAATTAGATGTTTGTTTTTTTGTATTAACAAATTCTCCTTTGTGTACTACTCCTGCTGTATCGTATTCGTTTCCATCACCTGTATAACCCCCATCATGGAATCCTTTTGATAAACTTTTAAATACTTGTGCTGCTGCAACTGCCTTTGTTCCATCTAATGTTGCTTCTTCTACTGTTTTACCTTGTTCAATAGAACTTCTAAAGGCTTGTACACCTGCTAATAATAATTGATTCTCTATTTGTGTTTCTAATCCATCTAAACCAGCTTGTACAATTGGATCACTTAATTGCTCTTGTTGTTTTTTCTTACGATCTGCTTCATCTTTATCTTCTTGTTGCTTTAATTTCTTTTTATTTGCTGCTGCTTTTTTATCTGCTTCTAAAGAATTTTTGTTTGCAATTTCTTGATCTTTTAATCCTTGTTGTTCACCTTTTTTCTTTTCATCTAACAAGATTTGTTGTAATGCTTTTTCTTGATCAATTGTTTCTAATCCTGCTGCTTTTCTTAGTTCAATTTCACTTTCAATTCTCCCAATTTCAATTAATAATAATTCATCTTGATATTCTTGTTCATCAATTAGATTATTATTTCTATTTTCAATTGCTTGTAATTGTTCTTTTTTAGCTGCATCATCAATGGCTTTTAATCTTTCATCTTGTTGTTTCTTAGTTTTCTCTTTTGTTACTGCTGCTGTTTCTTTTTCAACCTTATCTGCTGTTTTTTTCGTTTGCTCTTCTACTTTCTTATCATCTACTTCTACAACATCTACTGAATTAAAACCACGTTTAAATGCTTCTGCTACTTCCTTTCCACTTTCTGTAAATTTAGGAATAGATTTATTAAAAGCAGTTTTAATAGTTGCAACATCAAAACTAAACAAGGCTAATATTAAATCCTTTGTTCCTGTCAATGTTTGTTTTGCAATCTTTGCAATTTCTGTAAATGATTGTTTTCCTGCTTCTTTTAAACCATTAAAAAACTTTGGAGTATCTGCAATCACAGATAAAAATGATGTATAAATACTTTTTGTTTTTTCAATAGCTACATTTACAAAATCAAAAGATGTGGCAAAATCAATAAAAGCATTAGCCAAAAGTTTAACAGTATCAATTGAATCATTTATAAATGAAAATAATAACTTTAAAATAAGTAATCCACCTTTGATTGAATTAGAAAATTGTTCAATTGCAAATGTTAATGGATTAAACTTTTTAATAAAATCTAATACACCAGAACCAGCACCACCAAATTCTTCTTTTAATTCTTCTACTTCTGCAACTACTTCATTAAATGGTTCTACTAATTCATTAAAAGATTGTTTTAATTCATCTATGATTGCTACAATACCTTCAATTCCTAATGCTTGTAATTGTTTACCTAATATTGCAAAATCATTGCCAACACCCTTAAATGCTTCTCCTAATTTAACTTGTGCTGTTGCTAATTCTTGTTCAACTTCTAATACTTTTAATTGTCTTTTTTGCTGTTCTGTTAGATTATCTAAAACATTCTTTTGATTAGTATCAATATCACCTAATAATTTAATAAATCTAATACCTGCATCTTCACCAGGGCCACCAAAAACATTGGTTATAATTCCTTGTGTTTGTGATGCTGTTAATTCAACTTCTTTTAATCCTTGTGATACTAATTGAATTGCTTTAAAACTATTACCTGTTGCTACTGCATTTTGTATTTGTTCATTTCTTAGTTGTCCTAATGGAACTAATGCATCTTTTGTTGCCTTTGTAAATTCTCTTAATCGTAATCCACCTTCTTTTACTGTATCTGCTGCTTTATCATTAAAAATTCCCTCTTTTGCTCCTAATGCTACAACATTATTAAAATCTTGTGCAGATAAACCAGCAGCTTTAAATTGTGTGCTATACTCACTTAGTTGATCTAAATAATCATCATTAATATTAGCACCTTGAATGAATCCATTATTAATTAAATCAATTGCTGCTGCTCCACTAATTCCAAATTCTTTACTAACTGCATTAGATGCTTTTAAAACTTCTTTATATTCTTGATCAAATACATTTGCTGTTGCTCTAACTTTTGCTGTATAATCATCTAATGCCTGACCATTTAAGCCTGTTAATTGTGCAGTTTCTTTTAGTTGTGTGTTTGTTTCTTGTACAATTTCTGCTAATGCTCCAATTCCTTCAATTGCTAATGCTACACCTGCCAATGCTAATCCTGCTGGTGTTGCAAATTCTAATACACTGCTAAATCCTTGTTTAACTCCATCTAATGCACTTGAGTAATTACCAACATTTCTTTGAAAATCTCCAACATTAGAATCAATATCTTTTAATTCTTGGTTTAGGTCGTTTGCTCTTTTTGCTGCTGCTTTAAACTCTAAACTTTCTTTTCCTAATGTTGCTCCTAAGTTTTTTGCTTCTCTTTTTGCTTCTGCTGTTTCTTTTGCTAATTTATCATAAGCATTAACAAGACCTAAACTTTCTTTTGCGTTTAATTTAGTTTGTTTGTTTGCTTCTGCTAATTGTAAACGTAATTTTGCTAATTCTTCTGCTTCTTGTCCTGTTGCATCTGCTAATTTCTTTTCAACTTTTTCTAAATCACTTAAAGATTTTTTAGCTTTATTTGCTTGTGCTACTGTTTCTTTTCGTGCTGTATTTACTTTTTCTTGTTGTGTTGTTAGTTTGTTTTGTTCTTGCGTTAAACCACTAATATTTTTTTCAATCTGAATTATTAATGCTGCTTCTTTTTCAAGGCTAACGTTTAATGAATCTATTTGTTTTTCCCACTTATTAAGTGATTTTACATTATCTTCAATATCCTTTTGTAAATTATCAGAAAATTTAGATAACAATGAATCTAATTCTTTTACTTTTTTTTCAAGTTTGTTAATATCTCCAAAGTCGGAAAAATCAAACAGATCATTAATGTTTATTTTCATTTTATTGTATTTTATAGCCTTTGTTATTTTGCATTTTGTGAAGATAATAAACTACATATCTAATACCATCAATTGCATGATTAAAATCATCTATTGCTGAACCACTTTTTTTATCACTCCAAGTGTAATTGTTAAATTCTTTTTTAATATTAATTGATCGAGGTGTTACAATAATTTGATAATCTAACATTAATTTTATACCTGCACCAATTGTACCTGGTCCTTTTATACATGGTACAATGTTAATACCTCTATTTTTAACATCAAAAATTAATCTTTGTTCTGCACTATCTGCTATAATTAATCCACGCCCTGCAATACTACAAATTGATACAACATCATTTGTACCTTTATCTTTTCGATAACAAAGTTCATCAACATAAATCTTTTTACGTTTATTATCAATTGCAACTGCTGTTAATGTTGTTGGATCATTACTAAATCCAAAGTCCATACCAAAGTAAATTGGTAATGAATAATCAAATTTACCTTCTATCCAATTTTCAATAATTACACCTTCTGCTTTATCCAACCAACCACCTAAAATTACATGATTGTATTTTTTAGGTTTGTTAATCTTCATTTGTTCAATCTCTTCTAAGATAGATATATCTAAATTATCTTTATTATCAAGGTATGTTGTATGTATGTATTCTGTATTATCATTGCGTCCATTCTCAAACCATCTTTTATAAATAAAGTGTTCAGATGTTGTTGGGTTTAATATCATCATCACCCTATTTTGAGCATTTTTAGACCTAATGGATAAATCAATTTTATCAAATATTACTTCATCTACTAATTCTTCTGCTTCATCAAGTACCCAACATGTTACACCAGCCAAAGATTTTAAATTAGCTGTTTGTGTTCCACTACTTGTTTTTAAACCTTTAAAAAGAATTTTAGATCCTGTGACTTTGTGTACAATTTCATTTTTAGTAATAACAAATCTATCTTCCCACCCTAATAATTCAATCATATTTAAAAATTCTGGAATGATTGATATATGAGCAGATGTTAATGTATAACGTGTAAATAATATAACCTCTCCTTTTTGTTCCAATAGTAACACTAAAAATAATGTTACTGCAAAAGATTTACCAGAACCACGTCCACCTGTGATGATATGGTATCTTTTATCTTTGTTAAAAAATAAAGGTTTATATTTATCTGCTAAATCAATCATCAGTTTTAATAAAATTAACTATTGGAGTATTATTTACATCTTTTCCATTAGTTGTGATGTCTGTTTTTTGTTCGTCTTTTTCTCCTAATTGTTTTAATCTCCAGATACTCATAGCAGGATTAAATTTGCTTTTTAAACCACCTTTATTAATTTCATTTGCTATTGCATCTGCTATATCTTTTTTTATTGTCGCCAATACTTTATACTTTGAACATAACCAACGCTCGGTAGAAGGTCTAACATCTGATTCTATAAATGCTTGTTGTAGGCTTAAAAATTTACCCTGTTTTGCTTCTTGATAAATTGTTTCAAATATTTTTTCCCACTCTTCAATACTGTGTTTTTCTGCATATCTATTACCTTCTGCTGCTGCCATATTTTTATTTGTTAGTTTAAACTTTATTTTTTCTTACTCTTTTTTCCTTCACAGTTCCACAACTTACGAGCAAAATCATTTGCAGATGCACCAGGTTTAGATGATTTAATACCACTTGATCTTGCACAATAATTATCACCTCTTTTTGTTCCTGGACCTACTGTATAACCTTTTGCGCCAAAATGGATACTTTTACCTTCACCACTTGTTGGTACTGCTTTATACTTTTTACCTTTTGCAGTTGGTTTAACAATTTTATACTGTTTTCCTTTAACTGATACGGTTTTACCTATTTTAATTCTACTTGCCATATTTTTTAAACAAGATATAAATAAATTAGTTGCATAAAAAAACCTCTCTAAATTAATAAAGAGGTTTGATAAATAAAAATAACTTAATCTAAACAACATTAAAACATTGTTTAGTTTTTTTGTTATGATGCAATGGCTACTATTCTACTTTTTCAGAAACTTTATCTAATAACTCAGAACTGCTTTTTATATCTGCTCGTTTTTTTTAACTTCTAACTCTAATTGAAGAATTGCTTGTAAGTCAGAATCACCTTTCTTTTCAATTACTAACTGATATAAAGATACAAGCATATCTAAATCTTTTGTATCAAACCCATAACCTACTATCCCAGTAGCAATTCTCATATAGTTAATTTTTTCTTCGTGTGTCATTTTTTTAATCGTTCAATTTCGTAATCAATATAATTCTTTGCTTTTTGTAAATCTTCAATTTCCTTATCTGCATATTTTTTACCAGCACGTAAAATATATTTTAAAACATTACCACGATTAAAATTTAAGTTATGAAAATTAATGATTTTAATGGCTTCATAAGGACTATCTTTATCACCATAATAGTTCTTTTCATTATCTCTATCAAATGTGCTTAAAAACTGATCTTGTTTACTCTCCATTATATCCATTTTTTAATTGTTCAAAAAAGAATTTAGCATCATCACGATTTTTAAATTCTTTACGTAATACTAATTCACCATACCCTTTTAAGATTCTAACAACCCACAATTTTGTAGATTGACAAAAATAAGGCTGTACAACTGTTTGTGTTTCTGTAAAAGTTTGCAGTTCGGTCCAATGTGGAGCAACTTTTTTTACTTTCTTTTCTTCACTCATAATTTTATTTTTTTAATTCCTCTAATAATTTATTTGTTTCTTTTTGTATTTGCTGGTTTTTCTCCAAAACATCAACAATCTTGTTTAGTTTAAAGTACCAACAATAAAACTCACGTAATACTAAAAATAAAGCAATTGAACTAATTAATATTAAAGCTAAAAATGCTTTGTTCCCGAATAATTCTATAATTTCTAACATAACTTAATTTAATTTTTTAATAAAACTCTCAAACTTTTGATCAAATTGTAATAAACAAATTTTTTGTGCAGATTCTTTTGAATCAACTAAA
>PVMK01170282.1_pt1 | contig 10768 bp, 9 predicted proteins | sample 1853481 | NCBI WGS metagenome assembly PVMK01 (sample SAMN08533507, study PRJNA380276) | Marine sediment metagenome, whole genome shotgun sequencing project. | reverse complement strand
CGTCAGGGGGCGCTAATCCTGAGGCGAGCCACTAAGGGCTGCTTTCTCCTTTTCATCCGCTGAAACCACGTGCTCAACAAACTTCAAGTGATCACCCAAACGAACACACTCTACCAGGCCTGGATCAGCCTCGATGACGTAACGGGCCGGCGCCTGAGGCAAATATGATAGACGCCACGGCCGGGCGACAGTTGTATCTACTACCTCACCATTCCTGTTTACCCAAACGATACCCAGCTCCATAAAACAAAAAAACATGGTTATTCCTGAATTGATCCGGCTGTCCGAGGAATCCACCAGGACCAACCCTTCGCCAGGGGCCAACGAGCGCCGGAATGTGAAGCCACGCAGTTTGCTGCCGAAACTATCACACCAACGAGCGCGTTCAACCAGGATTTCGCCGTTATCAGCGTTCAAAATCTGACGATATGGATTTTTTTCCATGTGCGGGAGTATACCGGCAAGTACACGCGCTGTAAATCAGCATTCTGTAATCCAGAGAGTCGCCAGAAGACAGTTATTAGGTGGTCCTATGCTATCAGGGGCCCGCTCTTCGCCGGTCCTTTATGGTCTCATACAAGGTCAGGCTTTGGGAAAAGTAAAATGATGGTTCTGTTACCCAAAACTCTTGTAGATATTCGTTGCCACTCTGCTGTTCATAGACCAGGGCCTGTAAATAGAGGTCGATTTTATCCGCATCATGCACCAATCTGGCTTCAGCCGTGGCAGCCTCTCGGAACTCTTCCCATATCCTTAGTAAACCACTCGGCTGATCCAGGTCATCCACGATCTCGTGCATCGCGCTGCGCTCAGCAACGCTCTTGCTGTTTTCTGGTAAGAAACGCCAGGCCGGGCTTGGAATGTCGCTGGTCAACCCCTCCGGTAAGTCATGCAAAATGGCCATCGCCAAAGCCTTGCCCAACTCGATCGGTTCCCCGAGTATTGGAGCCAGAATTAAGGTGGCAAAGCTGACGCCATAGGTGTGGGCCGCCACATTCTCGGCGTCCGGCACCCCCCGCTGGACCCAACCAGTTCGAGCAGTTCGTTTTAGTTGATTACCGTGTAAGAGTGTCTCGAGAACCGAATTATTGTCCAAACCAGCGACCTCTTCTTGTATTTCAAATAAAGCAGTGGTTAAGAGCGTTGTTAGCTCGCTCTCGGGTTACCAAAGGTGATTGCCAACCTAAACAATCAAGCAGGCCGATAAGCAATTAATCAGCTCCACCCAAGAATGGGCAGCCTTGAGAATTGCAGATCATGACTTGAGAACTTGCCCGATCCGCAAGCACGATTTTACTATGGTTGTCAGAGGATAGCTTGCATCCCATTTTTCGCTAATTCAGTAGCAACCAAATAACATCAGTCACATAGGAAGAATGCGACTCAGTAGAAGCCAATCCAAGCGGACCAAGTTATTCCTATCCCAAATCTTGCAACATTGATCCTGGTCAGGGATGTCGATTAGCGAATAGTAGGCGGGTGATCACTTTTTATCCAGATATTGTGTATTGTTTGTCTAATCCGGATCTAATGGTGCCTGCCAGGCGGGCGACTTGTGAACGTGAACGACTTGCCAACCCGACTCCCCCCGGATTAGCACGCGGCTTTCGTTATGCGTCTGATGGGTGATCTGGCCATCCGACACTTTCGAAAGCATAAACGTGTAACTTACAATAGCGGTGTTTCCGTAAAGTTGCAGACGTGGTTCCCAGAGATCATAACGAAATTCACTATCAGTTCCGGCCCAACTATTCTCGATCATGAACAGATGAAATGGCAATCCATCTTGCCGGTGGGGGGAGACGAACCATTCATATAAAGACAACTCTGCGGCCGTCGTCGCCTCGTAACTTTCCACATCGCGGGTCAATATGCTTTCCAGGTGGCGATGGACCGCCGCCCAAACTTCCTTCTCTATCTCGCTAGTCATCATTCCTCCTTGGTTGCTCTGGCGGGCAGCCGGCCTTTCAGTAGCAATCTTTAAAAGCTATCACGCCAGGGATACAACCCTCGAATTGTTCTGAGCTGATTCATACAGGGCCAATACCGTGCGAACATGGTTTCGGCTTTCAGCCAGGGTCAGGTAATTGGGCTTTCCATCAAGAACGGCCGCATTCATGTCCTCGACTTCACCCAGGTAAAGTTCTTTGGGGGGAACAGGAACCTGCTCCCGCTCACCGTCAGGCTTTGTGAAATAGAGGTGAGCCCCAGCATCCATCTGGACAAAGGGACGGTACACGGAGAGCATTCCTTCTGTGCCAATGATCTCAGCGAAGGTATGAAAAGGTGTATTGAATGAACAGCTGATATGGGCCGTGCGGCCGCCGCTGTAACGGAGCTGCCCGGCAAAGAGCATGTCCACGCCGCTATCGCCCACCCGTTGGTCGCCAATAACCGATTCTGGCGGCCCACCCATCACATATTGGGCCAGGCCGAGTGGGTAAACCCCGATATCCCAAAGAGCGCCGCCGCCCCATTCAGGCACCAGGCGGACATTGTTCGAGGCCATGCCCGTAAAATTAAAAATGCCGTGGAAGTAAGTGATCTCCCCTAAGCGTCCGCTATGGACCCACTCACCAATCAGCTTCGTCTGCGGATGGTGGCGGTACATGAACGCCTCTGCCAGGGCCTTGCCGGTTCGATCGGCCGTGGCGATCATTTCGTCTACCTCTGCCACGCTGATGGCGAATGGTTTTTCGCATAATACATGCTTGCCGGCTTCCAGAGCCTTGATCGACCACTCGGCATGTAAATAATTAGGCAAGCTGATATAGACGGCGTCCACGGCGTCTGAGGCCAACATCTCTTCATAGCTTCCAAAAACCTGAGCAATTTCCCAATCGGCCGCATATGCTTCGGCTTTTTGTCGATCCCGGCTGGCAACGGCTATCAAATCACTCCGCTCTGAGGTCCGGATCGCCGGAATCACTCTGCGATTGATAGTTGCAGTCGACATGAGTCCCCAACGCACTGTTCTCATTACTTACTCCTTTCTTTGAAACAGGTTTCAGAGGGTTATCCAGTAAACCTGTTACGGCCAATTAATTAAACGTGATCTGATAGTGACGGATTATAGACCGGGCAATTTTTTACTCCTATTTCAATGCCGTAACCATATCATAATTCACCTGCCATGGATAATATTCTACGTTGGTTAATCCCAAATCATTCAGCAATACGGCCAGGTTATCCTTCGACCGGTAGCGACCCAAAAAAAACTGGGATTCCCATCCTTGCCGGCGGCTGGTCATCAGAAATCCACCCGGCCGTAATACTCGAACCATTTCCTGAAGTGCTACCCTATCCGAAGGGAAGAATTCTAACGCTTCCAGGCAGGTAATGGCGTCGAGTGTATTATCACGAAATGGTAATCTTTCTGCCGATTGCCTTATCAGGGTGATCCGTCTTCTCTTCTCAACGGACAATGTTGCCACTTTCGCCGATCCCTGGACCAACATTCTTGACGAAGCATCCAGGCCGATTACTCGGCCGTCGAATCCGGTTTCGTTCATCAACAACAAAGGGACCCGGCCGGTGCCGGTAGCGACATCCAGGACAAAGGGTTCTTGCCGGCCGGCTAAGGCTGTTAGCAATGGTCTGACGATCAATCCCCGTTCGAATTCATTGTCAAACTCCTTGATCCCATCGTAGCTGCCCGCGGTCATATCATACAGCCATATAACGACTCTCCGACCCAGATAAACCCCTTCGGTGATGATCACAAGCCAGTACAAGGCAAGCCCCAGCAAAATCAAGCCGGCTAATCCAAAAATCCAATTCATGCTACTTTCTATGAATGACAACCTGGCAATCTGGCCACCGGCACACTCCCAACCAGATCCTGGAGCCTCTCCAGATTTTGACTGACCCCGGTTACGAGTGCGCCTTGGTCGGCAACCAGGAGTTCGGGTAACCAGTAGCCGGTGAAGCCATTGCCAGTTATCAGCAGTTGTTTTTTACTGAAGAACATGGCTCAAATTTTACCGGATGTTGTTATACTCAGAAAGGTGTCTTCTGCTTTACAGCGAAAGGCGCTAAGAATGGTATTCTGGGGGTTTGCTTATACACAATACCCTTGGGAGGTATTCCCTTTGATTGTCGGTATGGATTTTGGTACGACCAACTCCGGCATGGCCGTCTATGATGGGCAAGCAGTAAGGGTATTGCCTCTAGACCCGGCCAATAATAATCCCCATGTTGCCCGTACAGCACTTTATGTGACAAACGACCAGCGAGTAACCTTTGGCCGTGAAGCCATGAACGGCTATTTCGACGAGAATATTGGCCGGCCGGTGAAGATGAAACGGGTTTGGGTTGGCGAAGTCGAAGTTTATGGCGGGGATATGTACTACGTAACCGACGTCTACGCCTGGGTTGATGCCCTCTCCCCCGGCCGGCTATTCCTGTCCATCAAGAGTGGTTTGCGCGATCCTGAATACCAGGGCACGGTGATCGGTCACTTCTACTACTCCTTAGAGAACCTGATCGCTATTTACATGAGCCTAGTTAAAATGCGGGCCCAACGCTTGCTTGGCCGGGAAATAAGGGAGGTGGTTCTGGGCCGGCCGGTTCACTTCAGCACCGATCCTCAGGCGGATACCCTGGCCCAACAACGTTTATTGGACTCGGCATTTCGGGCGGGGTTCGAAAAAGTTTATCTTCAATATGAGCCTGTCGCCGCTGCCTACCACTATGCCGCCAGCGTGGACAAGCCCCAGAATATCCTGGTATTTGACTTTGGCGGCGGCACTTTGGATATTACGGTAATGCATCTGGACGGCCAATCTGGCCGGGAAGTGTTGGCTACCGGTGGACTCCCTATTGCCGGTGATATCTTTGATCAACGCGTGGTAAGGGCCAGGTTTCCGAAGCATTTTGGCGAAGGAAGCCATTATGGGACTGCTGGACGGCGATTACCGATGCCCAAATGGATATATGATGTTTTTTCGGATTGGCAAAAAGTCTTTGAATTACAAACCTTGGATAGTCGCGAACTACTTCGCGAAATCGCCCAGACCTCAGATGACCGTAGCCGCATTGAAGCTCTGATAAGCCTCGTTTCCAATAACTATAGTTTGCAGATGTTTGACTTGGTGGAAGCAGCTAAGCGCAAGCTTTCTAAGGACATGGCCACTGTGATCCATTTCAAAGGATCTGATTTTCGCATTTCAGAGATGGTCACCCGCAGTGAATTTGAGAAGATTATCCGCCCGGAAATATTAACCATTGCCCAACACTTGAACAAAACCCTGGCGGACTCAGGTCTGCAAGCGGCCGAGATTGATGCTGTTATCCGCACCGGGGGGTCATCAACGATACCTGCTTTCCGGACTATGTTGATGGAGAAATTTGGCCGCGAAAAAGTTCTGGCGGCCGATACTTTCAGCAGTGTTACCTCTGGCCTGGGAATCATCGCCCATGGAATCTCCACCGGCGAGATAAAGGCCGAAGCGCATACGCCGGGAAACCAACCAGCTGTTGGACAAATCCCCCAGCGCCAAAATGTGACTCCAGTCAATTTAGCGTTGTTGCAACGACGTCTGGCCGCTCAAGAGAGACAGGGGCCGGCCGGGGCGGTAGATCAACCCGTGAACCTGGTACGGTTATCAGGCGATGGACGCCTCTTTTTTTCATCCATTGATGGCCGGCCACAAGATGAGCTGTCATCAATTGCCCTGGCCACCCCTTGGCTTGCGGAGTCGACCCTCCAGGCAGCGTGTTGGGCCTCTTTGGATGAACCATTATTGCTGGTAAGTTCGCGATATCGCTTCTTCTTGACCACGGCCGGAAATCTTATGGCCCTGGAACAGATGGGCCTGGACATAGCAACATTTCTCCAATTGTCATCAGGGGAACACATCAGTGCCATCAGTCGCTGGGTGACCATCAAAAAGTCGTCCAGGTTAATGTTAGTCTCGTCTCAAGGTTATGCCCGTTCCTACAAAATGAATGGACTGGTCGAGTTAATAGAAGGGTCTACCCCTCATAAATTTGATCAGCCCTTGCCCGGTCTTCCTTTTGCCGTTTTTGGCGCGGAGCCGGCGGATCAATTCGTTATCATCATGGACAGCGGCCGTGCCGTCCGCTATGGCCTGGAAGACATCCCGATTATTGGCCTGAAAGCAATCAACCGCCGCCAGGGAGAGCGTATCAGTGGGGTATCACCTGTTCAAGCCGGTAAGGATATCGCCCTGGTAACCGCCGGCGGTTTTGGCCGGCGCTTACCGGCCGGTTGGATTCCGGTACCGTCCAGGCCCAATTCTCGTGGGCGAGTGGTGGTTGCTCGCCGGCCCCTGGCTGGATTGGCCTCGATACGGGCTGATGAAGCCATCTGGGCTGTGTCCAACCAAAGAATGTGGGCGCTTAAAGAGGATCAGTTAGAAGTTAGCCCGACTGATTCAACCCGCACTGACCGCTTATTTAGGCTGGCAGCCAAAGAACGGATCTTAACTGTTTTTTCCCAATAATGGCAACGATTTTAGGCCAATAACCAAACAAATGTGCTATAATTGCTCATTCTAACATGCCCTCTGTTTACGTTGCCATCGACCTTGAAACGACCGGCCTCCAGCCGGAGCGTAATGATATTATTGAGGTGGCCGCGGTCACCTTTGCTGACGGCGATATCCTGGATGAGTGGTCGTCGCTTGTCAATCCCCATTCGGAAATTCCCGAAAAAATAACTCAACTAACCGGTATTACCCAGGAGATGGTTGAAGGCGCGCCTGATATTTTCACGGTTCGTGCAAAAATCAAACGACTCTTGGGCGAGAATGTGTTGGTAGGCCATAACGTTGGCTTCGATCTTGCATTTTTGCGGGCCCAAAACATGGCCTTAGGTAATCACCGCATCGATACACTCACCCTGGCTTCCATCCTTCTACCATATGCCGGTCGTTATGGCCTTGGCGCCCTCTCGCGGCACCTCGATTTGCCCGCCGCACTTGAGGGACAAAATCACCGGGCGCTGGGCGACGCCAGGCGAACCGCCCAGCTTTTTATGGAGCTAAAAGAACGCGCGTTGGCCCTTGATATCGCCATCCTCAACGAAATCGTGCAATCCGGACGGCAGCTTAGATGGCCCGAGACAATCTTCTTTGACGAACTATTGCGAGAGGTCGGACGCGAGGCTTTCGGCCGCAAAAACCAGCTATCCCGGCTTTACAAACCGGCCAAACCTGAAGGCCAAATGCTGGCGCCTACCGACGATTACGAAGTGCTCGACGAGGAAAGCCTGGCGGGGATGCTTCTTCCGGATGGTAATTTCGGCCGCCTTTTTCCCAACTATGAATACCGGCCTCAACAAGTGGAGATGGTGGAAGCTGTCACCCAGGCTTTCAACAAAGGCCAACATCTACTGGTTGAGGCTGGCACCGGCATCGGGAAGAGCATCGCCTACTTGCTTCCAGCGGCTTTTTGGGCCCAACAAAATGATCGGCGGGTGGTCGTTTCCACCAATACAATTAATCTGCAAGATCAACTGTTATTGAAAGACCTGCCCGAACTTCAGCGACTATTGCCCTTCGAATTACGCGCGGCCGTGCTTAAGGGCAGACGCAATTATCTGTGCACGCGTCTCTTCCAACGGCTGCGGCATAGCGGCCCGGGCAATGCCGATGAGATGACTTTATACGCGCGCATTCTGGTATGGCTGCCAGAGTCGGAATCGGGTGACGCGGCCGAGATCAGCCTGCGCACCGCCGGGGAACGGCTGGCCTGGAACAGCCTTAATGCCGACAATGATGTCTGCTCGGCCGATAAATGCGCGCAGGAAGGTTGCCCGCTACATTTCGCCCGCCGCCGGGCGGAATTAGCCCATATTCTTGTCGTTAATCATGCCCTTCTGTTAGCCGATGTGGCATCTGAGAACCGGGTATTACCCGAGTATGTTGATCTGATCGCCGACGAGGCTCACCATCTGGAAAGTGCCGTGACCAGCGCTCTGAGTTTCTACGTTGACAAACGCTATATCGAGAGCTTGTTGGATGAAGTCAACAAACCCAGGGCCGGTCTGTTAGCCGATCTTTTGCGCCGTGCAGAAGCGGCCTTGCCGGCCGAGTATAGTCGCAATATTGCCGGTCGCGTCGAGGAACTACGCGCGGCCGGACATCAATCTGTGGGCCGCTTAGAAGAATTCTTCCTTACTTTAGACTATTTCTTGAGTCAGTTTACCAGCGGGCAGACCCGGTACTCAGAGCAAATTCGCTTTACCCAGGGGATTCGTACCCAGCCTTCTTACGATGATCTGGAAATCAGTTGGGACAATTTTAACCAACATCTAAAAACCATAACGAAATCATTAGGCAAATTGAGCGGCGTGTTGGCCGACCTATCAGCCACTTATGATATCGAGGATGGCGAAGATTTATGGCTGGCGTTGATGAGTCTCACCCGCAACCTGGAAGAAATTCAGACGAACGTCGACGATTTGTTGGTAAATCCCTCTGAAAATATGATCTATTGGGCCGAACTTTTTAAACAGCGGCTTTCTTTGCATTCGGCGCCACTGCGTGTCGGTCCCCTGGTGGAGGAGCACATATTTAATACCAAAGAAACTGTCATCTTGACCTCGGCCACTTTACGTACGGTCGGACAAGGCCGGGATGGCAGGCCCAGCTTCGACTTTTTACGGGAGAGGCTCCATGCCCAACATGCCGACGAATTGGCCGTCGGTTCGCCCTTCGATTTCAAGGCATCCACCTTAGTCTATTTGCCTACCGATATCCCTGAACCTAACCAGCCAGGTTACCAACGCTATGTGGAGCAGGCCATCGTGGAGATAGCCAACGCCCTCGGCGGCCGAACTTTGGCCTTGTTCACATCCTATAGCCAGTTGCAGAGTACAGCCAAGGTCATCACTCAAACTCTGGCAGCTGCCGGCATCTCTGTTCTTGCCCAAACGGAAGGAAGTTCACGCCAGCAATTACTGACTCAATTCAAGTTGGAAGATAGCCGGTCCGTCCTTCTGGGAACCCGATCATTTTGGGAGGGCATCGACGTGCCCGGACCCGCCTTACAAGCTGTGGTAATCGTCAAGTTCCCCTTTGATGTGCCCTCCGATCCGGTCTTCGCTGCTCGCTCTGAAACATTCGATAGCCCGTTTTTCGAATATTCGATCCCGGAAACAGTCTTGCGTTTTCGCCAGGGATTCGGCCGTCTCATCCGCCGCCAAGATGACGAAGGGATCGTTGTTGTCTTGGATAAGCGTATCCTCACCAAACGATATGGCCAGGCGTTTTTGGACGCTTTGCCAGAATGTACCGTGTTGCGCCAGCGGATTGATCGCATCGGCGAGCTAAGTCAACGCTGGCTAAATCGGGATAAAAGCCAATACGGAGGTTAAAGGTCGACTAATCGTACTACCAAAGTGGTTGAGTCAAAATATCCATTTATGATATGGTTATTGGCGAGAAACAGTTGGTGTAGGTTATGGGTCGATGAAGAACAGGCCGCTTCTATTTCTACTTATGGGGTTTGTCACAGTGCTCCTGATAGCCTGTGACCCTCTGGATGAGCATTCTACGCCGGCGCCGCACATTAGTCCGGTAGCCGACCCGCCAATTCGGACAGTCGATCCCACAGCATCCGTCTCCAATCCGCTGGCAACAACTATTTTGCCGGAACCAACGGTAACGACAGAACTGCCTGACCCGGCGCCGTTTCCGACGGCAACATTGTATTTGCCAGTAGCCACAACTTTGAGTGAGCCTGCCCCTCCTCCCCCTCTTCCAACCACAAACGGCGACGCCACAGCACCGCTTCCAGCCGCCACCACGGTCACCAGTGCCGGTGATCCCTTGATAAACTTCTTCCGGGCCAATGTCGAGGAAACCGACCCGGGAAGGTCCATAACGCTCGAATGGTCGACGACCAACGCGATGACTATCACCCTGTGGCATCTTGCACCAACCGGCCAATTCAGTAATTTCTGGACTGTTTCCGAGAGCGGCTCTTTTGATTACCCGGTAACAGTGCGCGAGCGCAACCGAACCACATTTGCCCTATCAGCCGCTGATGGTCAGGGGAATAGCGAAATGGCCACGATGGCGGTGGTTTTACGCTGCCCAGATGAGTGGTTTTTTGCTGATCCCCCGGATATCTGCCCGGCTTCGGCTGCCAACTATTCCGCAGGGGCCGAACAACAATTCGAACGAGGTACCATGATTTGGATTGGCGCTGAAGATCGCATCTACGTATTGTTCGGCGACGGCCAACTAATTGCCTGGATGACCTATACTGATGATTGGACCCTGGAAGTGCCGGAGAACGACCCTGAACTGGCGCCACCCAGTGGCATGTATCAACCGGTAAGGGGATTCGGCCTTGTCTGGCAAGAGCAACCGGGGGTAAAGGATCGCCTCGGTTGGGCAATCACCGAGGAAGGCGCCTATGACACGGCCGTCCAGAGAACCTCCTTTGCCAAGTACAATGAGACCTACATTCGCGCCCGAGACGGCAAAATTTGGCGGCTCCTGGCTGAGCGAAGTGATTGGGTAAAAATCAACCCTGGCGTCAATTCTTAAAGAACCGGATTTGTACCGGTTACTTGGAGCAGTTAGAATACGGTAGTCCATGATATTGAGACTCCGGTGGTAATGAAACCATCGGCGCGCGGATTATCGTACATTACTAAAACAGTAGCTTCGTGATACAACGTTCAAGAGAGGTTTTGAGATGCGACGTTCTATTCTTCTGGGTTCAATTTTGCTGATTTCCATAGCCGCCTACGACGGCATCACCTTCAGTCCGCTGGCAGCCGGCCATCATC
>PVMK01151676.1_pt1 | contig 10768 bp, 12 predicted proteins | sample 1853481 | NCBI WGS metagenome assembly PVMK01 (sample SAMN08533507, study PRJNA380276) | Marine sediment metagenome, whole genome shotgun sequencing project. | reverse complement strand
CGGCCCTGGTCGTCGTCGCGGTGCTTGATGTGTATGCGCTGTGGTTCCTCGGTGTCGAGCAAACCCTGTACCACGCAGATCAGGTGACCTACTGGTCCTACTCGCAGCACCTCGCTCAGGTGCTGGTCGTCGATCCGGTCGCGGCGATTCAAGCGGTCGTGCATTCGGTCGCCTCCAGTGATGTCAATTTGTTGCCGGCGCTGCCCATCGCCTGTGTCATGGCGGTCTTCGGCGATTCGAGGTTGGTGTACCTGCTGTCGGTGATCAACATCTACGGTGCGGCCATGGTCGTGATGCTGGTGGTGGCTCTTCGAAAGTTCGGCCTAGAGAACGCGTCGTGGGTGGCGCCGCTCGTCTTTCTTCTCGCGGCGGGTATTTGGCGGCCCATTTTCATAGGCTACCTGGGGATCGGTGGGGTGGCGCTGGCCCTCGGTGTGTTGGCGCTGTCAATCCCGTCCATCTCGCCTCGGGTCACGACACGATCGATGGTGTTGGCCGGTGTGCTGCTGGCATTGCTGGTGCTCTTCCGGCGATGGTGGGGCATCTGGGCGGTGGCCTTCTGCATCGTCGTGCTGCTGGCCGCTCTGTGGGAGCTGGTTTCAACACGCACCCGGTCGCTGAAAAAGATCAGAGAGGTGGTGGCCGGTCCGGCCGTGCTCGGGCTGACCGCCGTTGTGACCCTGATCGTTTTGGCGGCGCCGATCGTCGTTCAGCGGTTGACCACCGACTATGCGGATCGCTTTGCCGCATACAGTCTCGGAGGTGCTTCGCAACGTGTCGCAGCAGTCGTCGGTCATTTCGGAATCCTTGGCCTGCTACTGATCGTCGGCTGCACCGGTTACCTGCTCTCCAAACCCACCCTCCGCCGGTCCGCAGTGGCGTTGGTCCTTTTGCTCGTGCTCACCTACACCGTCATGGTCAGCATCCAGGACCACTCTCCTCAACACTGGTATCTGTACGACCCGTCGATTCTGCTCCTGGTGGGGCTTGCGCTGGGGCGTCTGGGCGAGGAGCTTCCCCGGCGTCGCCGTGCGGCCATTTGGGCGTTGCTGGTGGTGGTCGGCCTGGTGACGACGGCGTCGGTTTTCGTTCCCGGTTTCGCCTTTGGAGGTCGCACCGGGTTGCTGCCGTCAGACCGCTTGCATCCGCGGGTGCGGGGCGATCTTGCCGAGATCGATCGCCTGCTGACCTTCCTCGATCATCGATACGAGAATGGGACCGCCCGGATCTACATCCTGGCGAGCTCGGAGCTCCTCTCCGACCAGGTCCTGGCATTTTCGAATCTGTCTCTGGGAACCGAGCATCCTTCGGTGCGCGGCATCCTTGGTTCCGCCCACGTGGATCGTCGCGATGGTTTTCCCCGTGGTCTGCTGGTTGCGGACGCCGCGATCGTGACCGACCCCATTCAGGTCCACCTTCGTTCCGACGAGCAAAGGGTCATCGTGGAGCCGGCGCGCAGCTTTCTCGATGGGACCGACATCGCCCACGCCTTCCAAGAGCTGCCTGAATCGTTCCTCCTGGACAACGACGTCAAGGTTCGAATCTTCGAACGGGTGCGATTGAACACCCCGGAGGAGATCGAGGGGCTCAGCTCGAGGTTGCGGGAAGCCTACCCCGATCGGCCCGAGATCTACGAGATCATGCCCACGGACAATTGATGAACTTCAGAATACAATTGGAACAATGATTCGCTCGCGGTTCTTGCGACTGTGGATCCTTTGGTCCCTGCTCTATCTGGTGCTCGCAGTGGCGGGGCCGAACGGTCTGGTGCCGGCGCCGGTGTGGCCGGTGATCTCACAGCACCTCCTCCAGGCCCGCGCGTGGCTCGGCAGCGATATTGAGGCACCGGATCCAGACGGGGGGCCGGATCGGCTGGTCGCAGTTTCGCCCCGCCTCGATGTCACGCCATACTTCGAGACCCGGGTGGTGCGCGATCCGCGCGAGGATTCGATTGCCGCCAATCTGGCGGTCGCGGCCAGGACGCCCGAAGGGGAGCTGGTTCCGGCACAGGAGGTGTGGGGAGGTTCGGCTGCCGGGCGGCCCGGCGAGCTGATCTGCCAGGTGGGCTTTCCCCTCGGTCCGGCGTTGTTGCTGTTGCCGCTGTACGCACTTCTCGGGGGCGCGCTCGCCACCCAATGGCTGGGCGCGATCCTGGGTGGGCTGGCAGTGGCGATCATGGATCGCCTGATGACGGACTGGACCGCGGTCATGGGAGTCGGCGAGGGCATGCCCGGCGCGAACGCGCTTGCAGCCCTTGCAGGAGCGGGGACCCTGTGGCTGTGGATCGTGCCCTACGGCGATACCTTTCTCTTCGCGCAGGTGGTCGGCACCACCGCATTGGCTGCCGCGCTCTTGCTTGGCTGGCGGCAACACCCGTGGGCGGCCGGGCTGGTCTTCGGCCTCGCCTTCGCGAGCCGGCCGGCGATGCTCGGCGCCCTCCCGCTGCTGCTCGTCCTCAGCGTCGTCCGATCGCCCGAGGTGCGGCCGAGGCTGCGGGAAATCGTGGCGCGAAGTGCTCCGGTGCTCATGGCTGCCCTCCCCTTCGGGATCGTCACTCTGGTCATGAATTTTCTCCGCTTCGGCAGCGCACGCGAATTCGGTTACAGCTTCATGATCCTGCCATCGTTCCTTCGCATGAGGTTGCTCGAGCACGGCCAGCTGTCCTGGGCGTATCTCGCGCGCAACCTGCACGCCGTCGGTATCCAGCCGCCGCAGCTCGTCCACGACCAGGCGGGCGCGCTCGTGTTTCCGTTGCTCGCCAGCGATCCGCAGGGCATGGGCCTCCTCTTTGTGACCCCGGCGTTCATCGCCCTGGCTGCGGCCCTGTGGGTGAACGGGCGTCGCCAAACAATGTTCCTGGCGGCGGCATGGCTTTCGCTCGCGCTGGTCTGCCTGCCCGGGCTGTTCTACTACAACACCGGTTGGGTGCAGTGGGGGGGGCGGTTCCTGGTCGACGCCTGGCCGATGTGGCTGTTGCTCGCGGCCCTCGGCCTCCGGCGTCTGCCGCGGGGGCCGGCCATGCTCCTGATCGTGGTCTCGGTGATTTCCAACCTCTGGGCTGCCCTGCTCGTGGTCCTGCGCGTGTGGCCGGGATGCTGCATGTAATATCGGGCCGGATCAACAGTTCGTCACCACCACGAAGGTCCTCTTGAACGGAAACACTGTCTTCCCTTTGCGTGTGGGGTAGGCCTCACTGAGCAGCACACAGTACGAGTCGAGGAACTCCTCGTGCTCGTTCTCCGGCAGCCGCCCGAGCACCGGCCGCAGGGTGGTTCCGCGGACCCACTCGAGGACCGGTTCCTCGCCCTCGAGCTGATGGAAGTATGTGATCTGCCAGACCTCGACTGTGAGACCTCGACCGCCAAGCTCGTCGAGGTACCACTGTGGCTCGCGGGCACCGGTGTGCGGCAGGCCCTCGAGCCGATCCCGCCAACGCGGGCTCGAGCAGAGCTCGCCTAGGATGGTGTGGGAGGGCTCGGTGTGGTTGGCAGGAACCTGAAAGGCGAGCACGCCGTCAGTCGCCAGCTGCGGCAACAGGTGGTCGAAGAGGCGCCGGTGATCGTCGATCCAGTGAAAGCAGGCGTTGGCCAGGATCAGATCCACCGGCAGCGCTGCGCTCCAGCTGCGGGCGTCTCCGATCTCGAAGGTGAGGCGACCCTCGACCTGTCGCCGCCGGGCCTGGCCGATCATCTCTTCCGAGGTGTCGACGCCAAGAATCGTCGCGGAAGGCCAGCGTTCGAGAAGGGTGGCGGTGAGCCCGCCCGGCCCGCAGCCGAGATCGACCACGACCGTCGGTTCGAGATGGCCGACCGCAGCCACCAGATGCCGAAACGGCAGGGCGCGCTGATCGGAAAACCGAAGATACTGTTCAGGGTCCCACGTCATCGCGGTCAGTATATTCGTTATGGATGGCGCCGGAATGGGTTATTCTATCGCCCGTTGACCTCATCACTGAAGGAGTTTCGATTGGGCTTTAAGAGACCGACCTATCACGATTCGAAAGGGCACGACCGGTGAGGTCCACGATCGCCCTCTTCGTCGTGCTCATGGCGGTGTGGCTCCTCAACTCCGGCCATTACACGCCGATGATGATCTCCTTCGCGTCGGATCGAGTCTGTTCGTCGTGTGGTTGAGCCGGCGGATGGGCATCGTCGACGACGAGGCGCTGCCGGTGCGGCTGATCCCGCGCGCCTTCGCTACGCGCCGTGGCTCGCGAAGGAGGTGTTCACCGCGAACGTGGATGTGGCACGCCGGGTGCTGACGCCGGGGAAGCTCGACATCAGCCCCACGTTGTTCCACGCCAAGACCACGCAGGCGAGCGATCTCGGGCGGGTCCTCTATGCGAACTCAATCACCCTCACTCCGGGAACGGTGTCGGTGCTGGTGCACGGCCGTTCGATCTGGGTGCACGCGATCGCCGAGGAGGTGGCCGAGGGCTTGAAGGATGGGGAGATGGACCGCCGCGTCACCCGACTTGAAGGTCTGCGGGAATCGTGAGCATGTTCGGTGCCGTGACGGCGGCCCTCCTTGTATGCATGGCCATGACCCTGGCGCGATCTATCCTCGGTCCCACGGTCTTTGACCGCGTGCTGGCGGTCAACAGCTTCGGAACCAAGACCGTTCTCCTGATAGCGGTTTACGGCTTCCTCTCCGGCCGCCCCGACTTTCTCGACCTCGCACTGGTATACGCCCTGATGAACTTCATCGGCACCATCGCGGTGATGAAGTTCGCCCGCTTCGGCGACCTCGCCGGGATGGAAGACGACTCGGAGGAGATCCTGTGACGGATTTCCCGGTTGCAATCGTTCTCGGCTGGCTCTTTCTCGGCGCAGGCTCCGCATTCGTCCTGGCCGGTGGGATCGGAATTCTCCGGTTGCCCGATTTCTACACCCGCATCCACGCCGCCGGCATCACCGACACCATGGGCGCGTGGTTGATTGTGGTTGGATTGATGTTTTCTGCAGGATGGACGTTGATTACCGCCAAGCTGTTGATGCTGCTCGTCTTTCTCGTGATCACGAGCCCCGCTGGCGAGCCATGCTCTGGCGAAGGCGGCCTTCGTGCGCGGTCTGAAACCGATGATCGGCCGCGAGCTGATTCAGGAGAGCGAGGATGATTGACATCGTCCACATCGTTCTCTTCACCTTTCTCGCGATCATCGCCATCGCCATCATCCGCCTCAGGGATCTGTTTGCGGCGGTCATGCTGATGGGTATCTTCAGCCTCCTGTCGGCGTCGCTCTTCACGGTCATGGACGCGGTCGACGTGGCCTTCACCGAGGCGGCGGTCGGGGCCGGGATCTCGACCATCCTCATGCTCGCCACCCTGTCGCTGACTTCGAGCAAGGAGAGCAGCCTGTATGAGCGCCCGCAACCGCTGGCCCTGATCGCGGTGCTGCTGACCGGCGCTGCCCTGGTCTACGCCACCTTCGACATGCCCGCGCTACGGGGACCCCGCGGCGCCGATCCACCACCACGTGGCCGATGACTACATCGAACGCACCGAAGACGAGATCGGTGTCCCGAACATGGTGACGGCGATTCTCGCCTCCTTCCGGGGATACGACACCTGGGGCGAGACGACGGTGATCTTCACCGCCTGCGTCGGCGTCGATGCTGCTGTTGGGGGGGGGCAGGACGGTGTATCGAATCCGCCGCAAGAATGATGGTGGGTCCGACGATGGAGGACGGCCCTGTGATCCGGCACGTCATCCTCCGCGTCCTGTCCAAGCTGCTGATCCCGCTGATCATGCTCTTCGCGCTCTACGTCCAGTTCCACGGCGACTACGGACCGGGGGGCGGCTTCCAGGCCGGAGTCATCTTCGGCGCCGCGATCATCCTCTACGCACTGATGTTTGGCCTCGACGCGGCAAGGCGGGCTTTCCCACCGCGGGTGCTCGAGTTCCTGGTCGCCTTCGGTGTAGTGCTCTACGGTTCGGTGGGACTCGCGGCGATCCTTGAAGGCGGCAACTTCCTCAACTACAGTGTCCTGTCGCACGACCCGGTTCACGGCCAACACCTCGGCATCCTGCTCGTCGAGCTCGGGGTCGGGATCACGGTGGCAGCGGTCATGGCGACGATCTTCTTTCTCTTCGCCGGGCGTGGACGGTCCGATGTTTGAGGGCGGGCTCTACCCGTACTGGATCGTCATCTTCCTCATGATGACCGGACTGTATGTGGTAATCTCCCGCGACAATCTGGTCAAGAAGATCATCGGCCTCAGCATCTTCCAGGTCTCGGTCATCATGTTCTACGTCGCCATGGGCAAGGTGAGGGGCGGGACGGCGCCGATCGAGGCAGACGGTTTCACGGTCTACTCGAACCCGCTGCCCCATGTCCTCATGCTCACCGCCATTGTTGTCGGGGTCGCGACCACGGCTCTGGCCCTGGCGTTGGTCGTCCGCATCAATGAGGCGTACGGAACGATCGAGGAGGATGAGATCCGGGAGCTCGAGCGGGAGGAGGAGGAGTGATCCTCGAGCTTCTCGCCCGCGTGAGCGACGATCTGCCCGCGCTGCAGATCGTGGCGCCGCTGCTCGGGGCTGCCGTCTGTTTCATCATCAGGCGGGCGCGCGCCGCGTGGACGGTGGCCATGGTGGTGGCGTGGGGTTCGTTCGTCAGTGCCTGTGTCCTGCTTTCCCGCGTGCTCGCGCACGGCACCATCAGCTACGCCGAGGGCGGCTGGCAGCCGCCGTGGGGGATCGAGCTTCGCATTGACCTCCTCAACGCTCTCGTCCTGCTGATCGTGACCGGGATCTGCGCCATCGTCCTCACCGCCAGCCCGCGCAGCCTGGAGCAGGAGGTCCCGCGCGACAAGCATTCCAAGTTCTACGCCATCTACCTGCTGTGCATGACCGGCCTCGCCGGCATGACGATCACCGGTGACGCCTTCAATATCTTCGTATTCCTCGAGATCTCGTCGCTGTCGTCGTACGCGCTCATCGCCCAGGGCAGCACGCGGCGGGCGCTGACCGCGTCGATCCAGTACCTCGTGATGGGCACCATCGGCGGCACCTTCCTCCTGCTCGGGATCGGCTTGATCTACATGATGACCGGCACCCTCAACATCGCCGACATGGCGGTGCGGTTGGCCGACGTCGGACCCAATCGCACGGTGCTGGTGGCGCTGGCCTGTGTCGGCATCGGTGTCGGCATCAAGCTGGCGGTCTTTCCGCTCCACATCTGGCTGCCCAACGCCTACACCTACGCGCCGGCGATCGTCACTGCTTTCCTCGCCGCCACCGCCACCAAGGTTGCGTACTACGTGTTGGTGCGGTTCGTGTTTTCGGTCTTTGGCGCCAGGCTCGCCTTCACCAGTCTCCACCTCGACGCGGTGCTGATGCCGGTCGCCATCGCGGCCATGTTCGCGGGGCTCCCTGGTCGCCATCTTCCAGAATAACGTCAAACGCATGCTCGCCTACTCGAGCGTCGCCCAGATCGGCTACATGGTGCTCGGGCTGAGCCTTTATTCGGTGAGCGGTCTGACCGGCGGTTTGGTCCACCTCTTCAACCACGCGCTCATGAAGAGCGGCCTCTTCCTGGTCATGGCTGCGGTCCTGCTGCGGGTCGGCTCGAATCAGATCGAAGACTTTGCCGGGCTCGGCCGTCGCATGCCGCTGACCATGGCGGCGTTCGTCGTCTCCGGGCTTTCGCTGATCGGCGTGCCGCTGACCGTCGGCTTTGTCAGCAAATGGTATTTGGTAACCGGCGCGTTTGAAAGCGGTCTATGGCCGGTGGCGGTGCTGATCCTCATGAGCTCGCTGCTGGCCGTGATCTACATCTGGCGGGTCGTCGAGGTGGCGTACTTCCGGCAACCGCCGGAGGACGGCCCCGAAATTCGCGAGGCGCCGCTGAGTCTGCTCGTGCCGATCTGGGTGTTGGCGGGCGCCACCGTCTTCTTTGGAGTCTTCACTTCGCTGAGCGTCGGGGTGGCGTCGGCGGCGGCGCGCATGCTGCTGGGGATCGAGCTGTGACGGCGCAAGCCGCGGTCGGTCTGGCGGTGGTGTGGCCGCTTGCAGGCATGGTGCTGATCGCGCTCTTCAGGCACCGGCCAAACCTCCGCGAGGCGGCGAGTCTGGTCACCGGCGTGAGTCTGTTTGCGATTGTCGCCCGCGTCATCCTGCCCGCGGTGCAGGCCGGCGAAAGACTCCGCCTCGACGTGGTCGAGGTCCTGCCCGGTCTCGAGCTCGCCTTCGAGGTCGAGCCGCTGGGGATGCTCTTCGCCATGGTGGCGTCGGGGCTGTGGATCGTCACCACCTTGTACTCGATCGGCTACATGCGCGCCCACCACGAGAAAAACCAGACCCGGTTCTACATCTGTTTCGCGCTCGCCATCTCCGGCGCCATGGGCGTCGCATTTGCCGCCAATTTCTTCACGCTCTTCATCTTCTATGAGGCCATCACCCTCTCCACCTACCCACTGGTCACCCACGAAGGCACCTGGGAGGCGCGCCGCGCCGGACGCATGTACCTGGGTTATTTGATGGGCACCTCGATCGCTTTCCTGCTCTTCGCCCTGGTCTGGACCTATTGGGCGGTCGGCACCACCGACTTCCGGCCGGGCGGGATTCTGGCCGGCACGGTGGGTGGATGGCAGCTCGTTGTTCTGCTCGCGCTCTATGCGTTTGGCACCGGCAAGGCGGCGCTGATGCCCTTCCACCGCTGGCTGCCGGAGGCGATGGTGGCGCCGACCCCGGTCAGCGCCCTCCTGCACGCGGTGGCGGTGGTCAAGGCAGGGGTGTTCACGGTGCTCAAGATTGTGATCTACATCTTCGGCATCGATTTGCTTCACATCACCGATGCCAGCCGGTGGCTGACCTGGGTTGCGGCATTTACAATCCTTGCGGCGTCGATCATCGCGATTTCCAAGGACAACCTCAAGGCGCGCCTCGCGTACTCGACCATCAGCCAGCTCTCGTACATCGTGCTCGGCGGCGCCCTTGCGACGTCGGCCGGGGTGATGGGCGGCGGCATGCACATCGCCATGCACGCGATGGGCAAGATCACCCTCTTCTTCTGTGCCGGCGCGATCATGGTCGGTGCCCACAAGACCGAGGTCAGCGACATGAATGGGCTCGGGCGAAGGATGCCATTTACCTTCGGGGCCTTTCTCCTCGGTTCACTGAGCGTCATCGGTCTGCCGCCGATGGGCGGGTCGTGGAGCAAGATGTATCTGATGCTGGGTGCGGTCGAGGCCGACCAGCTCGTGATGATGCTGGTCTTGATGGCGGGTTCGTTGCTGTCGATCGCCTATCTCATGCCGGTCGTGGTGAATGCCTTCTTCCGCGCTCCACCGGAGTATGAGGGTAACGGCGCCGGGCCGCCTTCGGGCTATGCAGCGGCGCCGGTCCTGTGCCTGCTGCCGCCGGTCCTCACCGGCATCGGCTGCGTCGTACTCTTCTTCTATGCTGACGACATCTACAAACTCCTGACGGGGATCATGCTGCGATGAACGACGAGAAGAAGTACTGGCTCGACGACGCCAGAAACGTCAACCGGCTCTACTGGGGTCTGGTGGTGGTGTGCGTTCTGCTCGGCGTTGCCGATCTCTTCGTCCACCGCCACGTCCACTTCAGCTGGGAGTCTTTCCCCAACTTCTACGGCTTCTTCGGTTTTGCCGCCTTCTGGTGCGTCGTGATCGCCGGCAAGAACCTGCGCAAGATCCTGTGGCGGCCCGAGGACTATTACGATGATTGAGGCCCTTCCCCCCGGGCTGGTCCTGATTCTCGGGGCGCTCCTCATTCCGGTGCTGCCGAAGCGCCTGCAGGCCCCCTTCGCGGTCGCGCTACCGGTGATCGGCATGGCGCAGCTGCTGACGCTGGCGCCGGGGTTCTCCCATCACCTGCGGCTCTTCGACTACGAGCTGACGGTGGTCCGGATCGATCGTCTGAGCCTGGTCTTCGGCTATATCTTCTACCTCGCCGCCTTTCTCGCGGCCATCTTTGCGCTCCATGTGCGCGATACCGTGCAGCATGCGTCGGCGATGATCTACGTCGGGTCCGCGGTCGGAGCGGTCTTCGCCGGCGACCTCATCACCCTCTTTGTCTACTGGGAGATCACCGCCGTGTCGTCGGTCTTCCTGATATGGGCGAGCCGCACCAAGGCCTCCTACGGGTCGGGTCTGCGCTACCTCATCATCCAGGTCGGGTCGGGAGTGATGCTGCTTGCCGGCATCATCCTCCACGTCTCGGTGACGGGGTCCCTGGCCTTCGACAAGCTCATTGGGAGTGAAGGCCTGCTGAGCTCCGCAAGCCCCGGCGTAGTCCTGATCTTTCTCGCCTTCGGCGTCAAGGCGGCATTCCCCTTCCTCAACAACTGGCTCCAGGACTCCTACCCCAACGGCACCGTCACCGGCACCGTCTTCTTGTCGGCCTTTACCACCAAGCTCGCCATCTACGCGCTCGCCCGCGGCTTCCCGGGAACCGAGATCCTGATTCCGATGGGGGTGGTGATGACCTTGGTCCCGGTCTTCTACGCGGTGATCGAGAACGACCTACGGAAGGTCCTCGCCTACAGCCTCAACAACCAGCTCGGCTACATGGTGGTAGGCATCGGCATCGGCACCGCGCTGTCACTGAACGGCACCGTGTCGCACGCCTTCGCCCACATCATTTACAAGGCCCTGCTCTTTATGACCATGGGGGCGGTGCTCTACCGCACCGGCACCATCAAGGCCACCGACCTCGGCGGGCTCTACAAGTCGATGCCTGTCACCACGGTGTGCTGCATCATTGCCGCAGCGTCGATCGCCGGGTTGCCCTTCTTCTCGG
>PVMK01119425.1_pt1 | contig 10768 bp, 4 predicted proteins | sample 1853481 | NCBI WGS metagenome assembly PVMK01 (sample SAMN08533507, study PRJNA380276) | Marine sediment metagenome, whole genome shotgun sequencing project. | reverse complement strand
CGAACCTGGTTGTGATGTCTGCGCATTCCTGCGTGGTTGTTGTGTCGCACCACAGCTTTACTGGCGCAAGTACCTCGCCATTGACGCCCAGAGGAACAAAGCCATGCTGTTGGCCCGACACGGCAATCGCTTGCACCCGTGCTCGATCGGCGGCCGAGAATTGCTGAAGCGCCTCGCCCAGAGCATCAAGCCACCACTGCGCCAGCTGCTCACGCTTGCCCGTGGTGTCGCTCAGCATTTCCAATGGGGCGCTGTGTACGCCGGCCACTCGTTTCTTCTCAGCGTCGTACATCAACGCTTTCACACTCTGTGTGCCGATATCGATGCCGAGATACATTCGCAGTGGCCCTTCAAAGATGATCGATATTGCTCTCTAATGATCGATATTCTAACATCTAAGATTCATTTACAATCAATATCTATCGGAGCTGGGAAATGTGCCCGTGCGCGAATTGAGCGCAGAAGTGAAAACAGGACAACAGGGAAGCAAATGAGAGTTTTTTTCACAGCCCTCGTCGTCGTCCTTGCTGCCTGCCCAGGTTATGCGGAGGTGTATCACGTATCGAGCACGGGTCTTGATGGGAATCCGGGCACCGAAGCAAAACCGTTCAAGACGATATCGGCTGCGGCATCGGTTGCCGGACCCGGCGATACCATCACCGTTCACGAAGGGGTGTACCGCGAACGAGTCAATCCGCCAAGGGGTGGCAGTTCCGATGAGCAGCGAATCGTGTATCAGGCGGCCGAAGGGGACACGGTTGTTATTAAAGGCTCAGAGATTGTCAAGGGCTGGAAGAAGCTGCAGAACGACACGTGGCAAGTCAGCATTCCGAACAGCTTCTTTGGCGACTTCAATCCCTTCGACGATCTGATTCGCGGCGACTGGTTCAATCCAAAAGACCGGGATCATCACACCGGGGCGGTGTATTTGAACGGACACTGGTTAGCCGAGGCAGCCCAACAGGAAGACATATTCAACGCGGAAGAAACCGATCCACTCTGGTTCGCTGTTGTGGACGACACGAACACAACGATCTGGGCACAGTTCAAAGGGGCTGATCCAAACGAAGAAGAAGTGGAAATCAATGTTCGGCAATCCGTCTTTTATCCGGAAGAACCGGGCAAGGACTACATTACTGTGCGTGGCTTCACTTTGGAGCACGCGGCCGCGCCATGGGCACCGCCAACCGCCGAGCAGATCGGCCTGGTCGGTACGCATTGGTCAAAGGGCTGGGTCATTGAAGACAATACCGTTCGTTATTCCACCAGCGCCTGCGTGACGCTGGGCAAGTACGGCGATGAATTCGACAACACGTCCGCCAACGCGGCCGTCGGCTATGTAGAGACGATCAAACGCGGCCTGGCGGACGCTGGTCGAAGGACAAACATCGGCCACCACGTTGTGCGCAACAATCACATTTCGCATTGCGAGCAGGCGGGCATCGTCGGCAGTCTCGGCGCCATCTTCAGCACGGTCAGCGACAACACGATTCACGATATTCATGTTCGCGGTTGTTCGGCGGCCACGAAATGGCCGAATCAAGTTTCCACGGCGCAGTCGATACCCTCATCAGCAATAACCATATCTACCGAACAAACCGCGGGATCTGGCTCGACTGGATGAGCCAGGGCACGCGGGTTACCGGCAATCTGTTGCACGACAACGGCCCCCTGGAGGACCTGTTTGTCGAGGTCAATCATGGTCCGTTTGTCGTGGACAACAATCTGTTGTTGTCGCCGATCAGCTATGCAGGTCAATTCGCAGGGATGCGCCTACGCCCACAATCTCATTGCTGGTCGGGTCATCGTGCGGACCGGTGAAGGCCGAATGACGCCTTATCTGGAAGAGCACGGCACACAGATTACGGGGCTGGCAGATAACCTTGGCGGGGACGAAAGATACTTCAATAATCTGATCGTCAATGAAGGCCTGGCCGAGTACGACCCCGTCACGCTGCCAATGTATCTGAGTGGCAACGTGTACCTCAACGGCGCGCAGCCATCGAAGCATGAGTCGGACCCTTTGGTGCTGCCCAATATGGACCCCGGAATCCAATTCGTTGAGAAGGATGACGGTCTGTATTTGCAGGTTGACCATGATAAGGCCTGGACGCAGCAAGAACGCTGTCTTGTTACTACCGAAGTACTGGGTAAGGCCAAGACGCCAGACCTTCCCTACCTGAACTCCAACGGCGCGGCCTTGAAGATCGACGACGATTACTTCGGCGATAATACGAGACATCGAGAACCCCTACTCCGGGTCCTTTCAGCGAGTCGAAAGAGGAAGGCAGTCGATCAAGGTGTGGCCCAAGAAATGAAGACGATGATCAAGTTTCAGTTCTATTCTCGAGGCTTCCAAGAACTCACTGCGAAGAATGTAAAAAGCACACTCTTGCTTTTCCTGATCTGCCTGTATGCAATACCCGCGCACTCGCTGGAGAGGGAGAGTTTCGCGCCCGATAGTGAAGTCACCTACAAGACGGTCGGGCAAACAGAACTCAAACTGCATATCTTCACGCCTTCAAATCACAAGTCGTCCGATCAACGTGCAGCCATCGTGTTCTTCTTTGGCGGCGATTGGAAATTGGGCTCGCCGAGCCAGTTCTATCCTCATTGTTCGCACCTGGCTTCACGCGGCATGGTATGCATGGCGGCCGATTACCGGGTCAAAGACAGAAACAACACATCGCCCCGCGAAGCTGTAATGGACGGCAAATCCGCCATTCGGTGGGTCAGGCGGCATGCCAGTGAGTTGGGAATAGACCCCGAAAGGATCGCCGCCGGAGGCGGTTCGGCAGGCGGACATGTGGCGGCTGCCGCGGGAACCACCAAAGGATTTGACGAAGAAAACGAGGAGCTCGGTGTCAGCTCCCGTCCAAACGCGTTGGTGCTGTTCAATCCCGTGTTCGATAACGGACCGAATGGTTATGGCCACAGCCGGGTCAAAGAATACTGGAAGGAAATCTCGCCGCTACACAACATCGACGAAGACACACCGCCCACAGTCGTCTTCCTTGGAACGAATGACGATCTTGTCCCAGTGGAAACCGCCGTGAAATACAAAGCGCTGATGGAAAGCAATGGCGTTCGCTGTGATCTGCATCTTTATCCCGGCCAACCACACGGCTTTTTCAACTTCAAGCAAACGGATAATTACACTCGGACCGTCGCCGATATGGATCGATTCCTCGTATCCCTTGATTACCTGGAGCTCGAACCGAGCTTGTTGATATGGGATGACAAGCCAGCGGAGGATTGGCATGTCGCTTACCCGGTCGGCAATGGTCGGCTGGGTGCGATGCCTTTCGGCGACTATCCATCCGAGAGAATTCTTCTCAATGAAGAAACCATCTGGGCGCGTAGTGACGACGGTGACTACGAGATGCCGGCGAACAGCTTCGAGCATCTGGTACGGCTGCGTGAGCTGGAAGTAGCCGGGGACTACGAGGGCGCGGATCGCTATTTCGAGCAGCATTTGCAAAACGAAAAACGTCCCGATAGCTACCAGCTTCTTGGCTGGTTGCATGTGGACTATCTCGCGGCACCGTTGCGGGAGTCTAGTCGCAAGCTGGACCTTCAGACCGGAATCGCCACGACTCAATACTCGCTGGAGGATGGCACCGAGATAACTCAGGAAGTTCTGGCGTCAGCACCAGACGATGTGATCATGCTGCGAATTTCAGCAAACAAGCCGATCGGCTTGAGAATTGCATTGGATGGCGGATCCGTCGTTGACGGCGACCTTGTTAAAACAGGGGCCGCTACCGGTGAGAACGCCACGAAATATGAAGGCCGTGTTCGCGTGCTTGCGGATGGTATGAGCGCAGAGAAGGACCATGGCCTCGACATCGGCGACAGCCGGGACATCACGATCTATATCGCTGCCGCCACGAACTTCGATCGAAATGACAGTGGCGCGATGCTCGAGGAGGGATGGAACCAAAAAGCGTTGACAGATCTCGACGTGTTGATGGAAAAGTCCGCGGAGTCCGTAGAACATGCGGCCGTCAGAGATCATCAAAACTATTTCAGCCGCCTGTCGGTTGATTTTGGTGCGACTTCTGACAAGGTGCTGGCGCTTTCGACTCCGGAACGGCTCAAGCGGATCAAGGATGGCGCAATTGACGACCCCGACCTGATCGAAACTTACTTTCAATTTGGCCGCTATCTGCTGGTCGCATCGTCCCGGCCGGGGACTCTGCCGGCAAACCTGCAGGGAATCTGGAACCCGCATGAGGAAGCGCCGTGGGGATCGGACTTTCATCTGAACATTAATATTCAAATGAACTACTGGCCCGCAGAGAACACCCACCTCGGCGAGATGCACGGACCGTTTATGGATCTCATCCGCTACTTCCAACCAAGCGGCAAACGCATGGCGGAACGCCTTGGTATGAAGGGCTGGAGCATGGGGCATGCGACCGATGCCTGGGGACACGCTCGAATCATGAGTTCGAGGGCATATTGGGGCGGCTCCTTTTTCGGCGGGCAGTGGATGACCTTCCACATCCTGGAGCACTATCGCTTCAATCGCGACAAGGCGTTCCTGGAGGATAACTGGGACATACTGACTGAGTCCGTGAGGTTCACCGAATCGTGGCTGATTCCAGATCCGGCAACGGGCGAACTTGTCTCGCGCCCCAGTGCTTCGCCGGAAAACCTGTTTTCCTACACAAGGGATGACGGAACAACCGTGCTTGCCGCATTTGCGGCAGGCACTACCTTTGATCAGTTCATGATCCTGCAGGTCTTCAGTGACTATCTCGAAGCCGCAGAGGTGCTGGGCAAGCAGGATGCCCCATTTGTGCGGACGATCGCGGAGACGATGCCAAAGGTCCAGCGTCCCCGTATCGGCGAGGACGGGCGCGTGCAGGAATGGCGGCTGCCGTTTGACGAACCCCAGCCTGACCACCGTCATATCTCCCACGTTATCGGCGCTTATCCCGGGAATCAGATCAATCTCGACAATGACCCGGTCATGCGAGATGCAGTCATGAAGTCACTTGAGTTCCGGCTCGCGAGCGGCGGTGCAGGAACGGGCTGGAGCCGCGCCTGGACCATCGGCATGTTCGCGCGCTTGTCCGATGGGGAACGCGCGTATGAAAATCTGTTGGCCATCCTGCAAAAGTCTACCTGGGACAATCTGTGGGACCGGCTGGGGAATGTGTTCCAGATCGACGGCAACTTTGGCGCGACTGCCGCAATCGCGGAGATGCTACTGCATAGTCACAACGATGAAATTAAGTTGCTGCCCGCGCTTCCCGAGGATTGGCAGGCTGGCCACGCTCGCGGACTGCGCGCGAGGGGCGATGTCACCGTGGACATCGAGTGGGAGGAAGGGAAGCTGAAGAGTGCGGTGTTTGTGGGCGGCAAGAACACGGTCAGCTCTATCCCCGTTGTCTATGACGGTGTTCAGGTCGCCCTGATATTGGAACCGGGGAAAAGCGCAACACTGTCCGGCGACGACTTCATTATTTACAAGATCGGCGAGGCATCAATCGAAGACCGTGTGGAAGATCTCCTGTCGCGGATGACTATCCAAGAAAAAATCTCGCAGCTGCGGATGTTTCATAGCAACCAAGGCATCGAGTTGTCTGCAACAGGCGAGATGGAGCTTTCCGACAACGTGAAACAAAGATTGGTCAACGGCATTGGTGGAATCAAAAACCCCGGGGAATACCAGTCTCCGGAGAATGCCGCAACCTTGAACAACCAGTTGCAGAAGTATGTTATTAACAATAGCCGGCTGGGAATTCCCGCGTTCTTTGTCACCGAGTCGTACGACGGCGTTACCGGGGAAGGTTCGACGCGCTTCGCCCGCCCAATCACCTTGTCGTCATCGTGGAACAGGGAACTCGTCCGGGACGTGTACGACACGGTGGGGCGGGAGGCCCGGCTGCGCGGCCTGCATCTGACGCATTCACCGGGTGCTGACATCGTCCGTGACCCCCGTTTCGGCCGGATGAGCGAGGTATTTGGAGAAGACACCTATCTCACGACCGAAATGATCGTCAGTACGGTAACTGGATTTCAGGGCAACAGCGAAGGGCTACACAGTACTCACATCGGCGCTGTGACCAAGCATTTTGCAGGCTACGGCCAGGTTGCCGGAGGAAGGAATTTCGCGTCTATCGAGATATCACCGCGTACCTTGATCGATGAGATATTTCCGCCATTCAAGGCGGCCATTCAGCGCGCCAATACATTGGGCATCATGCCGTCCCACGGTGATATCAACGGAGTAGCCAGTCATGCCAACCCATGGCTACTGACGGAGGTGTTACGGGACCAATGGGGATTTGAAGGATATACCGTCTCCGATGCCAACGATATCGCAAGGCTGCACAGCTTTATGAAAGTTGCTGAAACACCTGAAGATGCCGTGTTGCTGGGTCTTAAGGCGGGTATGGATGTGGATCTGTATTCAGACGATGCGTATGCGCTGCTCCCGGGCATGGTGAAGGAGAATCCCGAACTTGAAGCCTTGATTGATCGATCAGCACGCAGAGTCTTGCGCACGAAGTTCATCCTTGGGCTGTTTGACAATCCACACCAGGATCCTGGAAAAGCAAGAGAGCAGGTACGAAATAGTGCGGCCAGGCAACTGGCACACAAGGCCGATCTGGAATCGATCATCCTGTTGAAGAACGAGGATCAGACATTGCCGCTGGCGGAGGGGAGTCACAAGACGATTGCCCTGGTCGGTCCCTTGCTGGGCAAGGAGACCTTGTCCAATTTCGAAATGGTCGCCGGCAATGACTACGAGTTCATTGTGGAAAAGGGTTTTGATCTGACGGATGGCGATCGGGCCGTTCCACAGATGACCTCACCCGAGATATTTGAGGAGGGCATCCAAAGAGCCCTTGAGAGGTCGAAAGAATCAGATGCGATCATATTGTTTCTCGGCGGCGATGAATTTACGGCCAAGGAGGCCTTCTTTGGGAGTGCTTTAGGCGATCGTGACAGCATCGATCCGGTTGGACAACAGGACAAGCTGTTACTCGAGCTCAAGAAAACCAGGAAACCGGTGGTGGTCGTCCTGAAACACCGGCGGACGCTCTCTATAAATGCGATCGATGAACATGCCGACGCCATTCTGGATTGCTGGGAGCTGAGCGAATTTGGCGACAAAGCGATTGCGAAGATGATTCTCGGACTGGCTAACCCATCGGGCAAATTGCCCGTTACCGTTCCTCGCTCCATCGGACAGATTCCCTTTCACTACAGTCAAAAAGAGATCAACTACAAGAAAGGATATTTGTTTACTGAGTCCACGCCGTTGTATCCGTTTGGGTATGGATTGAGTTATACAGATTTCGAGTACTCGAATCTTCGCCTGTCGGATAGCACGCTGTCGACGAACAGCACGATTACTGCCGAGGTTGAAGTAAGGAACATTGGACGAACCACCGGTCGTGAGGTCGTCCAGCTATACATCAAAGATGTGATTGGCTCCGTATTGCGTCCCGACAAAGAGTTGAAGGGCTTTGAAAAAGTGAGCCTCAAACCTGGGGAGTCGAAAACGGTGTCATTCACTATCACTCCCGACATGTTGGCATTTACAGGTGTTGATATGGAACAAGTGATCGAGGCAGGGGAGTACGTCGCGATGGTGGGCGGTTCATCAAGCGATCTAGCCAGAGTCGGCTTCACTCTGTCGAATTGAACATCGAGTTACTGCTGTGGCTCCGGAGTCTTTTCAGGAGCGAACGGATCAAAATATTTGATGCCGATCACATCGTACCGTTCGAGCATGGATTTCAGACGTACCCGGTAGTGTTCATAGTCCTTATTGGAGGCATCAGTCCACGCCGCTTCGGCAATTGCCGTGAGCCTGGGGAAGATCATGAAATCGGCGCGCTCTTTCGTTTGTACGGTCTCGGTCCACATGCTCGCCTGCATACCCAGGATTTGCCGCTGCTGTTTCTCCGATAAGTCAGCAGGTAGGTCGGGATAGTCATAAACCTGCCTGAGGTCATTGAACCCCTCCCAGCGGCGTCCAATCTGGTGAGAGTCGTGTTGGACAAAGTCGAAGTAGAGGGGGCGACGGGGGCTGAGGACAACCTCGTATCCTCTATCCAGCGCCTTTGCCAGTTGCTCCGGAACGTTGTGGCGCCACCAAATGATGATGGATTCGTCTGGGTCTATCCCGGCATCGACCACCTCGTCCCAGGCGACCGGAACTTTGCCCAAGCGGTGAATCTCTCCGGCCATGCGCCGATTGAAGTAGTGCTCAACATCCTTCAGGTCTCTCAGCCCATGTTCGTCCATCAGGGTCTTTACTTCGGGAATGTCGATCCATTGGCTATTGGCAAAATGGACTTCATCGCCGCCGTAGTGAATCCAGGGTGCGGGGAACAGGGCGGCTGTCTCCTCCAGAACGTCGGTCAGAAATGAGTAGGTTTCCTGGCGTCCAGGGTTAAACGTGAAATCGGGGCGTTTTTCGTTCCCACCGCCGGAATGCTCCGGGTAGGCCTTGTTGGCAGCTGTTGCATGGCCCGGCATATCGATTTCAGGAAGCACCTGGATATGGCGCTCAGCGGCATAGGCAATGATCTCCCGTACATCGTTCTGCGTGTAGTAGGCGGCGGGGGCGTTGGGATCGCTGTGATTGCCGATACCGCCGACGGTGGTTAGTTTGGGATATTTCTTGACCTCCAATCGCCAGCCCGGGGCATCCGTCAGGTGCCAATGAAAGACATTCATCTTCAGCAAGGCCATCTGGTCGAGCAGCTTCTTTACATAGACTTTGCCGAAGAAATGTCGCGATTCATCGAGCATCAATCCTCGCCAGGCGTAGCTCGGTCGGTCCTTGATCTGGACGAGTGGGACAAGCAGCTGCAGGCCTTTGACCCGTTCGGATGATTCAATCTGTGGCGGCAATAGCTGACGAACGCTTTGCAGACCGTAAAAAATGCCCTGCGATGTTTTGGCAGTAATCAGGATGCCGCGTTTCTTGACTACTAATTCATAGCCCTCATCGCCAAGACCACGGTCTGCCAGGACCAGCGATATCGCGTTCCCTGGATTTTCTCGCGAAGACAGCTGATCAATGGGCAGTTCCATGTCGCCCGATTGCCTGATCAGTCCTGCAAAAAGCTCTGCGGCGGATGCCAACTCCAGGTCGTTGCTGGAAAGACAGATCCTCGTCGAGGAATCGATGCGGAACCTTCCCTCATCAACCGAGAATTGCTGCGGGAGCGGAATGATTGACGGCTCTTTTGCGTCGCCGGCGTTGAAGGCCAGAGAGCTCAGAAGAAGTACCAGTACGGCAGGTTTTTTCATGAGAGTCGTCACTGCTTCGCGTTCCTCAGATGGCCAGAAATCGGGCTTGAGCCTATCATTGACTTTGCAATCAGGAATGATCATATTTGATCAAAATGATCGTGCCAATGTAGTATAGGACCCATGGACGCCCCTTTGCGAGACATTGCCGGGAGATATGTCCGGGTCCCGGCGATGTTGGCGGCACTCGCGACGTTTACAGCCGGCTGTATGACCGAGTCGACGACGGATTCAACGCCGGACAGCGAGGACAACCGGCCGAACATCTTGTTCATCATGTCCGATGACCATTCCGAGCGAGCCATCAGCGCTTACGGAAGTACGTTGATCAGCACCCCCAACATTGACCGTCTTGCTGATGAGGGTGTGATCTTCAGAGAATCGTTTGTGGCGAATTCAATCTGCGGTCCATCGCGGGCGATCATGCTGACCGGCAAGCACAGCCACAGGAACGGTTTTCGAGACAACGACGATCAGTTTGACGGCAGCCAGCCCACATACCCGCTGTATCTGCAACAGGCGGGTTACGCTACCGCGGTTGTCGGTAAATGGCACCTGGGTACGAAGCCGGTCGGATTTGACTACTGGGAGGTGCTTCGAGGACAGGGGCAATACTACTCACCCGAGTTCATAACGAATGTTGCCGTCGATAGAACGACGGAGAAATCCGTCGTGGATGAATCGGGAGAGCTTGTCGAAGTCGAGCTGGAAAATCGCTACGACGGCGAATACGTCACGACGAAAATTGCCGATCTGGCGCTGAACTTCCTGGGAAACAGAGACGACTCAAAGCCCTTCCTCCTGATCTACAACCACAAGGCGCCACACCGTAACTGGATGCCGGACGTTGATGAGTTGGGTGAGATCGACACGTCTGGCTTCAGGGTGCCCGACAATTTCTATGACAGCTACGAAGGTCGTCCGGGCGCTGCAGCTCAGGAGCTGGAAATCAACGACATGTATCTCTCCTACGACCTCAAGCTGGAGCGACATGAGTACGAGGGAGATCTCGAAAACATGGCCGATGGCTGGGCGGAGTATTGGACCTCTGATTTCTACGGCCGCATGTCAGATGAGCAGAAGGCCGGGTGGGATGCATACTACGCCGAGGCCAACAAGGAGTATCAGCCCGTAAAGCATGACCCAAAGGCACTGCTCGAATGGAAGTACCGCCGCTACATGCATGAGTACCTGGGGACCGTTCATTCGATGGACCGCAACATCGGTCGCGTGCTGGACTATCTCGACGAAACAGGCTCGCCGAGAATACGATCGTTGTCTATACCTCGGACCAGGCTTTTACATCGGTGAGCACGGTTGGTTCGACAAGCGCTTCATGTATGAGGAAAGCATGCGAACGCCCCTGATAATCCGTTACCCCGCGGCGATCGCGCCCGGCAAACGGAAACCGAAATGGTGCAGAACATAGACTACGCACCGACGTTGCTCGATTTGGCCGGAGTGCCCGTGCCGCCCGATATGC
>PVMK01175394.1_pt1 | contig 10771 bp, 7 predicted proteins | sample 1853481 | NCBI WGS metagenome assembly PVMK01 (sample SAMN08533507, study PRJNA380276) | Marine sediment metagenome, whole genome shotgun sequencing project. | reverse complement strand
GATGTTGAAATCGGCCGCACCGCGTTCATGGACAAAATGGGCGTGACCTCTGAACTGGAGTATAAACGCCAGTGCATCAAGAACGGTCACATCATGTATCACGCCCACATTGGAATGAATACGTGGGAGGATACAGCTGACGCCCTGGCTCACCTCTACCGGGTTGCCGAAGAATCCGGTTTTGTTATCGACAGGGCCGGTCTGTGCCTGGACCGGCGTATGGCGTTGCCCAAAAAGAACAGAGAGGGTATACCGGCTGAAACCGGTCCCATGCTGGAAACCCATGAGCAATGGTTACAGGTGGGGCGTGAAGCGCCCATACAACCGCATATGGGTGATTTCATGATCGGGTTTCCAACCTCCGTTGACAACACCATCCATGCGCTGAAGGCCGGCGTGACGACGATTGGGAATCTTTCACAATTTTTCGCTCACGAAGCCCCGATGTGGACCGATAAAGTGGCCACCACTGTCGAAACGGTTAAGGCCATGTCCATCATGGGGGCAATGCGGGAAAAAGGTACCCTGGTGCATTCCTACCTGGAAGACGGATACGGTGCGCTTTTCCATGATTGTGCCACTGTGGCCGGGTGGGCGTTTTTGGAACGCTACATCGTGGAAGAACTGCTCAATGCAAAACTTACCCATTGCATCGGCGGGTTTGACTTCCGATCCTGTAAAACGAGCAGGATGGAATTTTGCGTTACACGAGATTCACGAGCATGACTGTATCGGCTCGATGATCTATGGCGATACGATTTCTTTTAGCAGCGATTTCAGTCAAAATCGCGGCCTGGTTGCCGAATATCTAATGTGGGATATCCTGGCCCAGCTCGAATGCCCAACCGGGACAGCCGTGCATCCTTTGCCGGTCACCGAAGCAATACGGATACCATCTGCCGGGGAAATTGCCGAGGCCCACTGCCTTGGACGGCGGATAGAAGAGACAGCCCGGCGCTGTGGCCCCACATCGACTTCAGTTCGGCATACGATTTTTCCGCGAAGATGTGTACCGCGGAAAATCAGTGTTTCACAAAGCACTGGACGGCTTAGGCGAAGCAGGCGTTGATATTCGTGATCCAGTCCAATTGCTATATGTGCTGAAGATGCTTGGACCAGCTGATTTCGAGGAAATGTTCGGTGCAGGCCACATCGGTAATGATTCTGCCGGGAAACGTCAGCCCGTTGTGCCAACCGATATCTACACCTTGTCACAGGGGTGTGATTGATGAATATGGGCATTTGCTTGACAACCCCGAATCGAAACGCCTGTTGCAGGGGCGCAAAGTACTGCTTGCTTCCACCGATGTGCATGCCCATGCCATCAAGATCATCCATGAGCTTCTTTCCCGGGCTGGAATGCACATAACCAACCTGGGGGCCGAAGTTAACCCGGACAAAATTGCCCGAGGCAGCCAAAACCGGTAATGTAGAGGCTATTTTGATCAGCACACACAATGGAATGGCACTGGAATACGCCAAACGCCTGAAAACTGAGCTAGACAAACAGAAGGTAGATGTTCCGGTTGTGATGGGCGGAGTCCTGAATCAAAAAGTGGAAGAAGATGCCTTACCCGTCGATGTCACCAGCCAACTCAAAGAACTGGGTTTCTACCCCAGTCCCAAATTGGAAGGCAAATTCCGGGAATTACTTGAACATGACGTCATATCAAAGCAATAGGAGGCGAAATGGCACTAGATGAAAAAACGATTGCCTTCATCGGCGCAGGTCATATAACAAGTATCCTTTTGAACAACCTGGTCAAAGCCGGGAATCTACAGGCCCATCGCCTGGTTGTCAGTGATCCGGACAAAGATAAATTACAGCAACTCCATGATAAATATGGGATTGTCATGGCGAAACGACAATCCTGAGGCCGTTGAGAAGGGGGATTTCATTTTTATCAATGTCCGACCCCAGGTGGTGGGAGAAGTTATTGACGAACTGAGCCGGAAACAACTTCCAAAAAACAAGCTTATTGTCACCCTGGCAGCGGCATACCCGATACACGCCTATGAAAGCCTGGGGGAAAACCTAGCCGTTGTCAGGGCACTGCCCAATCCACCCAGCCAGATCGGCATGGGTATTGCAGCGCTGGCCTTTAATCACATTTGTTACGGACGAGCAGAAAAGCGAAATCTTCGAGTTTTTTGCCTCACTGGGAGAATATGTTGTTCTCGGGGAAGAAAACATCAATGCAGTGACGGCCTTGAGCAGTCCAGCATCAACCTACCTGTTTTTTGAATCGCTGATCGAAGCCGGCGTCAGGGTGGGTATCGACCGCGACATGTCGACGAAAATCGTCTACCAAACTATCGTGGGAGCCATGGAAGTCTGGAATCAGCGACAGGTCTCACCGCAAGACCTGTTAACCGAAGCAAGTACACCGGGAGGAATTTCCGTAGAAAGCATTTCGACATTAGAGCAATACGCGTTTAAAGCTGCACTGATTGAAGCAATTGGCAAGGCTGCTTTGAAAGCCGAAAAATTAGGTGATGCAGTTTAGAAAAAATTGTTATTGCTTCGGCCTCAAATATTGGTTTTTGTCTGGAAAATGGCTCTGTGTAGTGGTCTGGTGATATCGCGCACTCAGTCAACCTCAATGATAAATGGATGTGTCTCAGTAGCCGGGTATTGAACACTGTGCCTGTGGTCACAAGTAATGATTGCCGGTACCGGCGGATACATGGCTTCACGTAAAAGAACCATTAATCGTCGCCTTTCGCGTGCTTCGAGATCCCTTCGATTGAGCATTGGTTCCCATTGTCTTAATGCCTGCCATTCTTCCTTGCTGTAGCTCAGAGTTCTGTTCGTCTTAGGTCTGGGCCATTGGATCAGTAAGTCATTGTGAGCCAGTACCTTCAGGGCAGATGCAGTTGCAACCGGGCTTCTGTCCACGTGTTTGCGGTGCAGGATTGTTCGCAAAGCCTGTCTCCACCCTGGCATTTGAGAAACGTTTCACTACCACATTGAATGCTGACAAAGAGGCATTTATTCAGTCCATTTTGGGTGAATTACCACCAGAACCGGCGAATATGAAGAAATCATCAGGCAGAATACCTTGCATAATTAAGTTAATATCTTGCGCCCTTGCAAACAATTCACTATAGAAAAAACCAAAATCAAATCAACTTTTGAAGAGTACGTGCAGAAGACCGCAGAACTAATCAAACGCTTTCGTAAAGATACCCATAAGGCTTACCACCCCGGGAAACTGGCTTTTTGCCGTTCGTGGTGCTGAATACCAAAAATCTGACATTGATTGGCGCATTTTGCTCACAACAATTTGAGAGAATTCCATTGTGCTGCACAAGCCCACAAACGAATACTTTCAGTATTTGTTTGAACCATGGTATTGCCCTCGCACAAAGCTCGCCAAGCACCACCAAACGCCGCTGCGGTATATGTACGTCATCGACCCGAGACGATGTTACTTTACCAGATCGTTCAGGAGTACTGGCCGGAGTTTCAGGCCGAGCTGGCCAGCCATGGCAGGTTCTTACCAGCGTACGTAACTAAGGAATTTGATGAGTACCTGAAGTGCGGAAGGCTTGAGTATGGTTTTCTTAGGGTTCGGTGTGAATCCTGTCATGACGAGAAACTTGTCGCCTTCAGTTGCAAGCGGCGCGGTTTCTGTCCCAGTTGTGGAGCACGACGGATGGCGGACAGTGCTGCCCTGTTGGTAGATGAAGTCCTGCCTCATCAGCCCATGCGGCAGTGGGTGCTTAGCGTGCCGTTTCCATTACGGTTTCTGTTTGCCAGTAATCCCCAAGTCATGACCAGGGTGCTGGGTATCGTCTACCGTACCATCGCCACGCACCTGGATGACAAGAATTCTCCTGCAACAACTGAACTGCTGCCGGATTGCCGGGCCCCGCCAAGCCTGCAAACGCTAGTTCGGCAATATTACAACGTCGATACGCCGATTCGCCGTGCGGCCTGCCACGGTTTCGTTGCTGGCAATTGGTTGCGACTCGCCCTTCCCGATTGCTGTAACTCGAGACGGCGAAATCCCGATGTTGTTGACGATGTAGGTCTGCAGTGCCTCGGCGCGAAGTTGCGACAGGCGCCGGTTCTGATCAGTCTCGCCCAGTGAGTCCGTGTGACCCTCGAGGGTGATGTTGCTATCAGGATACAAGCTCAGCCCGTCACGCAGTTTTTGTATCACCGTGTTGTTTTCCGGCAGCGTCGCCGACCCGGGGGGGAACTCGAGCCCAACCAGACGCAGGATCGTACGACTGTTTTCTTGCAGCACGATGGCCTCGTCGCGGGAAAACAACTCGTTGATCGCCACAGGATTCGGTGTGCCTTGCGGTGGCACAACAGAGCGACTCCCGGTGGGATTGACACTGCTCGTGTCAGCGCGAGGCGCTATATTCGCGAGCAGTTCGTCCATCTGCGCCAACTCCAGCTGCAGACTCGCGAGCTCTTGCTGTAGGCTAACGAGCTCCTTCTGCTGGTTCGCAACGATCTCGCGTTGATCTTCTTGATCTGCCTTCAGTTGCTCGCGGGCTTGCAACAGGCCGGTGATCTGTGCCTCCATCTCACCTGTCAGCCATTCGTAACCGTCATCAAGCCGCGGCTCAATCTGCAGCGTGCCGGACAGGCGCTTCAGGGGCTCCTCCCAGTGCAGGATCAATTGTTCCTCATTACGCGTACCGTCTTTGACCAGACGCACGTTTTTGGCAATATTCATTGCGTGTCTGGCTTCGTAGCTGGCCTCGTTTGCGAGCCGTTCCACTTCCTCGGTGTTGTAGCGGTCCAGTTCAAGTATTCTCTCTGCCCGTGTGAGAAATGACTGTGCTTTGGTCAGTGTCAGCGATGCGTAGCGCTCGTCCCTGTTCTTTGTGGCCTGCGCAATCAGGTTACGCGCTTCGGTCAGGAGTATCTCCTTAATCGAGACGAGCTCCGCTTGGCGGAAATTTCTGTTGGCGATGTCGGCTTCTTTCGAGCCGCCACCGCGCCGACCTTGCTCTAGTAGTTTCGCCGACATGCCGAGGTAGCGCTCGCCCGCAGCCCACAAATCGCTGGCGCGACTCGACGCCTCAACTTTTGCAGCTGCCTCGCGGCTCTCCAGTATGTCGGTCAGTGCGACTTGTGCGACGTTAGCATTCTGCAATGCCTCTTGGTATTGCACTTCCGCTTTGTTTAGTTGATTCGTGAACCGGTCCGGTTCCGAGCCGCGGTTCGACGACCTCACGGCGTTCAGGTAATTCTCTTCCGCTTTAGGGAAGCTGACCGGCGACAGCACGTCGGCTTTCGCCTCGAGTGCCTTGTCGCGCACCGCCTTAGCATCCGCGAAAAGTGCTTGGTCGCGTTCGGACTGAGCGGCGACATACTCAACCGGCATCGCTACCAGCAAGCAAACAAGTAATGCAAGACTTTGTGGAATCATTCTCATGACTGAAATATCCCTCTTTATCGTAAGACCCGCTATCGTGAAACTCAGGTCGTTGATTCGCTCCTGCAGCAAATCGCGCACTTCGCAGTAATTGAGGTGCCGGCACACAATTGGGCCGCGCCACGGCAAAACCAGGGAAGATGCCGCTGCCTATTGCTTGGCATTCTGTCGCATGAACAGAACGCTTTTCTGCTTGGCCATTATCCTCGCGTCATTGGGTGCGAATTCGAGCGCCCGGACCAGTAATTGGTCGGCGATGTCGAAGTCCTTGACCAACGATCGGGCCTGGGCCAGTTCTATATACCTGGCGATCAATATTTCGGGTCCCTCCTGCGTCAGGAACTCGTCCGTCGCAGGCAAACTCGCCTTGAGGTCCGCGAAATGGCGGAGGGCTGCATTCATCTCGCCGGCGCCGATGGCAGAGTCGAATTTCTGACGGGCCACTTCAGGACTGTCGGTCGGCGACCCAAGCAGTGCCTTGTAGGTTTCGGCGTGCTCGCGGTGCACCTCGGCCGTTGAGGGCTGACCGCTTGCGGCAAACGCCGCGGCGCGCTCCATAAAAGCGTCAATGACCCTGACGAGCGCCGCGTCGATGTCGCCGCTCTCTCTTTGGATCGTGCGCAGGCGCGAACCAAGATGCGTCCTGGTGAGGGCATCGCTTAGGTCTTCGGCTCTCAGCAATTCCCCGAGCTCGTCCACCGGTGCGCTGACAATGGGCGTCGATTGCTTGATGACGGGTGAGGGCGCTGCGTCGACACTAACCATCTGGTTGACGCGATCTATCAGATCACGAATCTCCGGCGCATCACTAAAAGACGCACCGGCAGCGCTCGAAATGTTGTATGCCTCGGCCTTTGACCCCGCCGCGATCAGCTGATTACCCGCCTGTACGACGCGCTTGATAACCCGTTGACGGTCCGTTTTCGTATCGGCGCGAAGTCGAGCCAGTTGCGTCAGCGTATCGGCGGCCCAACCCACGTCGGTTAATCGGAAATCGCTGGCCGACAGGAGAGCGTCGAGGTTGCCGCGCAGCCGCGAGATTTCAGCTTCATCTCGTACAGCCTGCCCGCCTCTGATCAATGCATTCAGTTCATCAAGTTGCATGACGACATCGACAGTCGGGTTCAGAGCGAGCCCCGAATCTACGAGTACCAAGGCCCCCTCTGGGTTGCCGTCAACCTGTCGCTGCGCCGCGGCGTGATACTCGCCGGCCAGGCGGTCGGCGGCTGCGGTTCGCACGTGTTCGGGCACGCCTGCCGCACCGAGATCACCGAACGACTGACCGGCACCGTCGAGGTCGCCCGCGGCGATAGCCGAGTTAAGCGTGTCGAGCGCCTCGTAGCTACCATGCAAGGTCACGATCTCCCCCGATCGCGCCCGCTCGATCAAGCTTACGGCTGACTCCAGCTCTGCACGCGCCCAGTCCCCGGCCACCAGTCCGATGCCAACTCGGGCGACGCGTTCCGCGCGGTCGTAGGCTTTGCGACGAATGGCGTCTTCGACACCGGAGGTGTACTGCACGACGATGCTGCGGTCGTCCAGCTTCAAGTCGAGCGGGTCCAGCAGTCGGATCACACCGAGCACCGACTCGAGGTGATCGGTGCCGTCTTCCGGTATCAGCCACCGCTGCTGAATGGCGGCATCGTGCAAGCCGTACTGACGCACTAGTTCGTCCACCTTCGTGCGTTCCAGATCGACTTTGGCCTGTTGGGCGACGGGCGAATCTGGCAGCAATTCCTGCAGCTCGCGCATTTTTATCGTCGCCGCAGCGTAATCGTAGGCGCTGCGTCCCGGTTCGAACACTTGCGCGATCTGGGCTGCGTAAAATTCAATCACGCGAGTGACGTTGTCCCCGTTCAGAAAAATATTGGCCGAGTCTGTGGCAGACAGTGATTTGATGTCCTTGAGCACAATTGCCATATCAGTGTCGCTCATCGATGAAAGACTCTGGCTGGTGCGGTACACGCGCCAGTCGTCGAGCGCGGCCGGCAACCAGATCACCGAGCTGATTGCGACCAGGAGCAGCGAAGCGGCCAGTCCGATCCACAGAGTCTTATGACTACGCTGCGCTTCCTGTGGCAGCAATTCGTGTATGAAGGCCTCGACCGATTCCGTGCGATCCTTCCGTTTGAACGCCAGCGCGTTGCGCAATGCCTGATTCTGGCTGCGCGTGATGCCTTTGATCGGTTTGACTTTGAGCCGCTGGGCTTGCGCATTGTCGGCAGGAATCCGCTCGAATGGATGCTGGCCCGACAGAAGTTCGTAGGCGACACAGGCCAGTGAATATATATCGTCACGCGGATCGGGATCGGCACCGTAGATCATCTCGACACTAGCGTACGACGGCGTCAGTGCCCCGAGTGAGGCAGGATTGAATAGGGTCTGTTCGGAGTCGTCATTGGCTCCGGTTGGCACGACGCGGGCGATGCCGAAGTCAAGCAATTTGACAACGCCGTTGCTGGTCAGGAATACGTTCGCAGGCTTCAAATCATAGTGCACAACTGGCTGCGGTTTGATGTTGTGCGCGTGTTGCAAAGCGCCGGCCATCTGCTCGATAAAGGAAAATGCGTCCTCGTGTGAGAGACTCTCGCCCCTGAAGTCGCTCAACGGGCGACCATCGAGGTACTCCATTACGATCCAGGCATTCTGGGCGTCGAAGCTGAACACGTAAACGTTGATGATATTCGGGTGCGCCAGCAGTTGTGATTTTCTCGCTTCTCGTTGCAGGGCAACGAGCGAGTCCGGATGTTGCTTGAATTCTTCCGACAACAGCTTGATCGCGACATAGGGGTGACGATCGTTCGCAGCCTTTGCCTTGATGTCGAGCGCCTTGTAGACGACACCCATGCCGCCGCGTCCAAGCTCCTGTTCTAAAACGTATTGATTACCAATTGTGCTACCAAGGCCGAGCGGCAAATTGCCAGACTGCGGCGACGGATCATTCGCCGCCGACAGCGCAACGACGACGGTCGGACTACTGGTGATCGTATTGCGCAACTCGCTGTAGGTGTCGGAGGGTAACAGGCCCTTGGTGTGGGTGTATTCGATGACTTTGAGGTAGGAGTTACTGACCGAAGCATCTTGACGCAGATCGTCGACCAAAACGGTCTTCAGTTGCGCGAGTTCAATGTCTCCGCTCAGGAATGTCTGTAGTGCTTTTTTGAAGATCACTCTTCAGCCTCTTGCCTTTATGCCGATTTTTATTTTTTTAATTAATTTCCTCGATGCTGCACAATTGCGCGTCACACACTTTTCAGGTTTCTTTTCTTGTTCGTTCAACGTCGCCACATTAAACCAACTCAAGCACCTCACCTAAACTGGTTCTGGCGGCGCCCCTCGCAGATTCGGTCATTCGATCGACTGCTGATTGCCTAGTATACGACCAATCTGAGGTATTTTAACCCCAAGAATGAGTCTACGGAGCGTTTTCATACTTAAAGCATTGAGATTGGCCTGCTTATAGCGATTGGAAGGCCTTGAGTGAATCAATATAGCTAATTCCTCAGAAGGGAGTAAAAGCCAAGACAACCACATTAAATAAACCGTTAAATGAGGATAATTCACATTCACGTTAGAAATTTTGTCCTATAATCAAAACACAATAAGTGTGAGTCTAATTGGAGCGTATGAACAACCTCTGTTGAGGTTAAGGATTTATTATGATCAAAAAAGTAACTGTTTTAATTTGTGTTTTCCTGGTCATGCCGCTGTTGGCGATGGCACAAGATGTTGTCGTGACCCGAAATTTCACTGGCGGATGGGATCAGACTGATCACGAAAGCCAGGGTATTAGCCTGCAGGTAATCGATCAGGATAGCGGAGAGAAAGTGGCCGTTGCTTACTGGTTTACCTATGGCGATGACGATAAATCTGCATGGTTTCTTGGCATTGGATCGGTGATCGGTAATCGCATTGAAATGACCTTGTATGAAGCCAGCGGCGTCGGGTTTCTGGAAGACAACAACTCGGAAGATGACCCGGTTGTGGCGGTTGGCACAATGGAGATGGAATTTTCCGGTTGCGACGATGGGGTGGTAACTTTTGCTACCGACTTGGTAGGAGTTGGTTCAGGTACATTCCCCATTTCGCGCCTGACAGACCTGTTTAATACGGATTGTAGCGGTGGTGTATCGGACGACACGCCATCTGATGTGTTGGCTTCCGAACAACGTATAAGTCTGGTAGCCGCCCGGGAGGGTGGTCTCGCCAGTGGACACGCCGATTTTGAAGAACGTGCAGACCGAACGAGCTTTTCTGTGGAGGTCGAGGACATGGTCGATGGCAGTTACCGTATCGTTGTCGGTGGCGTTGACCGGGGTGAATTGGTGGTCAATATGGGTATTGGAGAAACAGAGTTTCGTAGCCCCGTTGAAGCCGGCAAGGTACTGCTTACCTTTGATCCGCGCGGTGAGTTGGTTGAAATCCATGATGCAGAGGGAGTTGTATTGACGTCCGGTGAAGTTGTTCCTGATCCTGGTGATGGCGACGGTGATCCTGTTGATTTCGGGATGGTGGAGATTGACGTTGATCTTACCAACACAGGCGTTTACCCGCTGGCTTCGGGTGATGCAAGGTTGAGGCCCGAGTCAGACCGGACAGATTTCAAGGTTGAAATCGAGGATGTTCCGGTAGGCAGCTATACCTTGCGCATTGCAGACCAGGTTGTGGGTACCATCATCGTGGTGATGCTGGAAGATGGATCGGTTGAAGGAGAGTTGGAATTCAGGAATCCTGTTGAGCCTGGCAAAATCCTGCTGGACTTTGATCCACGTGGGCAACAAATTGATGTGCTGGAAGGATCGACTGTCATTCTGGAAACACTGTTTCCGTCCGGTTAAATTGAAGCGTTAAATCTTGGTAAGTCAGTGAAAAGGCCGCATACAGCGGCCTTTTTCTGGTTTGGGATCAGATGCCTCCTACGGGTCAGTTCCTTTTCAATTTCCACTCCTGCCAGACTAGGAAAATGGCAGGTATAACGGCCAGTGTCAGAATGGTTGCACTGACCATACCACCAACCATGGGTGCGGCAATGCGGCGCATGACTTCAGAGCCGGTACCACCGCCCAGCATAATGGGCAGCAGGCCGGCAATAATGGCGGCGACCGTCATCATGATGGGGCGTACACGCATCAGGGCACCGTCATGAACGGCATTCTCAAGGTCTTTACGTTGCATGGATCTGCCTGATTGTTCTGCCGCAAGCTGTTGACTTCTCAACGCCTGTTTCAGATACACCAGCATCACCACGCCGATTTCCACTGCGACGCCCATAAGCGCTATAAAGCCAACACCGACGGCAACCGATATGTTGTAATCAAGCAGGTATAGCAGCCACAGGCCACCAATCGTTGCCATTGGCAGGGTACCGA
>PVMK01167161.1_pt1 | contig 10774 bp, 8 predicted proteins | sample 1853481 | NCBI WGS metagenome assembly PVMK01 (sample SAMN08533507, study PRJNA380276) | Marine sediment metagenome, whole genome shotgun sequencing project. | reverse complement strand
TCTCCGTTGGCGCAAGGCATGGCAGACCCAGGCTGAGGAAAATAACTGGCATGATCCTGTTGAGATCCCCTGGTTGTTATCTCGGGGAATCTTGTCTGAGGATATCACTGAAAACGGCCTGCAATTACCCGAGAAAGTTATCCTTGCCGGTTTCGATGAGATCACACCCGATCTGCTGCATTTATGCAGGCCATGACACGACGTGGCACAGAGATTGAACACTGGCACCCGGAACCGTACCGGGACGTTCGCCGACAACGTCTTACCGCAGATGACCCTGCCGATGAAGTCAGCCGGTGTGCTCGATGGATAAGGGGGCTCCTTGTCGAAAACCCTACAGCAAAGATAGGGGTCGTTGCGCCGCAGATGGAAGTTTATCAGCCTCTGGTTGAGCAGATATTCACTGCAGAGCTTGCTCCTGCCGCCTTGCTTGCCGGTGACGAGGCGCCGCAGATATTCAACCTCTCACTTGGCCACGACCTGGGCAGGGAAGGGGTGATTCACGCGGCCCTGCGTTTGTTGCGACTTGGCATGCAGGTTGATCATGATGAGATCAGCTGGCTTTTACGTACGCCTTATATCGGCAAATCTGTTGATGAGGGTGCAAGAAGGGCGCAAATTGATCGCGAATTACGTCGAACCAGACGTTTTGACTGGCCACTGTCTCGTCTTAAGAAAACACTTGAAAAGCTCTCCGAAAAACGTTCAATTCCTGTCCCTGATTTCATTAACATTGTTGAAGTGATCACCGCTGATCTGCGCAAATCGAGCAAACATCTGCCGGGGTTCTGGGCAGAGCATTTTGCAAATTTCCTCCATAAACTCAGGTGGCCGGGAGAGCGTGGCTTGTCAAGCCGCGAATATCAAGCAGTCCAGCATTTCAGGTCGTCGCTTGGCGAACTTGCCAGTCTGGACGGAGTTTCGCCCCCCATTGATCGCTCTGAGGCGGCAAAAATTCTCATGCGTATGGTCAGCACTCTGGAGTTCCAGCCGGAAGGGGGCGATGCCCCGGTTCAGGTCCTTGGCGAACTGGAATCAAGCGGCTTGAATTTTGATCATCTCTGGATCCTCGGTCTACATGATGCAGCGCTGCCGAGACCCGCCAGTCCCAACCCTTTTATTCCGCTGCCCGTTCAGCGGCGTCATAGCATGAAACGTTCAGATGCAGAACGTGAATATCGTTTTGCCGAGCAGGTCGCGACACGTCTTTTCTCTGCTGCTCCTGATATTGTGTTCAGCTGGCCTCTCCAGGATAAAGGCACCAGACAGAGTCCCAGCCCGTTCATTATGAACATTCAAGAGGGGCTTCCGACTCTGGCTGAATCGTGTGCTCCGGCCGGAGTTCTCTGGTATGGGCGGCCCGGCCTTGAAGAAATAGTCGATGATCATGGGCCATCGATTTCCTCCCGCAAGCCATTCACCGGCGGCACCGGTATCATCAAGGATCAGGCCCTCTGTCCGTTTCGCGCCTTTGCTCATCATCGCCTCAGGGCAGAGCGCCTGGATGTTCCGGATATCGGTATTGACAACATGTCACGCGGAACTCTCGCTCACACGGTTCTTGAGTTGTTCTGGGCCAATGTCGTCGATCAGAAAACCTTGCTGGCTTTGGATGAGTCGATACTCGACAAACAGCTGTATGCAGCTGTCGATCGTGCCTTGGACCGGCTTGAAAGAGAGAGACGTTATGATCTTCCTGCGCGGCAACGACAAATTGAGCGCCAACGTTTAATCTCTCTGGTGAAACAGTGGCTTGAGTTTGAACGCCGCCGCGGTCCTTTTCGTGTCATGGAATCGGAGAAGAGCCATCAGATCAAGATTGGCAATCTGCTCATCCGCACCAGAATTGACCGGATTGACGAACTGGACGATGGAACTTGCGCCATAATCGATTACAAGACCGGGCGTCCAGATCCTCTACAGTGGTTGGATGATCGGGTTACTGAACCGCAACTGCCCATATATTGCCTCGATCTGCCGGCGGAAAAGATAGGGGCTGTGATGTTTGCCGCAGTGCGCAGCAAGGAGAGAGAAAGTGGCTTCAAGGGCCTGTCGCGCAAAAGTGAATCCTGGCCGGGAGTAAAATTACGAGGGCTTGAGGCACGTCTGGAAGAGAAGGGCTGGTCTTCATTTGATGATGTCCTGACGCACTCGGAAAAAACCTTGCCTGGCCTGGGAGACGCATTTGCTCGTGGCGATGCAGCTGTGGACCCGGTTGATCTCGAACTCGCCTGTAAATACTGTGACCTGAAAGGTTTTTGCCGGATTCTGGAGCTGGGTGCGGCTGTGCAGGAGGAGAATAATGACTAAGCTGCAGGTCTTGCAACCGCCGGATTGGCAGGAGCGACAGAAAGCTGTTGATATAAATCTCTCCTGCATCGTTCAGGCCCCGGCTGGTTCCGGCAAGACGGAACTCCTGGTACAGCGCATCCTGGCGTTGCTGGCGGTTGCCGAGTCCCCTGAGGAAATCCTTTCCATCACCTTTACCCGCAAAGCTGCCGGCGAGATGAAGCTGCGATTGCTGCAGGCTTTGGAGCGGGCCTGCGATGATCAACCACCGGATGAACCGCACGCAGTCGAGACCTGGCAGAGAGCCCGTGCTGTGCTTGCCAGGGACCAGGAAAAAGACTGGCGTCTTTTACAGAATCCGAACCGTCTGCAGTTGATGACGATCGATAGTTTCTGTGCCTTTTTAACTCGCAGAATGCCTTGGTTGGCACGTTTTGGCGGGCAGCCGAAGGTGACGGACGATCCTGCTGATTTGTATCTTCTGGCCGCAGAATCATTGCTGACCAGGCTTGACGGAGGTGGCTCCGGCCAAGATGCAATCGAACGGCTGCTGGCTCATCTGGACAATCGTCTCACGCTATTGCGCGACCTGCTGGTGGCTATGCTCAGCAAGCGGGATCAATGGCTACGTCATCTCATGGCTCAACGTGGTACGGAACCACGTCAGGTGCTGGAGTCCGGTTTACAACTCTACGTTTTATCCAGTTTGCAGCAGGCTCATGAGACCCTCGGCAATGATACCTATTGCGAACTCAGAGAGTTGGCTCTCTTTGCCGCAAGTAACCTGGCGGATGATCAACCGGAGCACCCGTTTGCTGTCCTGATGTGTGAACAAGAAGATCCGGGCTCACTGCAACAATGGCAGGCATTGGCACAGCTGGTTTTTACGGCATCGTCAGGTGTTAGAAAAAGTGTCAACAAAACCCTCGGCTTTCCGGCAGAAAAGACCCCAATTGCTCAGGAAATGAAGTCCCGTGCCCTGGGCCTTTTGGAGCAGTTCAGAGAAGATAATGCCACCACAGAGGCTCTGCGAGCCGTACGACAACTGCCGTCAATCAGTTATGCTCAAGACCAATGGCACATTCTCGAAGCCTTGATTGAGCTGCTGCCGCTGGCGGTGGTGGAACTTCAGGAGCTTTTTCGTCAGCAGGGGCAGGTCGACTTTATTGAAATTGCCGGTGCGGCACATGCTGCGCTTGGCTCTGTATCGGCACCGGAAGATCTTCTTCTGCAGTTGGATAGCCGTATTCGTCATATCCTGGTCGATGAATTTCAGGACACCTCTTATGCTCAATATGATTTGTTACGTTGTTTAACCGCCGGTTGGGTGCCAGGAGATGGACGAACGCTCTTTGTCGTCGGCGACCCGATGCAATCGATTTACCGCTTTCGGGAGGCTGAAGTCGGCCTCTTCCTGCGTGTCTGTCAGCGTGGTATGGACGGTCTGCCGATGGAGCGCATTACTCTGAAGACAAACTTCCGCTCCCGGAAAAATCTTGTCGACTGGGTTAACAATAAATTCAGTGATCTTTTCCCTGCAGAAGAAGATGAAGTCCGTGGGGCTGTGCGTTTCGCGCCGGCCACGGCATTTGAGCCCCCGACCCCTTCATCCAACCCAATCATAAGCGGCCCTGCCGTGACCGTTCACGGCTTTGTCGATAGACAGGACAGCGCTGAAGCAGAAGGGGTTATAAATCTGGTTCAGCAGGCAAGAGAGCAGAATGCTGATGGCACCGTTGCCATCCTCGTACGTTCCAGAAGCCATCTTGCAGCAATCGTCAAGGCTTTAAAAAAGGCCGGACTTCACTTCCAGGCACAGGACATTGACCCCTTAATTGATCGTCCTGTTGTTCAGGACCTGCTCTCTTTGACGCGTGCTCTGCAGCATCCTGCGGACCGGGTCGCCTGGCTTTCTGTTCTCAGAGCACCCTGGTGTGGATTGACCCTGGATGACCTTACAAAACTCTGTGGAAAAGAGGTTCGGGCCACTGTCCGGGAATTATTAAGTCAGCCTGCGGGTCAAGTAGAAATGTTTGATCAGATCAGCCAGGATGGCAGACAGCGCCTGGACCGCATCATGCCTGTCCTTGATCGTGCCCTGAAGAACAGGGGCCGTCTGAGTCTGCGTCGGCTGGTTGAATCCACCTGGCTGGCGCTGAACGGTCCGGCCTGCATCGACGAGACCGACTTGCTGGATGTCAATCAGGTCTTTGCGCTGCTTGAAGAATTTGACAGTGAAGAGCCTTTGGAAACTCTGGAAAGGTTGCTTGCCAAGCTTTATGCTGCCCCAGACCCCCAGGCAGGGCCGGAGTTGCAGCTTATGACAATTCATAAAGCCAAAGGTCTGGAGTTCGACACGGTTATTCTTCCCGGCCTTGGCCGGGGGATAAGAAGCCGGGAACGCGCTTTGCTGCGCTGGCTGGAGCACCCCGACTACGAGCTTCTGCTGGCACCGATACCACCACTGTTGAGTGATCGGCAAGAACCGACCTATCAGGCTATCGGTCATATCTTGCAAGAAAAGGACGATCTTGAGACCCTGCGACTTTTGTATGTTGCCGTTACCAGGGCAAAATCACAGCTGCATCTTTTGGGACATGTAAAGTTCAATAAAAATAATGATTTGGTGCCGCTGTCAGGATCGCTTTTGTCGGTTGCCTGGCCTGCATGCAGTTGTGAGTTTTTGGAAAATGCTGTTGCCGCAGCAGACGAAACCAGTGACGAAGTGCCACTGATGAAATTGAAGCGTTTGCCGTTGCAATGGCTGCCGCCGCAGTTAGCAGAGGCGTTGTCTGCCAGGGAAAGCGCAGCTCAGCTTGCTTCAGGAAGCGGACATTACCTGGATGAGACGGTCAAGTCTCGCCGAACCGAAGAGGGCCGGGTTATCGGGACTCTGGTCCATTTATGGCTGGACAGGATTTCTTCTGATGGTTTAAATTGTTGGCCGCAAACTGCCATCAAAGGCCAGGTTGATAACTTCAAGGTTCAGCTGAATGGCAACGGTGTGCCGCTTTCCAGGCTCGAAGTCTGTGCCTCGATGATTCTGACCTGTCTCGCTAACGCTACGATGAGCGAACGAGGCAGATGGCTATTGGGTCATCATCGGCAGGCGGCCAGTGAATTGGCTCTCAACGGCATGGTTGAAGGGCAACTGGTCCGTGCGACAATAGACCGGACCTTTATTGATAGTAATGGAGTTCGCTGGATTATAGATTATAAAACCAGCAGCCCGACATCCGGCGAGAACCCTGATGAGTTTATGGGCGGGGAGGCAGAACGTTATCAAGATCAGTTGCAACTCTATGCAGCTCTCATCAAGCAATTGGAGCCGAGTCGAGCTCTACGCACAGCGCTTTATTTTCCTGTGTTTGACGGCTGGGTTGAAACGCATTAACTGTGAACTATATGAAGGCCTTGGGAAACACTCACCCATACAAAGTACTGTCTCTTGCGGTCGCCTGGATGTCTATCTATGAACTAAGACGTCTTTCCGTGCCGCGGTACTTGGCTCGAGCTGAGTTGCGTATCGGGTCTCGGCCGACGACAGCCCACCCTGAAGTCCGTTTGAAGCTGGTAACGGTCAGTTTAGCGAGAAGGTCGTCAAGCATGTTCGGCTTAATCATGTCGAACCTGCCGTCATTGTACATAACTCGGATCAGCATGGTACACCTCTTATATTCTGGATACTTTTGTGATTATATCACAGTCTGCCTGTTTTTTGCGATGTTCCCCTGTACTGCCTCTGCCGGTGTTTGTAATAGCTCGACAGGCTGCTTAACCCATCTTGATGGCTTTTAACTCAGGTATTAACTAAGGTGATTGCCACAAAGCATAGGGCTGAGGTATATTGTATAAACCCTATGTAAGAATTGCTGCAGTATGTCAGTACCAATAAACAGAAAAAGGTGAAATTGAAAATGTTGATAAGTAAACGTTGGTTTCGTGCTCTTCTGGTAAGTGTAACGCTGCTCCTGGTTGGCTGGTTTGTCATGCCGGCTCCAATGAGTGCAACAACACCGGATGAGTCGGACCAGAACCGTACACGTCTCCTTACCTACGTCCTGAAACGTCAGGTTGAAAATCATTTCAGCGGTAAAGCTATAGATGATGAACTCTCCCGCGCTGCCTTTCACCTTTACCTGAAACAGCTGGATTATCAGAAACGGCTGCTGCTTGCCGCCGAAGTTGACCAGTTGAAAATTTTCAAAGATCGCATTGATGATGAAGTGAAGAGTGGTCGAGTCATTCTTGCGCCGCTGGCTTTCCGTCTCCTTGGCAACAGCGTCGTTCGTGCCGAGAGGTTGGTAGAGCAAGTGCTGCAGGATCCATTTGCATTCGATGTTGCCGAAGACTATGAAACGGATCCGGAGAAACTGGCATTTTGCAAAACGGAAGAAGAGCTTGCTGAGCGCTGGCGTAAAGATCTCAAGTATCGCACCTTAAACCGCTATCTGAATCTTCTCGAAGATGGCGACATTGAGGACCCGCTCAAAGTTCCATCTGAACAGCAGAAAGAACTGGAACTTGAAGCAAGGGAAAAAGTGCGTAAGCAGTATCATGAATATTTTGCACGCTTGAAAAAAGAGACCCTCAGGGATCACTATGATCGTTATCTGAACGCATTTTCTCACTCTTTCGATCCGCACACAACTTATATGCCTCCTCAGTCAAAGGAGGATTTTGATATCAGCATGCGTGGATCCCTGGAGGGGATTGGTGCAACTCTGCGTGAGGAAGACGGCTATATTAAAATCGTCAAGATGATTCCCGGTAGCGCGGCAGACCGTCAAGGCCAGCTGCATGCCGACGACGTCATCCTCTCTGTTGCCCAGGGTAAGGAAGAACCGGTCGATGTAACCGATATGCGCTTGCGCGATGCCGTAGCTCTGATTCGCGGTAAAAAGGATACCGAGGTACGTTTGACCATCCGTCGTCTTGGTGTTAAGCCATTTGTTATACCGATAGTCCGTGACGTTGTGATCATCGAGGAGTCTTTCGTCAAGTCCGCCATGATCACTGATCCACAGTCCGGCAATCGCTACGGGTATGTCAAGATTCCGAGCTTTTATCGGGATTTTGAAACGACCCGTAACGGAGGAAAAGGGCGCAACTCCACAAATGATGTCAAAGCGGCACTCAAGGCTTTTGACAAAAAGAATATGGCCGGGTTGATTCTGGACTTGCGTAATAATGGCGGCGGCGCCCTGACAGACGCAGTCGGTGTCACCGGGCTGTTCCTGGGTGAAGGCCCGGTTGTTCAGGTTCGTAACGGTGCCGGTGAAGCCAAGGTCCTCTACAGCTACAATAAGAAGATCGCCTACCATGGTCCGATGGTTGTGCTGGTAAACAGCTTCAGTGCCTCGGCCTCAGAGATTGTTGCCGGGGCTCTTCAGGACTATGGCCGGCAGTTATAGTCGGTAATGAGCACACTCATGGCAAGGGACCGTGCAGGTTATCATGGACCTGGACAAGAGCTTAACCTTGAGGAATATGCGTCAGTATATGCCTCTTGGTGCCCTGAAGATGACAACCCAGAAATTTTATCGTGTGAGTGGCGATTCAACTCAATACCGAGGGTAGTTCCCGATATTATCCTGCCGGATCGCAGTCGTTACAACGAATACGGAGAGCGTTATCTGGATTACAGTCTCCCCTGGGATGGCATCGCAGAAGTGGAACATAAGGAATGGCCGCCCGTTGACCGTGCCGCCCTGAAGGCCAAAAGCCAGGAGAGAGTTGCCCGGAATGAGGATTTTATTGAAATCGAACGTGTAGCGGAGGCCATGGGTGAACGCATCAAAAATACGCGACAGTCCCTGTTGATCGATGATGTCGTGCAGGAAAGAGAGGATTTCCAGGGCATGAGCACTGGCCCGCACGGTCTGGCTGACAACGAAAAAGAAGAAGAGCCTGATAAGGCGAAGGCTGAAGAGCCTGATGAACAACAGGATCCTACGGAAAAACTGATTGAAAGTGTACTCAAAGACGCCTATGCCATAGAATCGATGGCAATTCTTGTCGATCTGGCAGCACAACAGACTAAGGTTGCAGGTAAAGGGATCGAGTAAAAAAACGGTTCTATAACCCCAAAGGTTTAACGCAAAGGCGCTAAGAACGCAGAGGAAAAGCTCTTAAATCTCAGGGAACGCCTCAATTACAGTCACAACTCTCTGCGTCTGCGTTAGTTTATTAGCACAACCAAAAAGATGTCATTCCCGAGGGTGTAATCGGGAATCCAGACCTTAAAGCTTGGATCCCCGATAGAATCATTCGGGGATGACCTCTTTTTACTAATCGTTCGGATTTTGCTGAATAGTGACAAAAAACCGGGAGCGCCCATCAAGGCCGCTCCCGGTTTTTTAATGTGCAATTTTTCCATGTGAAAAATTAAGGCAACATCCCCAGACCGCTCAGCAACCATTGGTATGCCGGCAATTTTTCAATCTCCCCGGCAAGAATTTTAACTTTCTCCTGTTCTGAGCCAATGACCTCCGGAAGAACCCCCAGTAAGTCGGCAGAAGCCAGAGAAGAGAGCAGGTGAGGCGCTTCCTTCTCCACTTCGCCGGGCTTTTCGGGCATTTGATTGACGATAAAACCGCAGAGTTCCAGATCCATGGCGCGTGCTGCAAAGGTTGTCAGGGCCGTGTGGTTCAGGGTCCCGAGACGTGGATGAGTGACAATCAGGAGCGGTGCCCCCAATTGTCTGGCAAGATCTGCCATGATGTATCCTCCCCGAATGGGCACCATCAGGCCTCCAGCCCCTTCAATGAGTACAATGTCTTTGTTGTCGCGAAGAGCCTGGCAGGCCTCGATAATTTTATCTGCATCGATCTGTTCTCGGGCCGTTGTTGCCGCCTGGCAAGGTGCCGCTGGTTGAGTGAACCGATATGGCGAAATGAGATTGTCTGTATCTGACGATTTGGCGGCCCAGCGAAGCAGGGCGGCGTCAGGTCCCAGTTCTTCCAGTTTCTCCACGCCTGTTTCAATCGGCTTCATAACACCGACTTTCAAGCCCTGCGAAGAGAAATGGTACGCTAAGGCCGCGGCAACAAGTGTTTTACCGACACCAGTATCCGTTCCAGTGATAAATATGGCAGGGCACTGTTTTTTTGCGGGCATCTTCTTAACAGCCATCTGTTTTTACCTCGATATCGGCAAACATCTGCATATCGACGGCCCGGTCGCGACCCGATGTCGTCAGGTAGTTGCCAACCATGGTACCACTGGCACCGGCCATGAAGATCCATGATTGTAGCTCGCGCAAGTTGGTTTCCCGCCCACCACAAACACTGATCGGTTTATTCGGCAGAAAGTAGCGAAACATAGTAATGGCACGAACGCAGTCCATGGGGGATAGAGACTGATGGTTCTCAAGCGGAGTTCCCTGAATCGGGTTAAGGAAATTCAGAGGTACGGAATCAACATCCAGTTCACATAGTGTTTCTGCCAATTCGACTCGTTGCTCGTCGGATTCTCCCAACCCAAAGATGCCTCCGCAACAGACTTTCATCCCTGCTGCCTTGGCCAGTTTAACTGTTTTGACGTCTTCTTCATAATCGTGGGTCGTACAGATTTTCGGGAAGAAGGAGCGGGCCGTTTCCAGGTTATGGTGGTAGGTGACGCAACCTGCATCGGCCAGGGCCTGAGCCAAGTCCTCTGTTAACAGACCTAATGAAGCAGAGGGTTCGATATCAAAACGATCACGAATTTCGCTGATGGCAGAAAGAATAGTGTTGAATTCATCACCGGCCTCAGGCTGGGTTCCGCTTGTCACAATCCCATAACAATGTGAGCCTTCCTCTTGTGCCTGCCGTGCCCCATCGATAAGCTCTTCACGGGATTTCAAAGGGTAGGTTGGTGGTGAGGATTGATGGTGTGCTGATTGCGCACAGAAGGCACAATTTTCCTGGCAACGACCTGACTTGGCATTAATTATCGAGCAGAGCTGGATGATGCCGCCAAAGGCCTGTTCTTTAAGATGATGAGCTCCTGCCAGGTAGGCCGTGTATTCAGCGCCTCTGGAGCGGAGTATATTCACCCCTTGGGTGTGAGACGGTGACTGGCCTGCGAGGACCAGGTCGACAAGCTGCTCTACATTTTGCCAGTATTTCATACGGAACTCCTGCATGCATATTTTTTTGCGAGTGCGTTATTGTCGGTTCGTTATCCGGATTATTCAAGGCTCGGATTATCTGCGATGGCACACCAATTGTCAACCTGACATCCAGGATGGTTAACGAGCCTGTTTTTACTATTTATGTTATTTGAAAAACATATTTCGTTGACAGTCTAACTCCTGAATGATAAAACGATATTTCATTCCTAAACATGATGGAGCTAAAAAAGCATGGTGAAAAAAATAATAGGAAAAAAACTGAAAGCCACAAGATTACGTAATGATATGACAATACAGGAGCTCGCAGAGAGTTCCGGTGTGTCTTCAAATATGATTTCAAGAATAGAACGTGGTCTCACTACGCCTTCA
>PVMK01152640.1_pt1 | contig 10775 bp, 16 predicted proteins | sample 1853481 | NCBI WGS metagenome assembly PVMK01 (sample SAMN08533507, study PRJNA380276) | Marine sediment metagenome, whole genome shotgun sequencing project. | reverse complement strand
ATCAAATATTAGAAGCGCACCGAAAGCCCCAGACTCAGCGCGTAGGAGGTCCAGTTAACCTCGTTTCAATTGTTGTTTATGGGGTAGTCCCATCGGCAAGGAAAAATTTAATTGTGCCGTCATCCGTTGACCAGTCCTGATAATCAAAGTTAAAGTTCAGGGCCCAGTGTTGATGGAGCACGAAATTGAACCCTGCCCCGATGACATAGCCGTTGCCGTCGGTATCGTGTTCGAAGCTCTTCGGATGGGCCAAATCGTCACGTAGATTCCAATCTGCCTCCGCATCGTAATCCGCCCAGTGATATTCATAGGTAAAATAGGTTTCGAACCGGTGGGCGAAGGTTTTTATTTCACGGGCTTTAAAACGCAGATCGATGCCGATCCAGGGGCCTTTCCATTCGGTGTCGTAGGAGCTGTCTAATCCGGGAAATGGTCCCGTGGCAGGTATGGTCTGGAAGCCGTCGGAAATTTTCAAATTTTGTTCGTGGTAAGAATAGCCCACCAGCGGGGTCAAGGTCCCGATAACGTTTTGTCCGAACCTCATAGGATAGCCGACTGCCAGTGAAACATCCCACACATCTCCGTCATCCCGCACCGTTATTGGAGCGGGAAAACTCCCCGCCGCGGTCGTCTCACCTAAAATCCGAATCCTGGTTATCACCATCGAAAATCCAGCCATAGTTGGCGGATCCTTTCAAGGCGATGATTTTTGGCCAAACCAGGCTGCCCTGAAATTTCACCTGATAACTTTCTATATCGTCCCAGGTGAGCTCCGACAGTATATTCGGATTATTGCCGTTGATATCCCCGGCGATGTTCCAGTCCAGATCGTCCCTTCGATAGCCACCGGTGAATACGAATTCGGTTTCTAGCGGCAGCGCCTTCTTGTTTTCGATGCGCGTGGCAGCACCCGTTGTTGAAGGGGTTGCCGAATCTGCAATCGCCGGCCGTGTTGACGACAAGATCATCAAGTTTATTATTGCGATAATCCATATGATCCGCTTTTGATTCTTTTTCATGTTAAATCTCATATCCGGTAATCAGATAAAATGAAAAGAAATAACAATTAAGATTCTAATAGAGCCAACTATTGCAATATCGGTCTGAAGAGGAGAAATCTGAAGTTATTTTTCGTATGAAGTCCCGCAGGTCGATGTCTCCATTTCGATCAAATGTTCCGCAAATATTCAATCCTTGGAAGATTGATAGACCGCCGATATCTGCGAATCGAAGTAAATACACGGCTTGCGCGTGGCAGCAATCTGTGATAATTCTTTATTTTATGAAACAATATGTCATCGACGAGCTGCGCCCGGAGGATTATAAAGCACTCAAAAAGTATCTGGACGAGCAATTCGGGCCGCCTGCCATGGCCAGGATTTACTGGATACCCGTTGAAACCGATTTGCTGGCGCCGATTCAGCTCGAGCACAAGGGGTGCCGACCGCATTACCTGGCCCTCGACCTTGATCCGGACCGTATCGCCTGCGAACTGCTCGTTCGCACCAAAAATCGCATGCGTTGCGACTGTATCCGGTATGCCACCGAAAAACAACGCAACTGGCTTATCCAATGGATTGATAACATTTTTAACCGGCTGGGGAATTAAGAACTGAACATGATACGCACGGCGTTTATTCTTCTGTGGGTGGGGCTGGCAACTTCTGTTTTCGGTGTTATTGCCATTGTGGTGTCTTTTTTTACCCGCACCGGCAATCCCGTCCACATCGTTGCCAGGATCTGGGCCCAAATCAATTTTAATGGCCAGCCGTGTCAAAGTCAGCATCAAGGGGCTATCTAATATTGAGCCCGTCTAAATCATATGTTTACATGTGCAACCATCAGAGCAATTTTGACATTCCGGTTCTTTTGGGATATCTGCCCGTGCAGTTCAGATGGCTTGCCAAAGCAGAGCTTTTCAAGATACCCATATTTGGACGGGCCATGCTGGGGGGCCGGTTATGTCAAAATCGATCGATTCAATCAGGAATCGGCCTTTCAGAGTATTAACGAAGCTGCCGCAAGAATGAAAAACGGCGTATCCGTTATGATATTTCCGGAAGGGCACCCGCAGTAAAGACGGCAGCCTCAAGTCTTTTAAAAAAGGCGGCTTTGTTATGGCCGTTGACGCCGGAGTTCCGATTGTGCCGGTTATTCTTCGGGGTACCTGGCCCATAATGGCCAAAAGCAGTTTGCGAATTAATCGCGGGAATGTCGAAATGGAGATCACAAATCCCATCGACACCACGGGATACTCCCGGGAAACCAAAGATGAACTGATGGAAAAAGTTAGAACCGACATTTGTGCAGAGTTTACGAGAAAGTGGAATGCGAGTGTCGAATTAAGGAACTTTGCGAATGCGGATTTCGGATTGAAAACGATAATCAAATTCAATGATGATCCGAGACCTTTTAGTTTATTCCATTATTCCAACACTCCACTATTCCATGGATGCGGTAAAAATCTCCGGCCTCTATAGGCTGATAAATATTAAAAAATTTAAAGAAAGTCCGAAAAGTTCGAAATATGCCCACGCTTAAAATTATTCCGCTTGGCGGACTGGGAGAAATCGGCCTGAATATGATGGTGTTTGAATACGGGAACACCATGTTTGTGGTCGACAGCGGGTTGATGTTTCCTGAGGATTATATGCTCGGGGTAGATTTTGTCATACCGAACATGGAATACCTGCGGCAGAATCAAACAAAGTTGGCCGCCGTTGTCTTAACCCATGGCCATGAAGATCATATCGGAGCGCTGCCTTACCTGATTAGAGATATCCATGTACCGATTTTCGGGACCCCCTTTACCCTGGGACTCGTGCGCCACAAGCTTGAGGAACTGGAACTGATATCATCATCTGACCTGCATGAAATTACCCTTGATGAAAACTTGCGTTTGGGTCCCTTTGAGATTGAGTTTATCCGGGTCGGACACAGTGTCGTCGATGGCGTTGGGATGATAGTTCATACTCCCTGCGGGACACTGGTGCACACGGGTGATTATAAAATCGGCTATGGCGCCGTCGGGGGCATGACGACGGATTTAAATAAATTTGCCCGCTGTGGTGAAAAGGGGGTCCTCGCCCTTTTGTCGGATTCCACCAATGTGGAAAAAGAAGGTTACACCATTTCCGATAAAGAGATCGGTGAGACGCTGGACAAAATTATTGCCGACAGCCGCGGCCGCGTCATTGTTGCTCTGTTTGCCTCCAATGTTGCCCGAATCCAGCTGATTGTCGATATCGCCAGGGCCAGGGGGAAAAAAATTGTGATCAGCGGCCGCAGTATCGAGGTCAGCGCAAATATAGCCAAGTCCCTCGGACATCTGACGATTCCTGAAAACATGGAAATCGAAATCGAGCAGCTGACTGATTATGCCGATGATGACGTTATCCTGATTACCACCGGGAGCCAGGGTGAGCCGATGTCGGCTCTGGCACGCATGGCTTCGGGTATCCATAAGCTAATTAAGATTAAGGCCCGAGATACGGTCATACTTTCTTCTAAATTCATTCCCGGCAATGAAAGGGCTATCGGTAAGATCATCAACAACCTCTATCGCAAAGGGCGCCAACGTTATTTATGAAAAAATCTCCGCTATTCACGTTTCGGGCCATGCGTTCAGAGAAGAACTAAAGCTGATGATCAATCTGACCAAACCTGAGTATTTCATCCCCATTCACGGTGAATACCGCCATTTGATACTGCACTCGAGGCTGGCCAAAGAAGCGGGGGTGGCCGAGAACAAAATCCTGCTGGCGGAAAACGGACAGATCATAGAATTTGATGAAACCGGCGGCAGGCTCAACGGGACTGTCACCACCGGTCGGGTGCTCATCGATGGTAAAGGCATAGGGGATGTTGGGCGCAGTGTGCTCAAAGAGAGGCGAACCCTTTCTCAGGAGGGTATGGTTGCAGTTACCATGGCCTTTGATGAGGAAACCGGTATCATCATGTATGGGCCGGAAATTGTTTCCCGCGGGTTTGTCTTTGAAACTGAAACCGGCCATCTGCTTGAAGATGCCCAATGTGTTATCTTAGAGATTGTTGAGGAAGTTGCATTTGATACTCCCCATCGAGTAGATAAAATCCGATCAAAAATCCAGACTGCCTTACGGCAATATTTTTTCTTTACCATCGGACGCCGTCCGGTTATACTGCCGTTTATTATGGAAGTTTAAAATACACGATGCTCGATTCTGGATGCTGGATACTCGATGTAAGTCCGACCATTCAGCATCGAGTATCCAGCATCGAGCATCCAGTATCGAGACTATGCGCAAAGAAATTTTTGGAATCATACTTTTCTTTCTCGTTATCTTTACCCTGATCAGCCTCTTATCATACAGTCCCGCTGACCCCTCCATTAATAATGCCAGGGCCGCAGGGCAGATTCATAATCTGTTCGGTATCTTCGGGGCGCATGTATCCGGCCTGCTGATCGGACTGTTCGGGTTGGGGGCCTTCTGGATTCCAATTTTACTGCTGTTGGCAAGCATCCATTTTTTTGGAAACCATCCCAGCAAAGCCATGATTTCCACCGTGCTGGGCGGGATTATCCTGGTGGTCATCACCGGCGCGCTTCTGTCCATGCGGCAAAATCATCTTATCCTGTTCGGCAACAAATTTTCAGCCGGCGGGATGGTTGGCATCCCCGTCAAAGCCTTTTTGGTAAAGTATACCAACACCGCCGGCAGTGCGATCATTTTAATTCTTCTTTGGATCATCGGCTTCATTCTGGCTACCGGATTTTCCCTGATTGCTTTTGGCAAACGTATCTGGCGCTGGATGAACATTATCAATGACCGCGTGACGACGTTTGTTATGAGACGCAGGGAACGCAGGGAAAAAGCAAAAAAGCGTGTCCGGGTTGACACAGAAACAATTGCCAAACGGGCCAAAAAGATCCAAATCAAGACCCAGGCCGCCAAACCCATCAAGGCTGTTCCTCCCGCCAAACAGGAAGTCTTTGACTTTATGAGGAGCGGCAAGGGATATCAGATACCGCCGTTTAGTTTTCTGAAGGACCCGGATGAACCTCCGGTTTCTTCGGATGACAAAAATTTGCGCATGCAGTCGCAACTGCTCGAAAAAAAACTTGCAGATTTCGGTGTCAGCGGGAAGGTTGTCGCCGTATCGCCCGGTCCGGTAATTACCACTTACGAGTATGAACCCGCAGCCGGGGTGAAAATAAATAAGATTGTTAATCTTTCCGACGATCTTTCACTGGCGCTGAGGGCCATGAGTATTCGGATTGTAGCCCCGATTCCGGGAAAAGCGGTGGTCGGCATCGAGGTGCCGAATGTCAACCGCGAGAAAGTTTGCTTCAAGGAAATCGTGGCTTCCAGTGAATTTGACAAATCCAAGTCGAAGCTGACTATTTGTCTGGGCAAGGATATTGTCGGAAACCCTGTGGTTGCGGCCCTGGATAAGATGCCCCATTTGTTGATTGCCGGAGCAACGGGTACCGGCAAGAGTGTCGCCTTAAATGCAATGATATGCAGTCTTTTGTACAAAGCCACCCCGGACGATATTAAGCTGATTATGGTAGATCCCAAAAGAATTGAGCTTTCCAGTTATGACGGAATTCCCCATTTGATCACTCCGGTGGTCATTGACGCCAAAAAGGCGACCAATGCCCTTTTCTGGGCGGTAAGGGAGATGGAAAGACGCTACGAGTTGCTCGCCCGGATGAACACCCGGAACATCAACCAGTATAATAAAAAGATCGAGACTAAAGAAATATCCGACCAAGAAGGTGAATGCAAAAAACTGCCATACCTGGTGATCGTGATTGATGAACTTGCCGATCTGATGATGTTGGCCTCCCGGGACGTAGAAGTCACCTTGACCCGTCTGGCCCAGATGGCCCGGGCCGCCGGCATTCACCTGATTCTTGCCACCCAGCGGCCGTCAGTGGATGTTTTAACCGGTATTATCAAGGCCAATTTCCCGACCCGGCTGACTTTTCAAGTTTCTTCCAAAGTCGACTCGCGCACAATTATTGATACCAACGGGGCTGAAAACCTGCTGGGCAGCGGAGATATGCTGTTTTTACCGCCGGGTACGGCGAAGTTGCAGCGGATACACGGTGCTTACATCTCCGAGAGTGAACTCGTTCAAATTACAAAATTTCTGCGGTCCCAGGCAAAGCCCGAGTATGACGAGGAAGTCACCGAAGCTGGGGCCGCCGATGCCGTGGCAGACGAAGAGCAGGAATATGACGAGCGCTATGATGATGCCGTGGCGCTGGTGACCAAGACCGGGCAGGCGTCCATCTCCATGGTTCAACGCCATTTGCGCGTGGGATACAACCGCGCGGCCCGCATGATTGAAGTCATGGAGAAAGAGGGGGTCATCGGACCGTCGGACGGGGTTAAACCCCGGCAGGTTCTGGTGACCGGTTATGAGCGCAGGAAATAATGGAAGTCGGAAGTCGGAATGCGGAATGCGGAAGGGCTGAACCTTTGAACCCTCACAGCCGCCGGAGTACCCCCAGTGTTTTAACTATTGCAACTTCGCGAAAAAGGCCGGAATCAACGGCACGCTGGTAGACTCGGTAGGGCGCTTGTCCCCCCTGGGTCGGATCGCTGAAGATATCGTGAATCAGCAGGTAACCCCCTTCGATGATGTGGGGCGACCAGGCGGTGTAATCGGACAGAACCGTCTCGAAGGCATGCCCGCCGTCGATAAACACCAGGCTCAGCGTCGTGGCCCACTTGCGGGCGACTATCTCTGACCGGCATACGATGGGCACCACCGCATCCTCGAGATTCGCCCGTTCAATGGTAGACCTGAACTCGCGGAAAGTGTCCACCCGGCCGCTGGCGACATCAAAAAGATTAGGATCGAAATATTCTTCACCGGGCTGCTGTTCCTCGGAGCCGTGGTGATGGTCAATGGAAAACAAAACGGTGTCGTTTTCGTGACAGGCGGCACCCAGGTACAGGGCGGATTTGCCGCAATAGCTGCCGATTTCCAGGCAGGGCGCTCTGCGACCGGCCGCGAGCGCCGTCTCGTAGAGGCAGCGGCCCTCCTCTTCATCGAGAAAGCCTTTAACGCTGCCCATCAATTGAGGATCAATCGGGATGTTCATCTGGTTTATTGGCTGATTAAGTTGATTGGTTGGTCCATTCCGCATATTCAAAGCAGTCCTTTCTCCTTTGTTTATTTTCGCATTCCCCCCGGGGCGTAAGCCTAGGCCCCTACGGGCCGGAGGCCGCATTCCGACTTCCCCATTCAAATCATTCCGCATTCCGCATTCCGAATTCCACATTCTTCTTTAAATACACCACCACACTTTTGCCCATCAACGGATTGAGAAGTTTGTCCAGCAAACCGGTAACACGCGGCTTTTTCATAATATCCCAGATAAGAAATCGGTGATACAGGTTGACCGTCAGCGAATCTTTGCGATCCGGTCCCACCAGGCATTTCAACCACCAGAATGGGGTGTGCAGACTGTGAGCAAAATGCATGGTCCACACACCGGCGCCGGCCGAAGCCAGATCTGAAATTAACTGGTTTTTTTTGAAGATTCGTACGTGCCCCCCGTTGCTGTTGGTATAGGCCGGGGAAAGAAACCAGCAGATGCGTTCGGGCCAATACCTGGGGACACTGACGACCAGATTGCTTCCTGGCTGCAATACCCTTAAAATTTCCCGGATGGCCTTCCGGTGGGGGGAAATATGCTCCAGAACTTCGGAGCAAATAACCAGATCGAAATAGTCATCCTTAAATGGCAGTTGGATGACGTCGGCTGCTGACAGGCCCACGCCCCGCCGCCGTGGTGGCCCAGGCGGTCGTGAAGATTGAGCCGGCCTTTGGCTTCAACGATCGGCTGAAGCCGAGATCAACACCCATCACAGTTACGCCCGGGAATTGATAGGCGGCGCAGATATGACGTCCGGAACCGCATCCGATGTCCAGAATCTTAAAGCCCGGTTTGACTGCCAGCCGTTCAAATTCTACGGTGACCATCGATCACCTCCCGGTAAGCAGATACGGTTTTTTCAGCTGCCTTTTTCCAGGTAAAATGCTTGTGAACCCGCCTGTATCCGGCCATACCCAATTCTTTGGCCCGCAGCGGGTTGTCGAGAAGGTCCCGAATGGCCCCGGCCAGGGCCCTGGAATCTGCCGGCTTGACCAAAATACCCGCATCCCCCACAACTTCGGGCAAGGCACCACCTGTGGTGCTGATGACCGGACCCCGCAGGCCATGGCCTCGCCCACCGGCAGGCCGAATCCTTCATAGACGGACGGAACAACGGCTGCCGTCGCTCGGGCATATTGCCGGACAAATTCTCCATTGCTGATTCTTCCGGTGAAATGGATGCAGTGTCCGATACCCAGTCTGCGGATTAGTTTTACAAGATCACCATCTTTTTTGGGCTCCCCGACGACGGTGACGCTGACATCTTGAAATTTATTCAGTTCAGCCACCGCCTGGAAAAGGAAAAAGAGGCCTTTTAAAGGGTGTCGGCACTGTTGGTTACGATAATACGGTTTTTTTTCCTTTCGATATCATCAATCGGATAGAACAGGTCCGTATTAATGCCGTTGGGGACAATGCTGAATTTATTGGCCGGTATGTTAAAGTCCCGCCCGATATCCTTTTTTGCCGATTTTGATACGGCAATGATGCGGGGAGGGTCCGGGACACCCGCTTTTGCATCCCGACAAAGGAATACCAGCGCCACTCTTTCATCTTCCTAAAGGGGAAGACACCGATCGGATGGCAATTTTTCGATCTACGGTGATAGGGTGATGGATGGTGGCGATGGTAGGGGCCAATTTATTGATGGCCCAGATGCCGTAGGACAGGCTCTGGTTGTCGTGTACGATATCGTAGGTGTGCAGCCTGGATTTTAAATACAAATAAGCCCTGAGTCCGAAAGTAAAGGCTCCGGAAAACCCATGGTGGATACCCCCAGCCATTCCATCAAATTGATAGGATTCGAAAGCTCTTTACGGGTGGGCACCCGAAAAGGGTTCGCCGGGTTGTATAGATCCAGACACGTCAGATGGTGCAGCGGGATATCATCATCCAACTGCGGATCCGGCGGACCGGATATCACCTCAACTCTGTGTCCGAGATCTTTGAGCGCACGGCTTAAATTTTTCAGATAAACTCCCTGGCCGCCGCAATGCGGATTGCTGCGGTAACTTAACAGGCAGATATTCAATGGCGAGCGAGCTTTCATAGGAGCCTTCAATTACAAGGTCTCTATTGGCTTCGTCAATAACTTTTATTAGATGCTCATGCGGTGTTTAGTTTGGTGCTTGTCATTTTCTCAATTTAAGGACTCAATTGGATTTAGAGATACCATACGACATATTAAATTTATGTTGTTGGCCAATGCACTATTTGCGGATTGACAGAATGTCGCTATCATGAGATTTGGAAGTATGGCCTTTAATCTTCCAAAAGAAGTAACCTTGATCGAGGTCGGACCCCGTGATGGCTTCCAGTTCGAGAAAAAAATTATCCCCACGGAATTGAAGGTCGAGATTATCAGCCGCCTGGTGGACGCCGGCCTGAAGCATATCCAAGTTGCCTCCTTTGTAAATCCGGCTCGCCTGCCGCAGATGGCGGATGCGGAAGATGTTGTTGGCCGGTTGCCCGAATCCCCGGGGGGCATTTTCAGCGGACTTGCTTTGAACACTAAAGGTGTTCTTCGGGCGCATCGGGCAGGGTTGAAGCATCTGGAAATCTCCATTTCCGCCAGCGATACCCACAGTCGTAAAAATGCCGGACTGAGCTTTGATCAGGCAGTTATCCAGATGAAAGAGATGATTCGGTTGGCCCGGGAAAAAAGCATGGGGGTGCGCGCCGGGATTCAGTGTGCTTTCGGTTGTGTTTATGAAGGTGCCGTCAGTCGGGAGCGGATTCTCCAACTCGTTTGCTATTATTCATCCAAGGGAGTGGATGCGATTGCCCTATCGGACACCACCGGGATGGCAAATCCGTTGTCCGTAAAACAAATGCTGCAAACCCTGATACCGGAGTGCCGGGGTATTCCGGTGGTCCTTCACCTTCACGACACCCGTGGGTTGGGCCTGGCCAATGTGATGGCGGCCCTGGAATGCGGTGTAACTCAATTTGATACGGCTATGGCCGGTATGGGAGGCTGCCCCTTCGTCCGGGGAGCCGCCGGGAATATAGCCACCGAGGACACCGTCAATTTGATGAATTTATTGGGAATTATCACCGGTATTGATATTGTCGGTGTGAGTAAGTGTTCCGAACGACTTGAAAAATTTTTGGCCAACAAGTTTCCCGGCAAGATGCACCGCCTGGTACTGCAGGAAGATTTTAGATACTGACCCCCTCATAATGTCTCGCCTTTCGACGAACAGACTGAACATCGAACCCTCCAGAGGCGGACTATAAGCATCGAACGTCCAACGTCGAATCCACCAGAGGCGGACTGTAAGCATCGAATAATGATGTCGCTGAGCTCCGCAATTTAATTTCATTTGTTTACTATTTTTTTTCTTTTCACCCCTTCGACTCCGCTCAGGGCCGTGAGCCTGTTGAAAATCCCGAGCTTGTCGTGGTTGTCGAACGGCCGTTTTGATACTCATAACGAAAATTTTAATTAATTCTTCTGTTTCCTCTATAATATCACTTAGTAGTTCAGGTTTTTTAATTAGTGGTCCACGCTGAATAAGTTTTAACCATCTCTGGGTCTCCCTAAGTTCCTTTAATGGGATTCTTGCCCTTGTTTTTGTTTTTCATTCAAAATTCGATGTTCGACGTTCGATGTTCG
>PVMK01188572.1_pt1 | contig 10776 bp, 14 predicted proteins | sample 1853481 | NCBI WGS metagenome assembly PVMK01 (sample SAMN08533507, study PRJNA380276) | Marine sediment metagenome, whole genome shotgun sequencing project. | reverse complement strand
GGAAGAAGAAGCGCAAAGGGCCGGAGGCAGCCTAAAGAGCGCAGAGACAGTTGGGTCAAAGTATCCAGGTGGTCAAGCGTATGCACAGAAGATAAAGTCGACCGGTGATACCTGCTATGTATCTAAGGCCTTGACGGCATTGCAAACCGTAAGATATATGAACCATACATGCACTCTGACCAAATTGCATATACTGGCAAGATAACAAAAGCAGTGGTGAAAAATGATAAAAATAGTTTTAGTTGGTTTCTTAACATTACTCCTCTTTCAATATAATGTATTTGCCCAACAATCTTTAAACTTTAGAGAACTGTCAAAGCAGATCCAAGAGGTCAACAACCATCTAAAAAGCATAGATATAAAACTCATGGAAAGTATTATTGAAGAATTAAATAGCGCTACAGAACCGAAGATTGTAATGAGCTTAAAGAATATCCATTATCTCACAGTAAAATATGGCGACCTTCTTGAACATGAAGGTATTATAATATTGATGTATCAGTCTATAAGTGAAGGTGTTAAACTATATATTTCCCGCATGTTACGTGATAATGCAAAGCAAAAGAAGAAAGAACTTGGTTGGTCCATGGAAAGTTTCACTATTTATGAATCGAACATTAAAGATAAGGATATTATTTTAACATTAGTTCAATTGCGAAAATGGATTAAAGAAGCACAAATTTTAATAGACCAACTAATCATTTATTATTCTTCTGAATATGAAAAATATAAGCAAGATACAAGATAATAGTTAAATATTCTTGAAAGCTATAGAAGCGCCAATGAGCCTCAATTGCTGATAGCTGCTATATATCTTCGGTCTTGACGACACTGAAAACCATGAGATATACGAAACATACATGCACTTTGGCCGGATTTCATATAGTGGCAAGTGATCTCAGCTTTTACGAACCCTGGTTTTCATGTGATTAATAGTAGATATCACAGAGTATCTCCAATAATTGTTAGACAGAAAAACGTGACACTTGGTCGCGAGGAGAGCGCGATATGGCAACTACACAACATAAGGGCAATGGAGCGAAATTAACGGCTGAAGATCAAGTCGCAAGGGTCTTTGCATGGCGCCGTGGATTCAATGCCATGCATTTAATTGACCTGGGCCTTCGCCTTGGGCTTTTCAAGTCTTTCGCGGAGACCCCTGATGTGACCGCACAGGAGGTAGCGGACCGGTTAAAGTTGCATGCACCGTACGTGGAAGTGTGGTGCATGACAGCGTACTCGTTCGAACTTCTGGATGCCCTTGATGACAGGAGATTTCGACTCGCTCCATACGTAAACGAGATTCTGGCCAATCCGGCGCACCCACTTTATCTGGGTGGTTACGTGCAATTGGGGACGCAGTTCGCGACGGAGGATTACCGTATGGCAGTAGCAGCGTTTGGCACGGGTTCCACCACACCGTTTCAAGGGCGCAGTCATGATTTCGCAATGGTTGTGGCGCAGGCGCTTTCCGGAATGAATGTGATGGTAGCGCGTAAGCTCCTTTCAGAGATCCCCGGTGTCAAAGAAACACTTAATGAAGGGGGTACAGTGCTGGAAGTTGGATGTGGGGCCGGGAATCTTCTGATTCAGATAGCGAAGGCGTTTCCAAGCGTGCGCTGTATCGGCGTGGACATCGATCCTACCGGACTTGCTATTGCACGCGAGGCTGTAAAGCGCGCTGGTTTCGCTGATCGTGTAACCATATTGGAGGGCGACATTGGGACAGCGGCAGATGAAGGTGCCTTTGACGTTGTCGTTATGGTCCAGGTCCTGCACGAGATTTCCCCCGAACTCCGACCAGGGGTGACGCGTGGATGCGTCCGTGCGCTTCGTACTGGCGGTTGGCTGGTCATCGTTGACGAGACTTATCCTTCCATCCTTGCAGAGGCAAGGCAGCCTGAATTCCTCTTTCCCGTGCAGACCGGTATAGAGGAGTTGATGTGGGGGACCATGGTTCCAACTCGGGAAGAACAGGAGCGACTTCTGCGCAAGGCTGGATTCAACAACGTGATCAACCGGTCTTTGTTCGGCGAAGGCTTCACGGTGCTTACGACCCAGAAATAAGGTAGACGAACAAGTGCGCAGTGTTGGCTTTCCAGTTACCCAATCACAGGTTGTGGCCGATGCCAGCAAGTGGTAGTCGCTGATTTGGCACCTCTATCAAGGTATCTCCAACTGAGTTGCAAAATTAGCCATGCCCCAAGTACTGTGATATCCATAAGTGATATGTAAAATCCTAATTTTTGCGATCACTGCTATATACCAAAGCTTTTGGACCTACTGAAAATACTGTGATATACGAATGCTATCCACAAAAGTAGTAAAGTTGTGATTTTGGCAAGATACATGTACCATGGCAATTCCTACTGGAGTGCTCTATGAATAAGATGCAAAAAAGAATTGTTATTGCTGGGGCCTTGATTGTAATACTGATGGGATTAATACCACCATGGACGTATACATACAGCCATTCAACTCCAAACCCCGCAGGATATGCTCTAATCATAGCCCCGCCGTCTCCTGGCGCTCGGGTTGAAGGTGCAAGTTTTCGAGCAGATGGTGTTGAACTTGATTTTAAGCGACTTCTTGTTCAATGGGTAATTACAGGTATTGCAACGGGAATTGGGTTTGCTCTGGCTCATACGAAATCTAAAAAATCAACCGAATAATTAATGTCTATGCTATACTGAGCACGGTATGGATTACGTTCCAACCGTTATAGAGCTCGTTATTTCATTGGGCATTTATGCCATCGGAGCTTTTATTTTGACCATTTTTTTTAAGATAGTCGTGAGTGTAAAAAGAGAAACTGTCTGAGTCTTTTTTAATATTTTCTTTGAGCTATGTGATAGAAAATAAAAGGAATTCTAATGGAAAAATTGAATCCGGTATTCGAAAAAAATTATAAAGGTTACCTGGAAGCGCTCACCGATCTTGATCTTTCGATCAGATGTTCTATTCTAGATATTTCAGTCGACGAAGATAGAAAAACTGCTGAAATCCCATTTTTCGGTAGTATTTATCGCGTTTCCAGGGAAGGTGTGGTCAACGCCGATGGCAAGCGTCCAGATTATGGAACATGCATTATCTTGTTGAAATACTTATTGATGTGCCCTCGACAGATACCGATAGAAGATGATTGGGTAAGCTACAGAGATTTCAAAGATTCCGGTCTATCGCTGGACGTTTCGTTTTCAGACAACTCCAGTAGGGCCATATCAAAGATCTATTCCGGACAAAAGGGCGCATTAGAGAATGCCGCTGCCGCATTAGGTGGAACGCGCCCAGATTTTGATTATCCATATGATGTGGCAGCTGTGTTCAGAGTGTTACCGCGCGTGCCTGTTCTGCTTTTGTTCAACGATGAAGACGACGAATTTCCAGCGAAGACATCGATCCTTTTTGAACGGCGGGCAGACCAGTTTCTGGATATGGAGTGCATCGCTATGGTCGGTGGGTATTTGTTTGATAAATTGAAACGAACAGGAAAACTTATTATGGGAAAAAATATAGGGTAATGCAGGGGACTGCACCCGACATGCAACGGCTATCCATGCCCCTTGATTTGGTTTTAAGATTGGGTAAGGGCAGCATTGATCTTCCCCCGAAAAAAAATAAAATTTATCAAAGCGATAGGAATTATTTTGTTGACAAGGCTTTGGTAGACATTTATAATTAGTTCATGTTAACTAATAAAAAGATGAAACTATGCAATATACTTTAGTGGAACTTGTTGAAATCATAACCAAATTAATTGGTGACCTGGAAGCGGAGTTTATCAAGAAATACCAGAAAGAAGGTTTTACAGCCCGTCAGATTGTATATATCGATATAATTAACATGCTTGGCAATCCCAGTTTAGGAGAGATCGCCAAGGCATTGAAGTTAAGCAAGCCGTCTGTTACGGCCATTGTGGATAAACTGGCAAGCAAAGGTTATATCGAGAAATTTCAATCCGATGAAGACAGGCGCTCTTTTCATGTTCATCTCAGCGCTAAAGGAAAAAACCTTGTCAAAATGCATGCTCAAACTCATAACAAGATAGTTGATATGCTCCAGGATAATCTGGACAGTAGAGACTTGAAAAACCTGGTGACAATATTGAATAAGGTCGTATCAAAAGTTTAGTTTTTTTGGCATAATATTTAGTTCAACCTAACTAATTAAAGGAGGCCGCATGAATTATTTTGATTATTTTCAAGTCATAACCCTGATTGTCTTTCTGATGGTATTTTTTGGAAGGACCATCTGGCTTAGGAGAAAAGGCACCAAAATATTTGTGATAGGAAGTGGCAAAAAACGGTTCGCTGCTTTTCTGGAAAAAAGTTTTTTAGTTTTTTTCCCGATCTGGTTGATCGAAATAGGCATTCATTCCTTGCACCTAAACATCCAATTCCTGCCGTTGGTGCTGGTCAAGCTAATCTTCAAAAATCAGATCATTCAGTTTGCCGGTGCTGTTGTCATATTTGTCGGCCTCCTTGTTTTCTGTCTTGCCCTGATATCTTTCAACTCTTCGTGGCGCGTGGGTATTGATACTGTATCTCCGGGAGACCTTATTACAACCGGAGTTTTCTCCGTATCAAGGAACCCGATATTCTTATCCATGGACCTTTATTTTCTGGGAACATTTCTTATATACAGCAATCTATTTTTTTTATTCTGTTTCGTCTGTATAGCCCTTGGTTTTCAATTTCAGATTCGTCAGGAAGAAATATTTTTGATTGAGAGATATGGAGATAATTACCGTGAATACATGGCTCAGGTGAATAGATATATTTAAACAAAGGATCTAGTGAATAACGGAGGGATCATCATTATGCCGAAACTGAATAAATTTGGGGAATGGAAAAATCCGGGAAAGGTTTTCATAACCGGCGCATCGGCCGGGATCGGAGCTTCCTATGCAAAAGCGTTCGCAGAAAATGGGTTTGATTTGGTTTTGCTCTCGCGGCGCAAAGATCGGCTTCAAGTTCTATCGAACGAGCTGGAATCTGATGGCTGTATTCACTGCGAGATAATTTCTGCTGATCTCTCAGAAAAAGAAGAGATTAAAAAAGTAACAAATCATATTCGTCAAATCGATAATCTGGATATTTTAATTAATAACGCGGGCTTTGCTACCATCGGTTATTTCGCTGATATCCCGATCGAAAAATCCATGCGGTTGTTTCACACGCATATGACGGCAACAGTGCAATTCACCCATGCCGCGCTTCAGGTTATGCTTAAACGAAACCGGGGAGCAATTATAAATGTATCATCCATGGGTGCTTTTATGCTGACACCGGGTAATGTTTTATGGAACTCTTAATTGAATGTAAGTTAGAAGGCATTAACGATAGTAATTCAATAGATTTACTTTGGGAGAATACCGGCCCGGAATTCTTTTATCAACAATAGAAAGGACAGTTGTGACCTCAGCCGAAGAAAAAATTAAAAAAATCACATCATATTTTCAGAGTATTTCGAATATATCTTTATCTGATTTGTCAGTAATTGATAAAATATTTTATTCATTTACAGTAAAGAAAAACGAATTCTTTATAATGGCTGGAGAAAATCCTGACAAGTTTGGATTGATTATTTCTGGAATATTTCGATACTTTTATATCGATAATGATGGAAAGGAATACACAAAGTATTTTGCCCTAGAAGATGATTTGCTCATTTCCTATTCGGCTATCCTTTTAGGAGAGGTATCAAGGTTTTATATTGAAGCCCTTGAAAACTCGGAAATTCTTATCTCAAGTTTCAAAACATTTAATGAGTTGACTGAAAATAACTTAAGCTGGAATAAAATCGCCAGAAAATTAACAGAACAACAGTACATCAAAAAAGAAATAAGAGAATACCAATTCTTATTTGATGATGCGGAAACAAGATACTTACAGTTTTTAAAAGAATACCCTGACTTGATTGAAAGGGTGAAACACTATCATATTGCCTCTTATCTGGGGATCACACCGGTAACATTAAGCAGAATTAGGAAAAAATTAAATCTCTTAACCTAGGTTAATGATTTCTCTTCTTGTATGTTTTATTATCATTCAAAAAAATAGAGGAGGGAATCATTATGACGACCAAACTAAAACTCAAAGATAATACTATTCTTATTACCGGAGGAGGTTCGGGCATAGGTCTGGAACTGACCAAAACCTTATTAAAGATGGGAAATACAATAATCATCTGCGGTAGATCAGAAAGTAAATTGCAGATGGTAAGGAATAATTTTCCCCAGGTTCATACATTTCAATGTGATATCTCAGATCAAAAGCAACGTGAAGAATTATTTTCTAAGGTAACTAATGAGCATCCTCAATTAAACATTCTGATCAACAATGCGGTTATTGTTAATTACCTCAAGATCCAGGATAAAAACTATTCAGCTGCATTAGTGGACCAGGAAATTCAGACCAATTTTATTGGTCCGGTCGGGCTTATAAAACTATTTCTACGCCATTTAAGCCGTCAAAAAAACAGCGCCATCATAAACATGACCACCGGGCTAGTCTACGCCCCACATGCGGACATGCCAGGGTATTGTGCATCAAAAGCAGCTTTGCATTCTTATACACAATCCCTGCGGCTTCAATTAACAGGTAATCCAATTAAAATACTCGAAGTAATGATGACAGCGGTTGATACCCATTTTCATGATGGAGGACATGTTCCAGATATTGCAATTACCACAGAAAAAGCAGTGACTATAATGCTTAATGGGATGCAAAAATCAAAAAATGAAATAAAAATCGGGAAAGTCAAGCTACTGAGCCTACTGTGTCGGATAGCACCTGATTTTTCATTGAAAAAAATAAATAAATTGTAAGAAATGGGGTCACCTTGATTATTGTCCTTAAATTCCAACTATTAACATGCACCGAATTTCACCGGTGATGTTCAAAGTTATGTGTGGAAAAGGTTTTATCACAACGGGTTCAGAAAAAGTGGTAAATGAAGGAGAAATTGTAAGTGGTCCTTCTTAGGTCTTTTGCCCGTAAGTTGGAGCAGACCAAGTTCGGTCAAAAATCCCTGATCAAACCGGACGGGCAGCCTATCTTGAAACAGCAACCTGGCGCACGTGGCTACGTAGGCTTAGTCTTACTTGTGATGAGTTTTTTGATAAGTTTGCCGGCTCTGGCTTTCTTGACCTATCTGTCGGTGAAATTAACTAAGCCGATTATAATTTCAGTTGGCGGCCCTGTAGTTTTCATATTGGTGCACATCATGTTCGGGGTGGGCGTTTATCAACCAGGCTTTTGATCTTTGTGACCGTTTAGATTTTTACCGATTCTTAGGACCGCAAAAAACCTGGTTGATTCCCTTGATTGAACAACTCAGCAAAAATAACCCATCCTTGGTTAAGCTGATCAGAAACATACCCAATGGTGGAATGCCCTGGATTGAAATTCATATGTTTGGCAAATTTGCAGTGTGTGTGGAAGACCGACAAATTCGATCCAGTGAATGGAAAAGTTCAAAAGCATTAATGATCTTGAAATACCTGGCTACCAATAGACATTCTGGGTTTATTCACAAAGAGGTACTTATCGAGCTTTTATGGCCTGACCAGGACCCGATTAAAACCCAAAAGCGCTTTCACGTGGCCATGAGCGCTTTAAGAAAAATGATGGAGCCCGGGCTCTCTTCAAAAGCAACATCAGCTTATATTGATCGAAAAAAAGATTTGTACAGGCTCTATCCAGGGAATCAAGCATTGATTGATTATGAACAATTTGCCATCGGTTTGAAGGACGGCATACGCTTATTCGACAAAAACCCGTCAGTGGCTTTAAAAAAATTATTGACAGCAGAATCACGATATAAAGGTCCTTTTCTTGAAGAAAACCCCTATGACGACTGGTGTATTCATATAAGAGAACAAACAACCTTGGAGTATATTCGACTGTTAAAATTGATACAGTGCTTATATCAAGCCAATCAGGATATGGATAATGCTGTGAACAGGTAGCTATTTCGGACAATGTGCAAGGAACCTCATATGATGAAAAAGAATAATACTGATTTTATTGTACCCAAACGAGAGTTTGGCAATACTGGCATTAAAATATCAAAACTTTGTCTTGGTGGAGGATCCTTTGGAGGCACAGATAGCCAAATTATTCTTGATGAAGCCTTGAAGTACGGAGTGGATTGCTGGGAGATCGTTTCATTTACGGGAAAGGTTTATTGCGAATATTTCAAAAAAAGCCCAGGAATACGAGAGAACGTCTTTTTGTCTGGAAAAGTCTATTCAACGGATCCCATTGTTATGCAGGAGCAGTTGAACATGATCCTCAAAGACAATGAAATTTCTTTCATAGATTTTTTAGCTATACATCCAGTAGATGACACTAAGGCACTTACTAATGATGTTAGAAAATGGGTTGAGAAAGTTAAAAAAGAAAAAAAGATTCGATTTTTTGGATTTTGCACGCATAAAAATATGGATACTTGCCTTAGCAGCGCCTCTAAGCTTGGTTGGATAGATGGGATTCAAACCTTTTACAACTACCGGATGCAAAGTGTTAAAAGCATGGAAGATGCATTGCAGAAATGCCATGAAAAAGGCATTGGGATATTTGCTGTTAAATCCATGGGGCTCAGTGTTCAGAAAAAAACTGAGAATCAGAAGCTTCCGAGCAAGGAAAAGTTAGATTCGTTGTTGACAGGATATAATATTTCCTTTGAACAAATAAAACTAAGGGCGATCTGGCAGAATCCTTTTTTAACATCAATCTGTTCTCTCATGCCTAACTCAGCTATTTTACAATCGAATGTTTTGGCAGCTATCGATGAGAATCCACTCAAATCTGAAATTGCAAAATTATTGGTAGATTATGCAAATACCACCGGAAAATATTTCTGCAGGCGCTGCGGCATCTGCGAAACGACAAATACCGATAGGATACCTATATTCAACATTATGGAAATGCTCATGTATTCAAGAGGATATGGTATGACTGATTTGGTTGCTCAGATGTTTGCCGGATTACCAAGTGAAATTCAGAGTAAAATAGCCAGCAGCGATTATTCGAGTGCCGAAAAAATATGTCCGCAGAAAATACCAATAACAAAACTCATGAAGGAAGCCTATTTAGAATTGCACAAAGAATAAATAGTGTTTTAAGGTAAAATATGATTTTTGATTAAATAGAATGGCAAGGTATCTGAAAATTTGAAGACATCACATTTTACAATCTTTCTGTATATCATTACAATTTACATGATAAACAGAATTGTATAATCACTGGTTAGCCTACAATCTGTAACATCGACATACTATCTTATAGGCAGTAAATTATTTAAGGAGGATCAAATGAAAATCGGTTTTGATCAAAACATAAGTATGGTTGTAAAAATAGGTGTCATTGTTAAAGCGATTCTGTATATTGGATTGATGTTTGCCGTACTTTTTATATCTGCTGATCGATGGGATTATTGGTATTTATGGACATATTTTCTTTTGTGGATTTATCTTTATTTATTTAATTTTATTATAATCCCATCTGAACTTGTCCAAGAGAGATTCAAACCTGGTGCTGGGACAAAAAAATGGGATTATATATTTATTGCCCTTTTTCTACCTTTAGCCTTTATTATTCCCCTTATTGCTGCTTTAGATGGAGGACGGTATCATTGGACGGGCGATTTTCCTCTATGGGTAAATATTTTGGCATTTGTTATTGTTTTTCTCGGATTTTCGTTGGAGATCCTGAGTTTGTGGGAGAATCGCTTTTTTTCAAGCACAGTTCGCATTCAAAAAGACAGAGGTCACTGTGTTATCGATAAAGGACCATACGCATTCATTCGACATCCCGGTTATGCTGGTGCTATCATTTCTTCTTTTGGCATAGCGATTGGGTTGAACTCTCTATGGGCGTTGATCCCTGCAGGATTATATACGATGTTGTTTATAACTCGAACTATACTTGAGGATGGTACCCTCCAGAAGGAATTGCCCGGTTATGCGGACTATGCTGCAAGGGTAAAATATCGATTGCTCCCAAGGATATGGTAGAAGCTATTGTTAAGACTATCGTCAGGCTAACAAGCAAGTGGAGCTGATGGCTTATTCCGTGGCTTTTTGCGATTTACGGTGTTTTTGAACGTCTTTTTATTATTGCTCAGTTCTTCTGCCTTTTATCGCCACAGCTCACCTGCGCGTTATGTGAAAAATGAAGAAAGAGATTAAGAAATGGAACATGTATTTTTTTGTACAGGTCACGAACTTAAAATTCCAAATATTGTGAAAAGTGAAGGTCTTTACCTATATGATGAACAAGGTAAAGGTTATATGGATCTGGAGTCAGGTGTTTGGTGTACATCTCTTGGACACAATAATGCTGAGATCAACAGAATAATCAAGAACCAAATAGATTCATTGATGCACACCGGTTTTTGCTACTCAAATGAAATACTTGAAAAATCAGCAAAATCAATTCTTGAAATCGCCGGTTTAAATAATGGAAAAAGTGTGTTTCTCTGCTCTGGCAGCGAAGCGATTGAGGTATCAAGGCAGATGGCTAAACATCTAACTGAAAAAAATGTATCCTTAACACTCCATGACTCATATCTTGGAGCATATTCTTCAATAACCGATAAATCTAGGAATTGGTATCTGATAAATTGGGAGCAATGTAAAACATGCCCTGATAAAGAAAAGTGTGATCTATCATGTGAAGTGCTTCAAAAAATACCAAAAGACATATCTGAGTTTATTTTTGAACCAGGTAGCTCTTCTGGTTTTGTCCAGTTTCCTCCAAAGGCGTTGAT
>PVMK01170360.1_pt1 | contig 10777 bp, 9 predicted proteins | sample 1853481 | NCBI WGS metagenome assembly PVMK01 (sample SAMN08533507, study PRJNA380276) | Marine sediment metagenome, whole genome shotgun sequencing project. | reverse complement strand
TTTTCAGGAAACGCTGATCAATGGCGGCCTCAACAAATATCTGTTCGAAATGGCCAATATTCGCAACCAGTGCTCATGGGTTCATAAGGACGATATGGCAATGGCCACTGAAAAAGCCAAAGACCTGGTCCGGATGGCGGTTGCAAAAGTCGCGCTCTATGAACCCCTGAGCACTGGTTGCGAATATTGGCCATTTCGAACAGATATTTGTTGAGGCCGCCATTGATCAGCGTTTCCTGAAAAAGCGGCTCGTGGGTCTTGGGTGTACAGGCCGATACCACGACCCGATTCAAACGATGCTCTTTTATTGCCTGAGATATTTGGCCCTGGGTGTCCTGGGAGCAACTGAACAGGTTTTGTTCGGCAAAGGCCACATTCGGCAGGGTTTGGGCGTACTCCACGACCGCCGGTACGTCGACAAACCCGGCGATATTGGTTCCGCAACAGCAGACAAACACACCCACTCTGGGAGGCTCGCCTTTGACATCGATTGGTTCGGGTAACGCTTTGGTTTTGGTAAGGATCCATCGGGCATCAGACAGGTCGCTTCCGGCCTTGCCGGCAGCTGCGCTGGCATCGATGACCGAAGTCGGAATATCCTTGGGCCCCTGAAAGGCACCACAAACATATATGCCGGGTCGCGAGCTCTGGACCGGGTCAAAGCTGCCGGTTTTTGCGAAATGATAATGATTTAACTCAACGTCGAATTTCTCAGCCAGGGTGATCGCTTGATCATGGACAGCCAGACCCACCGACAGCACGACGATATCGAAATCTTCGGCAATGGATTTACCGGCGCCGTCAACATAGCGGATCAGGTGTCTTCCGTTTGGGCCCAGCGGCTCAACGTGCGTAATGCGCGATTTGATAAACCGCACGCCCATTTCCTGCTCGGCTTTTTTATAAAACCTTTCAAAGTCCTTGCCGACGGTTCGAATGTCGATATAAAAGATGGCCGCATCCAGACCGTTTTTGCTGTGCTCTTTGGCTAATATCGCTTCCTTGACCGCATAGGTGCAGCAGACCCCGGAACAGTATCCCCGGGCGCCGATATGGGTATCTCTTGAGCCGACGCATTGAAGCCAGGCAATTTTTTCAGGTTCGGATTTATCGGAGGGCCTGACCAAATGTCCACCGTAGGGCCCTGAAGCTGAAAGAATTCTTTCAAATTCCAGGCTGGTGACCACATTGTTCGATTTTGAATATCCGAAAGTGTCATAACTACGGGGATCAAAGGCTTTACTGCCGGCCGCCAGAACAACCGCACCGACCTCCAGAGAGATTTCTTTTTCCCGGTCATCAAAGCAGATCGCATCGGCCGGACAAAATTTTTCACAGGCTTTGCACTTGCCGCGAACCAGATAAATGCATTCTTTGGCATCCAGGGCATATTTTAGCGGAACGGCCTGGGCATACTGCACATATGCCGCTTTGCGCTTGTTCAGGCCGGCCTCATAATCATTGGTAACTTTTTTGGGACATTTTTCTGCACAGAGGCCGCAGGCGATACATTTTTCCATATCAACATATCGCGGGTGCCGGATCAGTTTGATCTCAAAATTGCCTGCTTCACCGCGAACGCGGTCGACTTCCGTGAGCGTCAGCAACTCAATATTGATGTGCCGGCCGACCTCGACCAGTTTCGGTGATATGATTCACATGGCACAGTCATTGGTCGGGAATGTTTTGTCCAGCTGGGACATCATTCCCCCGATCGAACTCGACTTTTCCACGAGGTAGACATAGAAACCGGCATCGGCCAGATCCAGGGAAGCCTGCATCCCGGCGATACCGCCGCCGACTACCATTACCGCACCTATTGCTTTTTTTGACATAGTTACCTCTGCTCTGTCACATTTAAATTGAGGGATTTAGGAATTTAGGGATTGGGGAATTTAGGGATTAGATAGACAGAATACCTTCAATTCCTAAATTCCTAAATTCGCAATTCCTGAATTATCCCTATTCAATTCCTAAATCCCTGAATTCCTAAATTAGACCTATGTCCAATTTTCATGCAATTCCGTGACGTACATAGATTCACAGCCATTTTTTCACACCAAATGACGAGGTCTGTATTTACTCCGTCATCAAGAATGAAGAAATATCGGCTAAATCAAGCCGGTTATTGGACAGCCCCAGAGTCGTCTCATCAATTCCCATGCATAATCCGAGCAGCTGGGGATATAGGATCGGGGCCAGTGGTTCCCAGTTGTCGGAATCGGCGGCCATTTGATTTTGAACCCAATCGAACTGGATATGGCTGTAAGGGCAGGCCGTGCATAAGTAATTTGCGCCCGCATCTCTGGCACTGGCTATCTTTCTGGCGGCCATGTCCATGGCCAGCCGATCGTTTATGCCGGTTAAGGGCGCGCCGCAACAATCCAGTTTGCGAGTCCAATCAACGCTGAAGGCACCGGTTAATTCCACTAGTTCGTCAAAAATTTTAGGTGCCACCGGGTCGTCGAAACCGGTGACTTTGCTCGGCCGCAAGGCATGACAGCCATAGCTGACCGCGATTTGCAGGCCATTGAAAGACTTTGAAATCAAGGGTTTTAAATTGTCGATTCCCACATCACGGTGCAACACCGTCAGCAAATGATTGATCGCAACCCGGCCCTCATAATGTAGCTTTTCTTTGGCCAGGACTGCATTAATATCGTTTTTCAGATCCTGATCCTCGCCCAACTCGTATTCGGCCTTTTTAAGGGAACCATAGCAGCATTTACACATGACCAACATATCCAGATTGGCCCTCTCGGCCACTGCCAGATTTTTGGCCGCCGACAGCACGAATGCGCGATGGTCAATATTGCGGGCCGGATATCCACAACAATTGAACTGATCCAACTCTAGGAGTTCAATATCCAATTTCTTACAGACGGCCGCCGTGGCATCAGCATACTGACTCACTCGGGCGGGTATGTTGCAGCCCTGAAAAAATGCGAATTTCATGGTGTTTATCCTAGTATGTATCAAGCTCCCGATAGTAATTATCGAGCATTAAACCGATTGCGGGGTTCTCAGCGAAATGCCTAAAATGCCTAAAATGCACTAAAATGCCTAAAATTAATGTATTCTGTCTATTTCAACCTTTCAGCTTCCCAGCTTCCCAGCCTCCCTGCCTCCCCGCTTTCCAGCTTCCAATAACTAATAATCAATAACGAGTAACTATACCTTCGCGTGCTGCACCGCCATATTCTTCAATTCATACAACAGGTCGCACACTTGCACCTGCTGCGGGCAATTTTCCTGGCACTGGTAACATGTCAGGCAGTCCCAGATCATTTTGGCGCCGCTTGCCAGTTCGGTTAAACCCAGCCCCAGGCTGCACATAATTTGATGGGGCAGCAAACCCAGCACCTGCTCCGGCTCCGCATAATTTCCGACGACCGGACAGACCGTGGTGCAGCTCTGACAGCTGAAACAGTGGGAAAAGGTGTTGTCTCCGGGCGCAATTTGCCGGGATTCGTCCACATTGACATTCAACCGGATGGCGACTTTGCTTTTAAAAGATTCGGCAGATTGGCCGGCAACCTTTTCAGCGGCATTTGCGATCGGCATCATGTAATCATCGGTTTTGAGGTATTCTTTCACCACGACACCGCGTGCAAACGAAAATGGTGTCAATACGGGGGGCAACGGCGGGCCTTTTAGCAGCAACTCCTCCCTGACATTAAACCATAATTCCTTTAACCGGATTCCGGAAGGACAGTGTACCGTGCAGCGGTCGCAGTTGGTGCAAAGATAAACGCCTTCAGCGATTGCCTGCAGCTGCGCCTTAGCCAGTTTTTTGCCGGATACCCATTGCTTCAGATAAGCCATTTTTTCGGACGGCAGGATGAATCGATTGCCGATAGCTTCATAAATCATGCCGGCGGAACAATTCAGACTGCAGCTGCCGCAATGGGTGCAGGCGTCCAGTTCCATGATCTGGCGCGTTAATATGTTGGCCGGTGCCGAATGCCGGGGATCCATGACCCGGTTGGCGATGAGACTGATGGGCGTGCATATGATGTGAAACATTTTACTGAATGGCAGATAGGCCAACCCGGCAAAACAGGCGATGATGTGAATGTACCAGAGGATGGTGATGCCGTTGGCCTGATCGAGCCGGATTGCCACGGGCTTGATGATTTTAGCCAGGATATACCCGGTAAATGCCCATTGGGTCGAAGCGTGGCAATCCATGCAGTTGTCCTCGTTCACCTCGCGGCCGGTCTCTATAAGATCCTCATCAAACGGCTCCGCCACATTGGGTGAGACAAGGCCGTATTCTTTCACCCATAAAGTTTCGAGTGCCTGAATTTCTTCATCGTCATCCATTCCGGCATAGTCTTCCACCATGAGTCTAAACTCGCTGTGGGAGGTTATCTTAAGTCCGATCAAACCGATTCCGGATAGCATAACCACAGCCAGGATGACGATGGCATAATGATCCCGGCCGCTGGTTCGCAGGCGCGGCGTTTTTGATAGATAGCGGCGAAATACAGCCAGGCCAACACCGATCAGCACCATGGCACCAAATAAATCCCTTAAAAAGAAAAAAGGATTTACCGTCGCGTAATAGTCGTCAAACCAGGCCGCGGTTATCACGGAGTCCAGCGCATGCATCAGCAACAACAGCATGAAGCCGTAAAAAATCAGCATATGTGCCAGCCAGCGCCCTATATCTTCTTTTAAAACTCTCCCCTGCAGCAACACATCAACGATGACCGCTTTGAGAACCACCAGAATTTTAGTGCTGAAAATCACGCGCAGAATGCCGCCGGCTGCCGCCGTCACTCTTTGGGCCGGTGTAATGCCGGGGCCGATAAATCCGATGCTTTTGGTAAACCAGCCGGCACCTTGATAGATTAAGCCAAACAGAAAAATGATCAGAGAGGTGTAAAACAGAAAATCGAACATGGTCCAACAATCTCCAGTATATTTTGCCAACTGATATTTGAATAGAATCGCTTTATCTGTGCGGGTATGCGGAGATTCTTTAAGTATTTTCATAACCCCAGCCAAGTCCCGTAAGTTTGGCTCCGGCTTGACTCCCGTGAACGTGATCTGGGGTTATGAAAGCACTTAAAGCTATATTGTGCGGTTGATATGCAAGGTCAGGCTAGTTAATCCGCCTTGAAAAATAGAACAATTCACTCCGCAGCCGTCTTTTATTCAGCCGCAAAGCGAGCGGATCCGTGAACAGGGCGAAAAGTGCAGCAACTGCGTTTAGTGCGAACCGGATGCCTTCTCGGCCCAGTCTTTATCCATTTTTTCTTTCCACTTCGGACGTTTTTTACGCTTGCGGGCTTTTTCGATGGTTTCCGGTATCAATTCCAGCAGTCGCTGCTTGTCCACCGGTTTGTCGAGAAATGCATCCGGGCTGAAATACTCGAAATCAGGCCATTGCTTGTAGTCTATGCCCAATTCGTCACCCATTCCCGAAATACCGATAATCGGGATATGTTTCAATTCATCCTCGGTGCGCAATTTTTTGCAAAGTTCAAACCCGGAGAAAAGAGACTCCATCATCACGTCCAGTAACACGATATCAGGATTTTCTTTGCGGATCAGGTCCAATCCTTTCCGGCCATCATCTTCTGTAAATACTTCAAAGCCGTTTCGTTGAAGAAAGGTTTCCATGGTAAACAGATAATCGGTGTTGTCATCGATCAAAACAATTTTAAGGCTTTTTTCCATTCTGCGTTCCTCCGTTTGTCTCCTTTAACCGACGGTGTGCGATTCTTCACGAAACGATCCGTGCCGATCGGGTAAAAAATCGCTCAAATATGACCTGTGTTGATGACAAACCGGTTGTTACCATTGGATCCGACTATTTCATATCTGTTCACTATGGTATGAATTATTTGCACCGATTCGTCAAGATAAAATATGTCGTATAGTTCTACTTTGTCACATTATCAAAGCAACAAAGATTACTCGAATTTCAATAGGTTGTAATTTTAATTGAGAAAATGAGCTAAAATTTAAATATAATCGTAAACCGGGTCCCCTTACCGGGTGTCGACTGGACCTCAATGCGGCCCCCGTGCTTATTGACGACTTTTTCAACCACCGCCAGGCCCAGACCGGTTCCCGCACTGCCTTTGGTTGAAAAAAACTCTTCGAAAATATTGCGTCGGGTGGCCGGGTCCATCCCGATGCCGTTATCAGCGATCTCAAAATAAAAATGATCGTCATCATAGCGGTCTGTTTTAACGGGGACGATATGATTTTTTTTAGCTTTATCATTCAGGCAGGCCTGCAAACCATTCCAAATCAGGTTGTGCAGCATTTGGCGCACGCTGGCAATGTCCACCTTGACCTCAGGCAGCCGGTGAGCGATCTGCGTTTTGAGTTTAATATTCAATCCGGCGGCTTTTTCTTTGAACAGGGCGATTGAATCCTTGACCAGCCGGCCGGGAGATGCTGCTTCGTATTTGAGAGGGCGATTTTTAGAAGAATATAAAATATTTTTTACGACATCGGTTATCTCGCTGATATTTTTATTAACAATGTTCCAACCCTTCCTGGCAAGTGGCAGGTCCTCGTCTTTAAAGCCCTCATCAACCACATAGGCGCCGCCTTCAAGGCCTTCGAGGATATTTTTAATGCCATGCGACAGCAGGGTAATCGACTGGCCCAGGGTCTTCAATTCTTTTTGACTCTTTTTGATCTCGGTGATCTTGGTGGACATTTCAATAACCGCCGCTACCTCGCCATCATGGCCTATAATCGGGGATGTTTGAATCAGAATCTGACAGATTTCGCCATTGGCCAGCTGCACGGTTTGCTCTTTGATATGGGTGCGTTGGTCGCGGAAGGTCTTTTGGACGGGACAGGCGGGACATACGGTTGCTGATCCCTTGTAAACGGTGTGGCACAACTTGCCGACAGCATCACCAAAATCGGATTGATACTGCCGATTGGCAAAAAGAATCCGCAAATCACGATCTTGTACCGATACATAGCAGGGCAGCAGATCGATAATTTGAGCGAGGTCCAGTTTAAATCCATTGGATGTCGCACCGGCAACATCTTTTGGCAATTGTGATTGACTGCCCATGATTAAATTCACCCGGAATCAATCGAACTGAGGTTGTTAGTTAAGGACCATCGTTTTATGGCTTTCTAAAAGATAGAGCCACTATAGCGGAAAGATGAAAATAAATCAATTCTCTTGAATTTTAAAATAGTATGTTTTAGATACATATTTTGAGCGGTTCAGGGTTCAGGGTTCAGGGTTCAAGGTTTACCCGTCTTTGGCGGTGCCGAAGGCGACTAGGGTTCAAAGGTTACAACCGATGGACACTGCTCGCAATATTGATCAAAATTTGACATACCCGTCATACCCCATTGGGTGAAACGGATTTATAACCAGCTCAAGACACGAGCCCTTTGATACGTGCTGTCTGGGGTTTTTCAATCCGGAACGTTGAACTCTGAACTGCACAACATAGGTATGAATAAAGGTAACCTTGAACGGTGAACCTTGAACCTGTGAACGCTTACATCTTTTTTATCCGCCTGGCGATCGGCTTTGTTTCTCATGAGCAAAATAAAATGTTGGGAAAGGAAAGGTAACCCGTGAACGTTAAAGAATTATCAGAAAAATTCAGCCTGCATGTGGCAGCCGGTGGAAAGCATCTTGACCGTCAAATTCAAGGGGGGTATTGCGGCGATCTGTTGAGTGACGTGATGGCCAATGCACCCACTGGATGTATCTGGCTGACTGTGCAGACGCATCAGAACATTGTTGCCGTGGCTGTGTTGCACGAGATGGCAGCCATTGTTTTGACCGGCGGGCAGGAGCCTGATCGGGAAACCGTTGAAAAGGCCGAAGAAGAAGGTATCCCCATTTTGATGTGGCCGACGACGGCATTTGAGCTTGCCGGTCAAGTCCATACTGCCGTGTAACATTGAAATAAATTCTATATCAGGCGCACCAGTGGATTTAATAAAGCAAAAAAATCCCAAATCTCAAGCACCAAATTTCAAATAAATCTCAAAATTCAATATTCAATGACCAAAACATTCATTAAAATTGTATCGTATCGATTTGCAAACCATGGCCTGAAGGTCATTAAGCCGCTGTCCCAACCTTAGGAGGTTGAGTCGTTTTGAATTTTGGATTTCGGTCATTGGGATTTGTTTGAAATTTGGTTATTGGTGCTTGGAATTTTCGTGATTCACCTTAAGCAGGTAACATTCAAAGATGTCAGTCAATTGCCGGTATAAATGACGGGGTCTTGAATCCGACGGTGATTAGTTTGCAATTTGATTGTCAATGGGCTATAGTCCCTTTGATGCAGGGCTGACGCTGGTTGCCGGTAGTTTGATGCTGGTAAATAGATGGATTTTAATAAATTCAATCGCTTCCATTGTTGGTAAGAAGTACATGCAAAATTCAGGTAATAATTAAGGAGCTGGAGATGACTAGTCTTGATTTTCTGCAAAGTGTCGAGGTATTCAAAGGGCTGAATGACAGCCAGCTTGCCGGTTATAAGGATGACTGCCGTGAAATGGAGTTCCGGCAAAATGAAAAACTCTTCAGCGAAGGTGATGACGCGGTCTGCCTGTGGATTGTCACCGAGGGGCGGGTCGATTTGCGCTTTGATTTGCCGGATCGTTCGACGTCGACTAAAAACACGATCTCGTCGATAGCCGAATTTAAGACATTCGGCTGGTCAAGCCTTGTTGCACCGCATAAATACAGATTGTCGGCATATTGCGCTACCAAATTCTGCAAAGTCATCCAAATCGAAAGAGAACAATTACTGGCACTATTTAAACAGGATTCGAAAATCGGCTATCTGGTTATGTCGAATCTGGTAGAAATCATCGGTCAGCGTTTCCGCCAGTTGCAGGACTCCGCCGCGAAACCTTCTTACGCCAATACTAAAATTACGGTCCATCTGGCCACTTGCGGAATTATTGCCGGTGCCCGTGAAGTCATGAATGCGCTCGTAGAGGAATTGGCCCTTGCCGACCGCCCGGAAATCGAGGTCAAAAGTGGCGGCTGTCTCGGAAATTGTGGCACCCATCCGAATCTGACGGTAGAGATAGAAGGCGAAGATCCGGTCGTTTACCAGAAAATGAACGCTGAAAAACTGCGCCAGGTGTTCAAACAGCATATCCTTGCAGGCGAAGTTCAGACCGAATATGTCCTGGCATAATTAATCCGCCCATAAAATTTGGATATTCAGGGGTATAAAAGGTTCCTAATAAAACTGTAGAAAGTTGTTAGATCGAAGCTCCTGCGGATTAATTATCTTACGCTGCGCTTGTTTTTTTAGATCAATTTGATTTGTTTCAGTTGCTGCTGTCCCGAAAATAGCAGAAATTAACGGATTGTAATTTTTTACATTTCTTCGATTTTTTGAAGAATTAATCAGCATTCTTATGATTTCGTACGCTTTTTGGTCAAAAATGATTAATTAATCCGCCAGATCGTCATCAAAATAATTCATCAGGTTTTAGAGAACCAATTTGTCTTAACCAGACCTGTTTTTATTATTTATTAGGCGGAGTAATTAGAGGAGAAGATCATGATCGACATCGATTTTTTAGACAAAGTCCAAATCTTCCAGGGCCTGAATCATGAGCAACTGGCAGAGATTATAAAATTCTGTGAAGAAGCAGATTTTCAGGCGGGAAGCAAACTTTTTGAACAGGGCGAAGATGCCGTCTACCTCTGGATTGTCATAGAGGGCCAGGTCGATCTGCGGTATGAAGTCGCCGGCGGCAGCTCCTCCGCAGCCAACACGATCTCCGCCATATCCGAAGCCGGCGCTTTCGGCTGGTCAAGCTTTACATCACCGAATAAATATCGACTGTCCGGATACTGTGCCGGCAAGCCCTGCAAATTAATCAAAGTCGAAAGAGAAGGCCTGCGGCAGCTTTTTGAGAAAGACCCGGATATGGGATATGCCGTCCTGTCAAACGTTGCCACGGTGGTCGGCACGAGGTTTCACGAATTCCAGGAAGAAGCCGTCCGGCTGAGGGGGCAGGATATCCTGGGGGGATGGTAGCGAAGCCGGGAAGCTATGAGGCCTGGAGGCTGGGAAGCTGGATGCTTGATACTGGATGAGTAGTTTATTGAGTTGATGGTTAATCGATCTCATGTAATTATTTCGGTTGACCGTGCTGTTTCTTTTTCAATCTGAAATCCGGAATCCGCAATCGAAAGGCTGGACGAAAAAAGTCGGCGCAGGGCATTCGGCGCACGTTGGCCGGTGTAGGGTGGGCATTCAGGGTAACGACAAAGAACCGCATAAATCACTTGCATCAGAAAGCCTTATAAGATTTTATTGATTATCATTAAGCCGGTATATTTTTACAAATTACTATAGAAGCCGGTCTAACAATTCCGTCAACAACCTCACTCCAAAACCCGTTCCGCCGGGGCCGCAGTATGCAGTTTCCTTTTTGAGATATGCCGGACCGGCAATATCGATATGGGCCCAACGCGTATCATCGACAAAGTCGGCTAAAAACAGCGCGGCGGTGATGGCGCCGCCATAGCGGCTGCTGGGCATATTGTTGATGTCGGCAAAATCACTTTTGAGAAGTTCTTTATAATCCTCGGGCAACGGCATGCGCCAGCAGCGCTCATGGGTTATTTCTCCCGCGGCCGTGATGGATGCCGCCAGACCATCATTATTGGAAAATACTCCGGCAATTTTATCTCCTAAAGCGACCATACAGGCACCCGTTAGGGTTGCCAGGTCAACCAGCATCTGCGGCTTATATTTTTTTATTACGTAAGACATGGCATCGATCAGGATCA
>PVMK01119179.1_pt1 | contig 10777 bp, 10 predicted proteins | sample 1853481 | NCBI WGS metagenome assembly PVMK01 (sample SAMN08533507, study PRJNA380276) | Marine sediment metagenome, whole genome shotgun sequencing project. | reverse complement strand
CTCGGCATCCAGGAGCCGCAAACGTCGCTTGGGGCCCTGATCGATGCTGGCGTGAACCAGATGGAGGGCGCTGCGTGGGTGTTGCTCATCCCGGCGACACTGTTGGCGTTGATCCTGCTGTGCTTTAACTTTGTTGGTGATGCGCTTCGCGATGTCTTTGATTCGAGGCGTTCGGAGTGAGCTTGCTCGAAGTTGACAGGTTGAGTATTCGCTACGGCGATGATGCAGCCGTGAGCGAGCTGAGCTTTGCTGTTGAGGCCGGTGAATCTGTTGGCTGGGTGGGCGAATCGGGGTCGGGGCAAACGCAGACGGAGCTCGCCATTATTGGGCTGTTGCCTGACAGCGCGGTGGTGACGGGCAGGATATCGCTCACAGGCGCCGAGGTGGTCGGGGCGAGCGATAAAGCGCTCGATGAGCTGCGTGCGCTGCGTGCGGCGATTGTGTTTCAGGATCCGCTACAAGCGCTCAACCCTTTCGTCAGGATCGGCAGCCAGCTGCGCCGTATCTTGATCGCGCATAACATCGCAGACGGCAGTGATGCGGACCTGCGTGTTATTGAAATGCTGCGGCGAGTCGGGCTTCCGGATCCGAAACGGCAGTTCCGGGCGTATCCGCACCAGCTGTCGGGGGGCATGCGCCAGCGGGCGATGATTGCCGCCGCGCTGATCGCGGAGCCCGAACTGCTGATTGCGGATGAACCGACGACGGCACTCGATGTAACCGTGCAGGCGCAAATACTCGAGCTACTCGAGGATATTCGAGACAACACTGCTCTGTTGTTGATAACACATGACCTTGGCATCGTGGCCGGGCGTTGCGAACGCATGCTGGTGCTCGAGAAAGGCAGGCTCGTTGAGGAAGGGCGTACCGCGTCCGTTTTTTCGGGCGCGAAACACGCACACACACAGGCGCTGATCGATGTGGCGCCCCGGCTGGACCAGGGAGCAATGTTGCCGCCGGTCTCTGGCGAGAAAGTGCTGGAGATCAAAGACGCAACGGTGAGCTACGACGAACCCGGGCACGGCCAGCTTATTGCTGTACGGGGCTTAACCGTGGCAGTGAGGCGGGGTGAAACCGTGGCAATCGTTGGCGAGTCGGGCTCAGGTAAGTCGAGCCTGGTGCGCGCGGCGCTGGGTCTCGTGCCATTGGCCGCTGGCCGGGTCGCGTTTTGTGGCCAGGTACTTGGTAGCACCGTCCAGTCGAGAGCGGTGACGGTGCGTCGCGACCTGCAGCTTGTTTTTCAGGACCCGGTCGGCTCGCTCAATCCGCAGATGAAGGTGCAAACGATCATCGCGGAACAATTGCTCGTGCACGAGCCTGGCCTCTCGTCTGAAGAGCGACACGACCAGGTCGCAGCGATGCTGCAAAAAGTCGGGCTCGACGACTCCTACCTGGGTCGGTTTCCGCATGAACTTTCGGGCGGCCAGGCACAGCGTGTCGCGATTGCCCGCGCGCTGATTATCAAACCGAAAGTACTGGTGTGCGACGAAGCCGTTGCGGCGCTCGACGGATCAGTGCGCAAGCAGATTCTCGAGTTGCTGTTGCGGGCGCAATCGGAAAGCGGGTTGTCGATACTCTTTATTTCTCACGACCTGGCGGTTGTTCGTTCGATCAGTCACCGCGTACTCGTCATGTATATGGGCCGGCTCGTCGAGTTGGCCGACAGCGTCTCTCTGTTCACGCACGCGCGGCATCCATACACAAAGGCTCTGCTCGAAGCAGTGCCGGTTCCTGACCCTACCGCAGCCGGCGGCTATGCGTCACTCGCCGGCGAAGTGCCATCGATCCTTACGCCACCATCGGGCTGCGCGTTTCATCCGCGCTGCCCACACGCAAAAGAGATTTGCACGACAACACGGCCATCCGTTCGCGAACTCGATGGCGTTACGGTTGCTTGCCATCTCGCGGAGGATATTTAGCGCCCGGTTACGCGATTCACGGCGGCGCTCACAAACGGGTCATTTCTCTCCCTCATGGCTCGCTGCGCTGCGCTTTACTCCGGCCGATAAACACCCCGTTCGCGAGCGCTGCTCAGGTCCCGTGGGTGGGATCTTGGTGGTCGGAAATAAAGCGCAGCGCAGCGAGCCATTTCGACCACCAAGATGCCAGTCGCGGGGGCCGAACTAGCCGTTTGACGGGCGCCTACTGTATGCCGGGCATCGGGAAAGGCATTGGTGCGCCATTGACGGTCAGCAGGCCCTTCGCGAACGTCGCCTCAATCGTGTAGTGCTCGCCCTTCCTGCGCAAAAAGCCCATTGCGATGACGGCGTGCATCTCGGGGTATGTTTCCGTCAGCATGTCCACAAAGGCTACCGGCAAGCTGATGTCCGCGGAGGCGTCGAGCGAGAGCAAAGCGGACGCCCAGGTGAAGTGGCCGGCGTCGGATTCAGAGACGACAGCGCTGATGCGCGACGTAATCTGTCCTAATGGCAGATCGACATCGAGTTGATCGAAATGCCACTCCAGACCGGACGCCAGCAAGCGGTGCAGGTCGCCCTCGATATCGATCATCGCAGCATCGTCAGTCGACATTGCCTCTGCGCTTAGCTTTAGCTGCCCCAGCGCTGCGGCATCGACATTTTCGAGTCGTGCGACTATCTCTATGTTGGCAGTCCCGAAGTTTGGCACGGGCATATTCGCCATACGGAAAGACACGTCCGCGCTGAGCCGACCATCATCAATCGCGGAGTCGGAATCCATGAAAATCGGGCCGATTGTTGTCGTATCCGCGGCGCCAATAACCGCGACAGACTTGAGCGTTATCTTTGCCGGCCCAACCGTGAAGCCAAATGGCGTTGCCGCGTGATCGACGGAAACGTCCAAAGTGTCAACGATCACGGTTTCGCCATCCGACGCAACGGCGAATGAGCCGAGCTGGCCGCTTACGCCAATATCCCCGTTGGCGGGATTGGTTGTAATGACAAAGTCAGCCTTGCCCCAGTCGATACGAGCGTGGGCTGTGTCGACGCCGTTGGGCTCAAGCACAAAATTTGATCGCAGTGCGCCGGTTAAACCGACGTTGCTGAAAATGGTGCCTGGAAGATCGACGACAGAACCGTCAGCAAATTCGATGCTTAGCGCTGATACAGCACTGCCGAGGCCGGGCATCAACGTACCGTGGTCCCGGGCCATCGATGACACGGGGATCAGGCCGTGATCGAGGTGCGTGTCGATGATCAGCACCGGGAGCGAATCCGCTGCGGCCATATCAAAAGCACCGAACAGCACGTCTCGCAGTTCGCCTTCGCGCAGTTCCACGCGGTGCTGGCCTTCGGACGTAAACCAGCCACGATCAAAGCCGGTTGACGTGATAACAATGTCGCTGCGCTCTGCCGCGGCCCAATTCAAGTTGTCATCCACGCTTTTCTCAGCGAGGCGCCCGATGATTCCCGGCGAGATAAGCACCACCAAAGCGAGAACAATCAGCAGGGCGACAACACTTTTTTTCATTGCGGATCCCTCAACCGACTGCGGAGACGCGGTGATGCTAGCATGCGATTCCAAGTGATCAGTAAATATAAAACAGCGATTACCGCGGTAATACTGGTCGTTGCCGCCCAAGCGAAGGCTGGGGGCGACGCGGCGCGTGGCGAGATGCTCAGTGACACCTGCCTCAGCTGTCACGGCAGTGAAGACTATAGCAACGCAGACCCAGTCTACCGGGTACCCAAGCTCGGCGGGCAGAAAGCCAGCTACCTGTTTGTCGCGCTGAAAGCTTATCGCGACGGCACTCGACAGGACCCGACGATGGCCGCACTGGCGGGAACTCTGACCGACCAGGAAATGGCGGATGTCGCCGCCTACTTTGCAAGCCTTGGCAACGAGACTGTAGCCGCGGGCGGCTCGCCTGGTGGCAGCTTCAAAGCGGTGAGAAACTGCGGCGCGTGCCACGGGCAAAATGGCATCGGCCTGTCGCCGAGTTGGCCGACGCTCGCGGGCCAGCATGAGGACTATCCCGTACACGCGCTTAATCAGTATCGCAACGGCAACCGCCAGGACCCTGTCATGGTGGCGCTGGTCTCGACGCTGTCCGATGACGCCGTAGCGTTGCTCGCGAAATACTTCTCGAGCCTTGAAGGGCTGCGCACGACGGCAGTAAAGTAACGCCGATGACAGACCGGCAACCACATATCACGACGTTCGATTACGGTATCGCAGCGATCGACACCGAGTATGCGCGGCCATTGCAGGACGCTAGTCACCTTATCGTCGAAGATGGCCACGGGGCGTTCATCGATACTGGCGTTAACAGCAGTGTGCCGTTACTGATGGCTGCATTGCAGCAGAGTGATCTCGACCCAGGTGACGTGGACTACGTTTTCCTGACGCACATCCACCTCGACCACGCAGGTGGCGCCGGACAGTTGCTGCAACAATTACCGAATGCGCGTTGCATTTTGCATCCGCGCGGTGCGCCGCACATGATTGATCCGACCAAATTGATTGCCGGCACCGAAGCTGTCTATGGGAAGCAAACAACGCAAGAAATGTATGGCACCATCCTGCCAATTGATGCTGACTGCATCGATATCGCCGAAGACGGCGAACGTTACGAGCTGAACGGCCGCGAACTGCGCGCGTTCTATACTGAAGGTCATGCTCGCCACCATTATTGTCTGAGTGACCCAACATCCAAGGGCGTATTTACGGGGGACAGTTTTGGCGTGTCGTATCGTGAGCTCGACACGGCCGCAGGCGAATTTATTTTCCCGACCACGACACCAGTCCACTTCGACCCCGAGGAGGCACATAAGTCTGTCGATCGGATCATGTCGTATGAGCCTGAGCACGTGTATTTGACGCACTATAGTCAGGTCGGCAATCTCGACAAGCTCGCGGCCGACATGCACAAGGGAATCGATGCGCTGGTCACCATGGCGTTAGCGAATGCGAATGCTGAAGAGCGAACCGAGGCCCTGCAAACGGCGATCTTCGAATACTTTGTTGAAGGGTTGTCAGATCACGGCTTCAACGGCGATCGCGACAGGATGTGGTCAATTTTGAATATTGATGTAAAACTGAACACGCAGGGCATCGAGGTGTGGTTGGATAGGAACTAAGGGATAAAACATGGATAAATTTCGCGCGTACCGAATCAATGAACAAGACGGCAACATCGTGGGCGGATTTGAAGAGCTGTCCATAGACGATTTAAGCGAAGGCGGTGTCGTCGTCAAAGTCAGCCACTCGACAATCAATTACAAAGACGCGCTGGCTGCGACCGGCACCGGAAAAATTCTTCGCCAGTATCCATTGGTCGGCGGCATCGATCTTGCTGGAACCGTGGTGAGTTCTGAAGATGAAAACTTCAAACCCGGCACGGAGGTTTTGGTCAATGGCTGCGGATTGAGTGAAACTCGCGACGGTGGCTATGCCGAATACGCCCGGGTGGACAGCGCCAGTGTTGTACCCGTCCCCGACGGCATGACGGCGTTGGAAACGATGCAAATTGGAACGGCCGGTTATACGGCCGCGCTCGCGATTCATCGCATGGAGCAGAATGGACAGCTTCCCGGGAACGGCCCGATAGCGGTCACTGGGGCGACCGGTGGCGTTGGCAGCGTTGCGATCGATATGCTCGACGGGCGTGGCTACGAAGTCGTCGCTGTTACTGGCAAGGCCAATGAAGTCGATTACCTCAAAAGCATTGGCGCGCACAGCGTATTGATCCGCGATGAGATCGACCTTGGCAAGCGACCGATGGAGAAAGGGCAGTGGGCAGGCGCCATCGATAACCTGGGTGGCGATTACCTGACCTGGCTGACGCGCACGATGAACTACGGCGGCAATATCGCCAGCATCGGGCTTGCTGCGGGCTACAAGCTCAATACAACCGTGCTGCCGTTCATCCTGAGGGCGGTCTGCCTGCTGGGCATCAACTCGGTCGACACGCCGCGCGAATTGAGGCTGGCAGTCTGGTCACGAATCGGCGGGGATTTGAAGCCGCGCCACCTGGACACGATTGGCCATCGAATTATCGACTTTGACGAGCTACCCGGGGTATTTCCAGGCCTACATCGACGGGACGGTTACAGGACGCACGGTTGTACGCATTGGATAGTCCGGTACAAGGTGTTGGACGGGATGTTTATCGACCGAAGTAAAGCGCAGCGCAGCGAGCCATGAGGGAGAGAAGTATCCCGGCCGGCAGCTTGTGTGTGGTTTAGCCTGGCTCCATTTGGGAAACGACCCTCGCGTGGTTTAGAATCGCCCTCCGATAATTTTAATCTCGATTAAAATTTCATCGGAAACCACCTCGGAGGGTGTGACGTATGAGCGCAGGAGCACAATTTCGGGCGGCGCTTGAGGCAGAGCGGCCGCTGCAGATCGCCGGCACGATCAACGCGTATACGGCGTTATTGGCCGGGAGAGCCGGCTTCAAGGCGATCTATTTGTCGGGCGCGGGCGTTGCGAATGCTTCATTCGGCCTGCCCGACCTGGCGATGACGACGCTCAGTGATGTCTGTGAAGACATCCGCCGCATTACCCACGCCAGCGATTTGCCGTTACTGGTCGATGCCGATACCGGTTGGGGCGGCGCGTTCATGATTGCACGCACGATCGCGGAGATGAGCCGCGCCGGCGCAGCAGGCTGCCATCTCGAGGACCAGGTGGCGATCAAACGCTGCGGCCACCGGCCGGGCAAGGCGCTCGTCGAGACAAGCGAAATGTGCGATCGGATAAAGGGCCGCAGTCGATGGCCGCGAATGTAATGAGTTCGTCATCATGGCGCGTACGGATGCGCATGCCGTGGAGGGTCAGCAAGCCGCACTCAACAGGGCGGCGGCCTACGTTGAAGCAGGCGCCGATATGATCTTTGCTGAGGCGCTGATGACGCTCGAGGAATACCGGCAATTCACAGACACGATCAAGGTGCCCGTGCTTGCCAACCTGACGGAGTTCGGCAAGACGCCTTTGTTCACGACAGCGGAACTCGCCGAGGTCGGTGTACGGATGGCGCTGTATCCGTTGAGTGCGTTTCGCGCGATGTCGAAGGCGGCGCTACAGGTTTACGAAACAGTGCGCGCACAAGGCACGCAGCAAGCATCGATAGCCGACATGCAAGAGCGTGCGGAACTGTACGATGTATTGGGCTACCAGGCTTACGAGGACAAGCTCGACGAATTGTTCTCTGCAGAAGGGGCTGGAGACAGGGAAAGACTAAGGCGGAACTTATGGCAGGCGACAATAAAACAGGTGGGCTCGCAGGAGTTACCGCGGGTCAAACAGCACTTTGCACGGTTGGCCAGGAGGGCTCGGGACTGACCTACCGCGGCTACGACATTGCCGATCTCGTCGACAACGCGAGCTTCGAGGAAGTGGCGTACCTGTTGTTGCACGGAAGGCTGCCGAACCAGGCCGAGCTTGATGGCTACATCGCCAAGATCAAGGCGCACCGTGGCTTGCCCGATGCACTGAAAGCGGTGCTCGAACTGGTGCCGGCGAACGCGCATCCAATGGACGTGTTGCGCACGGGCGTATCCTTTCTCGGCAACATCGAGCCGGAAGGCGATTTCGCAAATCAATCCAATGTTGCGGATCGATTGCTGGCCTGTATGCCGTCGATGATAATTTATTGGCACCGTTTCCACGCAGACGGTGTACGCATCGACACGGAAACTGATGACAACAGTGTCGCCGGCCACTTTCTACACTTGCTGCACGACAAGGCGCCACCGGAGCTGCATCGCAAGGCGCTGGATACAACGCTGATCCTGTATGCCGAACATGAATTCAATGCGTCGACATTCGCCGGCCGCGTGATCACGGGCACGCTGTCGGACATGCACTCGGCGGTCAGCGGCGCCATCGGTGCGCTGCGAGGACCGCTGCATGGCGGCGCAAACGAGGCAGCAATGGAGCTCATATCGAAATTCGACACACCCGAAGCGGCGGCGGCAGGTGTTCACGAGATGCTCGCGAACAAAGACCTGATTATGGGTTTTGGCCACCGCGTTTACACAACGTCGGACCCGCGAAACGCAGTGAACAAGAGCCTGTCGAAAGCGCTTGCTGACGATGTGGGCAACACCACCTTGTATCCGATCTCCGAAGCAGTGGAGAAGGTCATGTGGGACGAGAAGAAGCTGTTTGCGAATGCCGATTTTTTCGCGGCCAGCGTGTACCACTTCATGGGCGTCCCGACGTATCTGTTTACGCCGATTTTCGTTTGCTCGCGCATTAGCGGGTGGGCCGCCCACATCATGGAACAGCGCGCGGACAACAAACTGATTCGCCCTGCAGCCGATTACATTGGTCCGGGCCTGCAGTCGTGGGTCGCAATCGAAGCTCGCGAGTAACATCGTGTCCAATACTGATAGTCGTTCCGCGAAGCGTTCCGGCTGGGACAAGGAACTCACCGCCATCGCGGATTTCGTCTGCAACACCGAAATCGACAGCGATGTGGCTTTCGAAACTGCGCATTACTGCCTGATGGACACCATTGCGTGCGGGTTTCAGGCGCTGGACTATCCGGCGTGCACGAAGCTGCTCGGGCCCGTGGTGCCGGGCGCAACCTTGGCGGGCGGAGCGCGAGTGCCGGGCACGTCCTATGAACTCGAGCCTGTTATGGCGGCGTTCAACATCGGCGCCATGAATCGCTGGCTGGATTTCAACGACACCTGGCTCGCCGCTGAGTGGGGGCACCCATCCGACAACCTCGGCGGCATTCTTGCCGTCGCTGATTACCTGAGCCGTCAAAACCGCGCTACAGGTAAGGCGACGCTGACGATGGCCGATGTTCTGACGGCGATGATCAAGGCGCATGAGATCCAGGGCGTGCTCGCGCTTGAGAACAGCTATAACCGCGTTGGACTCGATCATGTGTTGCTGGTTCGCGTTGCGTCGGCGGCCGTCGTTACGAAAATGTTGGGCGGCGATCGCGATCAGGTACTAAATGCGTTATCGCATGCCTGGATCGACGGCGGCGCACTGCGCACCTATCGTCATGCACCGAATACCGGCTCACGCAAGAGTTGGGCGGCCGGCGATGCAACCAGTCGTGCGGTGCGGCTGGCGCTGATCGTGATGACAGGCGAGATGGGCTACTCATCCGCGCTGACAGCCAAGACCTGGGGCTATTACGATGTGCTCTTCAAGGGCCGGCCGTTCGAATTCCAGCGCGGTTATGGCAGCTACGTCATGGAAAATGTGCTGTTCAAGATTTCCTACCCGGCCGAGTTCCACGCACAAACCTGTGTTGAAGCGAGCATGACTCTGCATGGCCAGGTCAAAGATCGAATTGATGATATCGCGAAGGTCGTCATCGAGACGCAGGAAGCCGCCGTACGCATCATCGACAAGACGGGCCCGCTCGACAATCCGGCCGATCGTGATCATTGCATTCAGTACATGTCCGCTGTGCCATTGATTTTCGGTCGTCTGGGCGCGGCAGATTACGAAGATGATGTCGCGAACGATCCGCGCATTGACGAATTGCGCGACAAGATGGAAGTTCGAGAGAACGAGCAGTTCACGAAGGACTACTTTGATCCCGACAAGCGCTACATAGGCAATGCCGTGCAGGTGTTTTTCAAGGATGGCACCAGCACCGATCGCATCGAAGTGCCGGTCCCGATTGGCCATCGAGAACGGCGGGAAGATGGTATTCCCCTTCTCAAACAGAAGTTTGTCGATAGTGTGTCGCCGAAGCTGGCGGATGGCCAGTGGGCCCAGCTGAAAGAGCTCTGCGCCGACCACGAAAAACTGGCTGCGACTGCGGTGGATGACTTCATGGCGCTGCTGGTGGTGTGACTGTGGGAGCGGGTGATGTCGTGGGAGCGGCTTCAGCCACTACGATAGTGGCTAGCCTGTTCGGGCCTAAAGGCCCTCCCACATCAACAGATGCTCGAGGCATATGATCGAGACTATCCAAAAAGCACTGGCCCAACTCGAGCAGGAGTTTCCTGACGGCGCGGCGGAGCGCTTCGCGACGCTGTTGGACGAGCTAGTTCGCTGGAACAAACGTGTAAATTTGACCGCCATTCGTGACCCAAACGAGATGGTCAAGGGCCATTTGCTCGACAGCCTGGTCGCGCGGCCACTGCTACACGGTACTCGAATCCTCGATGTGGGCACGGGTGCGGGATTCCCTGGTTTGCCGCTCGCGATCAGCGAACCGGCACGGTCATTTGAGCTCGTTGACGGCAACAACAAGAAAATCATGTTCGTGCAGCACATCGCGGCGCTGCTAGGGCTAAGCAATGTAAAATCCGTTAAGTCACGCACGGAAAACTATGCACCCGACGATCGCTTTGATACGGTGATCGCTCGAGCGGTAGGCCCGTTGGCCCGGCTCGTGGAAATTGCCGGTCACCACGTAGGAGAGGACGGGGTGTTTGTGGCGCTCAAAGGGCGCTATCCGGCGGAAGAATTAGAAGAACTGCCAGAAAGGTGGGAATACGTTGTGGAGAGACTTGATGTGCCGGGACTCGAACAAGGGTCGCGGCATGCGGTCACTATGCGGCCCAGGTAAACAATGACGCGCATTATTGCAGTTGCAAACCAAAAAGGCGGAGTCGGGAAGACTACGACGGCCGTCAATCTGGCTGCCTCGCTGGCGGCGACGCAACGGCGCGTTTTGCTGGTCGATATGGACCCGCAGGGCAATGCGACGATGGGCTGTGGTATCAACAAGAGGGAAGTTGAAAACTCGGCCTGCAATGTCTTGCTGGGTGAGGCAACTGCCGCCGATACGATCATCTCTGCGCCCGAGGCCGGGTTTGCAGTCCTCCCGGGTAACGCAGAACTGACGCTCGCCGAGGTCAATTTGCTGCAG
>PVMK01141739.1_pt1 | contig 10778 bp, 8 predicted proteins | sample 1853481 | NCBI WGS metagenome assembly PVMK01 (sample SAMN08533507, study PRJNA380276) | Marine sediment metagenome, whole genome shotgun sequencing project. | reverse complement strand
GGAATCGATACCCACGGTGGAGATCATTTTTCCCGCCGCCGCCAACAGGGCTGCCGGCACATGTTTATTAAGATCCGTCAGGTCTTTGGCGCCAATACCCGCCAGTGCTGTTTTCGAATTGGACGTATGTTCATACACATAGCGCAAGCGCTCTACCGGGTCTGCTATATGTGAGCCAATAGCGGCGGCCATAAAGGTAATCTGGTTTTCCGCGCCTGTCTGGGTATTGCCGCTATCCCGGGTATTCACCGGCATCATCGAGATCAACGAATCCGCTGGTAGTTCGCCGTGGTGCTGCAGGTAATGACGCAGCCCGCCGCCGATCAATGACACCACAACATCGTTGATGGTACTGCCGGGCACCGGCTTGCGCAGGGCTTTGAATTCATCCAGGGAAAAACGGGTCGAGGTGAAAACCCGATGGGGCGTCACTCTCTCGTTGAAACGGGTATTCGGCACAGCGGTGGCCGCAGCATGCTCCTCGACAGCAGGTGACAGGCGGTCACCGGCAAGCTGCAGAAGTTTGTTCCCCACAGCTGGTAATATGTGGGACAGTGGCCGGGCCAGCCGCAATGGCGAAACCGCATTGTTCCACCAGGCACGCCCGGCCATCTCCAAATTGGAAGGCTCCCTGATAGTCTGGCGTGTCTGTATCTTGTCGGCGCCGTCACCCTGGGGGCTGAGATCATGCAGACCCCAGGTAAGCTCGGCCACTGCGGTGCCATCCACCGCTGCATGGTGCACCCGGGTAAGAATGGCAAAACAGCCCCTGGGCAGCCAGTCCACGTTGTCCAGGCCCTCTACCACGTACATCTCCCACAGGGGACGGTTCATATCGAAGTGCGGCCGGGTCAGGCGCGAGGCGAGAATGCAGAACTGCCGCCAGTCTCCCGGCTTGGGGAGGGCCACATGCGACACATGATTCTCAACCCTGAAATTCTCGTCCGTCACCCAGTACGGGTAATCCAGGGCCAGGGGCACCTGCTTCAGTTTTTGGCGAAAAACCGGCGAGATATCGATACGTGATTCGATATGATTGAGGATCTGCTTGAAGCGCAGTTTCCCGGCCGGCACGGTGGACTGATCGTAGATGTAGATCATGGTAGCGCCAGTGCTGGCCCGGTCGGTATCCAGATACAAAAACATCGCATCCTGACCCGATAACTGCTTAAGACTCGACATAATTCAAACCCCGATCAATGATGAAAAAGCCTATTTCGCCTGCATGACCGTGGCCGCATCCAGGCGGATAGTACGGCCGTTCATATAGCCGTTTTCCACCAGGAAGGCACAACAGTGCGCAAATTCCTTCATATCGCCCATGCGTTTGGGCGACTCGACCATGTTCACCAGCGCGTCTTGCACCTTCTGGTCCAGGCTGGCCACCATCGGAGTACCAAACAACCCCGGGCAGATCGCGTTGACGCGAATACCCAGCGGCCCCAGCTCACGTGCAGCGGGCATATTGAGACCCAACACGCCCGATTTCGATGCCGAGTAGGCGTTCTGACCGATCTGGCCTTCAAAGGCGGCACCGGAGGATATATTGATCACCACGCCGCGCTCACTACCGGCATCCGGCTCGTTCAGGGCCATTTTCTCGGCGCACTTGCTCATCACGTTGAACAGACCAACCAGGTTTACATTCACCACGAAGGCGAATTTTTTTAGTGCAGTGGCCTTGCCTTCACGGTCCAGCACCTTGCAGGGCGCCGGCACGCCGGCACAGTTGATATTCACGTGGATGGCGCCGAACTTTTCCATGGTGGCCTCTACCGCCGCCGACACCGACTCCTCACTGGTCACATCCGTGAGGGCAAACAGAGCATTGTCCTCACCCAAATCCGCGACGGCGGCGTTGCCCGCTTCTTCATTCAGGTCGAAGAGGGATACGCGGGCACCCTTGCCCACAAAATAATCTGCCGTGGCGCGCCCCAATCCGGAAGCGCCGCCGGTAATGACTACGACTTTGTCTTGTAATTCCATTGCTCTGACTCCTGTGTACTATGTTTACCTGAAGGCCTGGATACCGGTGAGGGCCCTGGCGACAATCAATTTCTGTATTTCCGTGGTGCCATCGGGGATAGGACCGATAATCGCCTCACGCACCAGGCGCTCCACGATGAATTCCTTGGTGACCCCATTACCGCCGTGAATCTGCAGGGCGTCGCGGGTAGCTCTTACACCCACTTCGGTGCCATACCATTTGGCCATGGCGCATTCCTTGTCACAGCGCTCACCGGCATCAACCATGGACATGGCGCGCAGGGCCAGCAGGCGGGCGGCATCGATTTCGGTGGCCATAATGGCCAGTTTGTCCGCGATCATCTGGTGACCGGCGATCGGTTTGCCGTGCTGGGTGCGCTCCTGGCTGTAGCGAATGGCCTCTTCCATGGCCCTCCGGGCGAGGCCGTAACCCCAGGCGGCCATGTGACAACGGGCCCGTTCGAAAGTAACCATCGTGTTCTTTAAGCCCGCACCCACTTCGCCGATGGTGTTGCTGACCGGTACACGAGTATCCGTCAGGAATATCTGCGCGGTGGACTGACCGTTGAGCGCCATCTTGGGAATACCGCGCACCTCGTAGCCGTGCTCCTGGCGATCTATCAGGATGTGCGTCAGCTCACCCTCGCCGGTTTTACAGGTACAGACAAAGATGTCCGAGTATTCGCCGTTACTGATCCAGGTTTTTTCACCGTTGATCACCCAGTCATCACCGTCGCGTACCGCGCGGGTCTTTACCGCGGCCACGTCCGAGCCTACATCCGGCTCGGAGATGCCCATGGCGATAAACAACTCACCGCGCAGCAGGCCGGGAAGGTACTTTTCCTTGATGTGTTGCGGCGCCGCATTGGCCAGCAGGTCGGCACCCACTGCGTTGATAACAACGGGAACACCGATGTCCATGGATGTGGCCGCCACCTCTTCAAACAGACGCAGGTGGGTCACCCAGTCCATCTCCAGGCCGCCCCACTGCGCTTCTCGCGGCGCATTGATCAAGCCGAATTCCGCCAGGCTCTGCATCCATTTCTGCATTTTCTCACGGGGAATGAAGCCGTCGCCGTGCGCCATGAATTCCGGTTCGATCACATCATCCAGGTAGCGGCGCAGTCCATCGACGGCCATACGTTGCTCTTCGTTCATTGCAAAACTCATAACTTATCTCCTCTAATGTGATGCCCTTATGGTATAAAATCCCGGCGCGGTTAACTTGCCGCTCCGATCATAACTGTTGTCTGCTACCGCGCAAACATATTCAGCACGGCCACCGCTTCCTCGTAACCGTAGAGGCCACCGCCGTTTTCCTGTACTGCGACCTTCGCGCCCTCTACCTGGCGGGCACCGGCCTCACCGCGCAGTTGGGTAACCAGTTCGTGAATCTGCGCCAGACCGGTGGCTGAGATGGGGTGCCCGCGGGATTCGAGACCACCGGACGGGTTGATGGGCACACGTCCACCGATGGTGAAGTCGCCACGCTCGGCGGCAGGCCCGGCCTCGCCAAAGGGCACCAGTTGCAGGTTCTCCGCCTGGATGATCTCACCCATGGCAGTGGCGTCGTGCACCTCCACCACATCGACCTCTTGTGGCCCCACGCCGGCCTTTTCGTACATTTTCCGGGCCGCAACAGCGGTGATATGGTTTTTGTAATCCGCAGGATCACGCCCGCTACCGGTCTGAACAATGCTGGCCAGTACCCGGATTGCCCGATTGCTGTCTCCGCCCAGTTTATTGAGGCCCGCTTGTGTACACAGAATCACCGCAGCGGAGCCATCCGAAATGGGTGCGCACATGGGTAGGGTCAGAGGGTAGGTAATCGGCGGTGCCGCCAGTACCTGCTCAATGGTGTAGGCGTCCTGAAACTGTGCATTGGGATTGTGCACCGAGTGTTGGTGATTTTTGGCGCACACGGCGGCGATCTGCCGCTGGGTGGTACCGAAGTTGCGCATATGCTGACGACAGAACGCCGCATACACATCCATAAACACACTGTAGGGCTTGGGCGAGGTCGTGCCCTCGGGCACCTCGACACCCTGGCCCAGGGCCAGCAAATTTTCTTTATTCTGCTGCAGCGTCTCAATGTCCCAACCACTGTCGAACACGCCGAACATGCGGGCCTTGTCCTCGATGAACATTTTCTCAGCGCCCACCGCCAGCACGATGTCCTGGTCGCCCGCGCGCAGGGCTTGCGCGGCAAGGTTGAACGCACTGCTGCCCGAGGCGCAGGCGTTCTCCAGGTTGTACATGGGGATACCCTCAAAGCCCATATCGCGCAAGGCGATCTGCCCGGGTACAAAGGTCTGTCCCTGCAGGTACCCTGTGGTACTGGCGGAGAAGTAGGCCGCCTCCACATCCGCGATTTGACAGTTGGCGTCCTGCAGGGCTGCGTTGACAGCTTCGCGGGTCAGCTGCTTAATAGATTTATCGGGATAACGGCCGAAGGGGGTCATGCCCACGCCGCATACATAAATTGTTTCCATAACTTTCTCCTTGCTCGGTTAAGAAATCTAGCGCCCCCGGAATGCCGGTGCGCGCTTCTCACTGAAAGCGGCCAGGCCCTCGGCCATATCAAAAGAGCGTTCGTGTTTACGCAACATCACTTGCTCGTGTTCCAGGGCCGCGTCGCGACTCTTGTCCAGGGAGGCATTGGCGACCTCCTTCATACGCTGCAGTGCAATCGGGCTCTTTTTAGCGATAAGCTCAGCCAGATCGGTAGCCGCCTGCTCCAGTTGATCCGCGGGAACCACCTCGTTGACCAGGCCATAGCCCTTCATCTCGGCGGCAGACAGGGTTTTGCCAGTGAACAACAGGTACTTGGCCACGTTATGGGGAATAAGGCGCGGCAGTACCGCGGCGCCACCGGCACCCGGATACACACCGAAATTCGCGTGTGCATCTCCAATTTTTGCCTCCTGGGATGCCAGTACGATGTCGCAGCACATGGCTAACTCAAGCCCGCCGGCCATGGTCACCCCATTCAGGGCGGCGATGACCGGTTTGGGGAAGTCACGCAATGGATTCATCACGTTGTAACAAATCCGGTCCAGCATATCGGGCTCCCCGGGAGGGAGATCCTTGCTGGCCAATATCTGTTTCAGGTCTGCTCCCGCGCAGAAAGCCGGGCCCGCTCCGGTCAATACCACCACTCTCACACTGTCGTCCGCTGCTATTTGCGGCAGCAACTGTTCCATTCTCTCGACGATGGACAGGCTAATGGAGTTCATGGCCTTGGGGCGGTTGAGGATCAGCCAGGCCGTCGTGCCTTTTTGAGTGTAGATCAGGTCTTCATTGCTCATAGTGTTCACTATCCCACTTTACGGTTAATGTCGGTCCAGTATTTTTCCCGCACCTTGCGGCGCAGTACTTTGCCCACCACACTCACAGGCAGTTCAGCTACCATATCTACTGTTTTGGGTGTCTTGTAACCACCCAGCTGGTCGCGAACATGAGCCAGCAAATCCGCCGGGTCTACTTTTTCGCCTTCTTTCAACACGACTTCAGCGTGAATGGCCTCGCCCCACTCTTCGTGCGGTTTGCCCACCACGGCAGACATCAATACCGCCGGGTGGCTGTTGATCGCAGCTTCCACCTCATTGGCATAAATGTTGAAACCGCCGCTGATTATCATGTCTTTCTTGCGATCGACAATGTAGACAAAGCCCTGCTCATCCATGCGACCCAGATCGCCGGATTTCCAGAAGCCATCCTGAAATTCACTGGCGGTCTGTTCGGGGCTGCCAAAGTAACCCAGGCAAATTGCCCGGGAGCGCAACCAGATTTCACCGGTTTCTCCCCGCGCAACCGGGTTGCCGTCCTCGTCCATGATCTGCACTTCCACGCCCGGCACGGGACGACCGGCGGAGGCAAGATGTGAATCATCGGCGAAATTTTCGACCAGGTGATCGGCCTTACTCATGGATAAGGCCACACCGCAGTGTTCGGTGGAGCCATAGGCCTGGACGAAGATGTTACCAAAGGCCGCCTGCAATTCGGTCAACTTACTGGGGCTCATGGGTGCCGCCCCGTAATACACGGTCTCCAGCGAGGCCAGGCGCTGCGGGGTTGATTCATCCATGGCAAGCAGCCGGTAGAGCAGTGTCGGTACCATCATCGCCATATTGATCTTTTCCCTGGCGATATGATCACACCAGGCCTCGAGATCCGGGGCGTTCATGGTCACAGTGCAACCACCCTTGAACAGGGTCGGCAGAACGAGCATGCCGCTGCCATGGGTAATCGGCGCCAGGTGCAACAGCCGGCTGTCCGGGCTCCACACCGGATCCGGCAGGGAGATATAACTGTCCCTGCACATCAACCAGTTGTCATGCTGTACATGGCGCACTTGCCACGACCGGTGGTGCCGCCGGTAAACCTGAGGATCAACAGGTCCTTGCGGTCGTCGTTGATGACATTCGGTTGCTGTCGCTCACACCCTCCAGCAAATCCCAGAAATAATGTACCCCCGGATAGTCCTGCTCCGGCCGGTCCATACTGACGATGGTCACCTGCCGCGACCGCAAGGTCTCATAATGGCTTGCCAGCAGATCCGCCTCCAGAAACACTACCTTGGCGTCCACGGTATCGATCTGGTAAGTGTGATCCTCCAGGCTGTCCCGATAATTGGTGTAACAGGCGGCGGCCTCGCCTTTCATGGCGGTAAAGAAGTGCAACAGGGCGGCATTGTCATTGTCGAGAATGTTTACCCAGTAATCACCGCGATGCAGATCCAGCTTCTGTCGCATCATATTGACGATGCGATTGGTCAGCAGGTGAAACTCGCGAAAGCTGTAACGCCGGTCGCGCTCGATATTGACCAGGGCTTCCCGGTCACCGTAGGCGTCAGCCAGACGCTCGCTTATGGTGCTGAAGTTCATTTTCACGTTGCTATTCCTCGATAAGGCAAGATGTTAAAACCAGTTTAGTCAATACTTTGGCATCGCACATGCCCTAACAGTCAGGTTTGTTGACCTACCAGCCACAGACTTTGCGGCAGATCCTTTCGATCACATCCGGCCCCAGTGGGTAAAAGGCCGCCACCGGGTCGTGCGCCACGGCGGTAACGATATCCGGCAGAGCCGACTCGGGAATGTTGTGACGGGAGAAGTCCTGTGGGTGTCCCATCTCAGCCATCAGCCCGCGGATCACCGCGGCGGTCTCCAGCACAATGGCTTGCGGATCAGACGCCTGGACACCAAAGCTGTCTTTCAACCTGTCGGCGACCGGCAGATAAAATTCAGGCATCTCCTCCAGCACTGTGGGCAGGAAAACCGCGTTAGCCTCCCCGTGGTGAATATGGAACAGGGCGCCGATTGCATGAGCAAAGTTGTGCACCGGTGCGGCACCAAAATCCGCCTGCACTGCGTTACAGGCCATGGCACTGGCGTTCAGCATGTTCTGGCGCGCCATCAGGTCCTGGCCGTTAGCGACAACCTGCGGCAGATTGTCCACAATAAGCTTCGCGCTGGCCGTGGCGTGGGCCAGGCCAAAGTGATTGATACGTGGGTGCGCCATGCTTTCTATGGCGTGGGTCAGGGCGTCCATACCGGTGGCCGCGGTCAGCATGGGCGGCAGGCCGGTCGTCATGTGAGCATCGAGAACCGCTATATCGGCTTCGAGATAGTGGCTGAATATCAAGTGCTTGATGCCCAGCTCCTTGTTGTACACCACCGCGCCAAAGGTCAATTCCGCACCGGTGCCCGCCGTGGTAGGCACCGCGATATGTGGCACCCCCATGTACTCTACTTCCGGCCAGCTCATCAACTTCACTGGTGATTTCAGCAGTTCACTGACACTGCCTACTTTTTTGTGCAGAGCCAGTTTGAGTAATTTGACACTGTCAAGGACGCTGCCACCACCTACCGCCAATAATGCGTCAGCCGCAGTTTCCCGGGCCATTTTCAGTGCATCATCGATACAACCGGACTCCGCATCGGGCGCGGTATCGGTGAATATGCCCACCAGTTTGGGGCCACCGGGCATACGCCCCTCCTCAAATAGTCCGGCAATCTTATCGACTATGCCGACGTCCTTAAGTCCTTTGTCACTGACCAGCAATACGCGCCTGGCGCCGAGGGCATCGAACAGCCCTGGCAGGCGAACCACGGTACCCGGTCCCCCGTGGACCATGGTCCGTTGCCAATATTGAAATGCTCCTGTACTAGACATTTTTTACACCTTTTCAAATAGTGGATGTTTGACCCGACTCAGGCGCCTCGATGCACCAATCCAAAAATCGGTTTGGCAGTGGGATCGGTCTCGAAACTCGTCAAGTAGTTTTTCGTCTCCAGGTAGGAATCCATGGAAGCGATATTGATCTCGCGGCCATAGCCGCTTTGCTTGGTGCCGCCAAAGGACATGTCGCCGGTAATCGCGTGCCAGTCGTTGATCCACACGGTTCCTGCCTCCAGCCTGTGGGCCAGGGCTTGGGCAGCAATGGGGTCGCCAGTCCAGATTCCGGCGGACAGCCCATAGCAGCTGTCATTGGCCAGGGCGATCGCCTCTTCCACATCCGAGTACCTGATCACCGACAGCACCGGACCAAAAATCTCTTCCTGGTAGATACGCATATCCGGCGTGACATCGGTAAAAATCGTCGGTTGCACAAAAAGCCCTTGTTCAAACCCGGGCACATCCAGAGGCCCACCGCCACAGGCCAGGGTCGCGCCCTCGGACTGTCCCAGTTCCATATAGCCCAGCACGCGCTCGTAATGCGCCTTATAAGCCATGGGGCCCAGGGTCGTCTGGGGGTCAAAAGGCGAACCTCCGCGCAGGGCACCAGCCAGCTCTACCATGCGCGCGACAACTTCATCGTGAATCGAGTCGTGCAGGAACAGGCGCGTGCCGGACACACAGATCTGCCCCGAACCCAACAGGAAGGCAACTGTCGCACCTCTGGCGGCAAGCTCTACCGGGGCATCGGGCAATACGATACCCGGCCCCTTGCCACCCAACTCAAGCGTCACCCGCTTCATGGAGTCCGCCGCCATTTTTTGTATCAGGCTGCCGGTTCTGGTGGAGCCGGTAAAGGATATCTTGGCTACGTCCGGATGAGACGCCAGCGCCGCGCCCGCCGTATGCCCATAGCCGGTCACCACGTTGATCACACCGGGCGGCACAACGTCCTGTAACAGCTCAACGGCACGCACTACCGCCAGGGAGGCCGTTTCCGCGGGGTTGATCACCACGGTATTCCCCGGTGCGATGGCCGGCAGCGCTTTAACAAAAGAGAGAAACAGCGGGCCGTTCCAGGCAGGTATCAGGCCACACACCCCCAGGGGCTGCTTGACGATCTTGACGTCGTAAGCCTCGGGGATAGTGCGTACCGGCGGATACTCGACAAAGGCATAATCTTCCAGGTTTTCGGCGAAGGTCTGGAAAAACTGCATCACGCCGGGTATGTCGAAGGACATTAATCGCGCCGCCGAGAGACCGGTACAACTGGCCTCCAGGGCCACCAGTTCTTCCAGGTTGGCGCCCAGAACCAGCCCCATGCGGGAGATGATCGCCGCCCGCTCACTGGTTGAGGTCTCTTTCCAGGTGGTAAACGCCTGCTTTGCCGCCGCGACCGCGATATCCACGTCAGCGGCGTCCCCGTCGGCACCACGACCGGCCATTTCGCCAGTCGAAGGGTTGATTAAGTCGATGTACTGATCGGATACCGGCGCTGCCAATTCGCCGTTTATCACATGGGTTTGCACGGGTATGCTCACGCTAACTACTCCCTTAATGGAATGTCTGGTCAATGATGATTAAATATAGACCAGTTCGGCCGACTCGACTTGGCGCTGGGAACAAATTACCCGGCCAAATGGCCAAATCGTCAGGGGCTTCCTTTTCAGGCTAATGCAGGCGGTTCGCGGTTTTAGGGGTGCAGTGGTCCCTGCCAGTAAGTATGATGGTCGCAGCTGCGCTGGAGAGCCCTGAATGATTAAGCATTGCACCCCAATCCTGTTAATACTTGCCATGGCCTCGATGTTTGGCTGTAGCGATAATGGGGTAACCGGAGAGAAGTTGACCGATAACGAAACTCCGGTCCAGCGGGAGCACCCGACGAAAGGAGGCATCCCCTGGTTCGATGGATCCATTGAGCGTGCCTTCGCCGCGGCGAAAGCCGGGAAATAACCGATATTCCTGTACTGGGGTGCAAAGTGGTGCCCTCCCTGCCAGGAGTTAAAGTCGACCATATTTCTGCGCGACGAGTTTATAGCGCAGTCGAAGCGGTTTGTTCCCGTGTACCTCGATGGAGATACCGACCTGGCACAGAAGTATGGCGAGCGATTCGGCGTCTACGGCTACCCGACAGTAATAATCTTTGACCCCCAGGGCGTCGAGCTCACCCGTATACCCGGGGGCATGAATATCGAGCAGTACATCGGCGTACTGGAGCTCGCGCTTAACGCTATTCATCCGGTCAGTGATCTATTGCTAACGGTGCAGGACGGACAAGATATTCGCGATGAGGATTGGGCCCTGCTGGCCAGTTACTCCTGGGGACAGGACAGGGGTAAGGCACTGGGTGAGCAGGACAAGCACAGCACGCTGCGGCAGTTGGCCCAGGCCTGCCCCGAGCGCCTCACCGTTACAAAAAGTAAATTGCAAATGCTGGCACTGGTCTCCTGGGCCGATGAGGAGGAGCGCGATGAGTCGCTGGCACAGGAATACCTGGTGCAGATGGAGGCTGTTCTGGCCGATGACGCTCTCAGCCGGGAAAACCTGAAATCGTTTATTTACAGTGGAGCCACCGTGCTCCAGGCCCTGCCCGGAATACGGTACTCACGGCA
>PVMK01123122.1_pt1 | contig 10779 bp, 7 predicted proteins | sample 1853481 | NCBI WGS metagenome assembly PVMK01 (sample SAMN08533507, study PRJNA380276) | Marine sediment metagenome, whole genome shotgun sequencing project. | reverse complement strand
AACTACCACCAGAAGATGATCCGCAGCGTGTTGAATGTGCCGGTCATCGAAGGCCTCGCCGCTGTGCGTTTGAGCGGTTTCTGGGAGAACCGCGACGGCTATCAGGAGAACCTCCATTTCAGCGGCTCCGATCGGGATGCCGACGACGCCGACGACTTCGGCATCCGCTCCCAGCTGCTGTGGACACCGCTCGATTCGCTCGAGATGACGTTGCGCTTCAACTACGCGCGGAAGCGCGGAGTCGGCTACGCGCTCAAAGCGCGATGGGCCCCTGCCCGAGTTCGTCGAGCTCGTTCCCGATTTCCCGCCCCTCGATCACCAGCCGATCTACGACGGAGCCAGACGAAATCCCGATAGACGAGCGGAAGGCCTTCTTGGATGCAAAAGCCGACATCGACAATGAGATGGCCAGCATCAACGCCGACATCCAGTGGCAAGTGCCCGGAGATTCCTTTCTTCGGGCGCGACGAAGCTGCGCGTGCTGGGCTCGTTCACCGACTTCGACGACTACAGCGTCAACGATCAGGATTACTCCGACCTGCCGCTCGCGGTTGCCTCGCAATGGTGGACGGGCGACGAATGGGTGGGTGAAATCGACTGGTCGTCCGACTACGGGGAGGATGGTCGGCTGGCTCTTGGGGGTCTTCCATCTCGGGAACGACGGGCGACAGAACCATCGATGCGCCCTCGAAAATACCGACTCGTCACCCTTCAAAATACGCGTGGCGAGTATCGCCGTACCCTTCCACCAGGAGTTCGAATCGAGCGCCTATTCGGTCGCGGGCTTCGTGAACGGCTGGTATCACCTTACCGACAAGCTTCGGGTGGAGGCTGGAGTCCGCTACAGCCACGACTGGAAGAAATCGGACCTTGTGAGTCCGATCATCTTTCTCCAGGAGGAAGGCCAGCCCCCAACGAACTTTGCGCTCTTCCAGGGGGTCGATGATCATCGCACCGATGATTGGGGCGAGCCGACCGGCAGCATCAGCCTCGACTATCCGATTACAGACGAATCTCGTCCTGTACGGCCGCTTCTCGACGGGCTACAAGGCGGGTGCGCTGAATAACGACATTGCTCCGATCGGCGGAGAGTTCGGCGATCAGGACTGCTACCCCGACGGCCCCGACGGCGACTTCGACTCCGACGCTCCCTAATTGCGATGGAATCTTCTCCCCGGAGGACGCCGATCCCGAGAACCTCTACGCCCTCGAGGCCGGCCTGAAGAACACGCTGCTCGACAACCGACTCTTGTTGAACGGCACCGCGTTCATCTACTGGTACGACGATCTACAGGTGAGCCAGCTCTTCGAGGCCCAGAACTACGTCGAAAACGCAGCGGACGCGCGCATCTTTGGCATCGAGTTGGAATCTACGTGGCTCCCGATCGACGCGCTCACGCTCCTGGCTAAGTACTCAGCTCTGGCCGAGATCTACACCGACTACGAGGACTGCCGCGACGCAAAGGATTTATCGAAAGAGGAGCAGGACTGCACGGGAAACCAACTCTCCCGCGCACCTCGCTTCTCGGGCAGCTTCACCGCGACGTACGAGTTCGGCCTCGGGCGCTTCGGCAGCGTAACGCCCTTCGCGCAGGTCTACGCATCGGACGAGGTCTTCTTTCGCCCAACAAACGAGTCGGCCGATACCCAGAACGCCTACTACCTGCTGAACTTCCGCCTGATGTGGCAGAGCAAGGACCACCGCCTGGGCTTGGATCTCTTCATCGAGAACGCCCTCGACAAAGACGTAGCCACGACCAAGATCGTCGGCTCGAGCCTGCTCGGCTCGCCACTCGTCGACGCCTATGACCGCCCGCGCACGTTCGGCGGGCGCGCGTCCATTGCGTGGTGACCGCGACCTGATGTAGACGAGACCGTGATGAGTGAAGTGGAAATTCACACCTGGGCAATCTGGCTCGAGATTCTGCTGGCAGGGGTGACCTGTCTGGCGCTGCTCTTCATCACGGCGCCCTATGGCCGTCACCGGCGCTCGGGTTGGGGACCCACGGTTCCCAATCGCGTTGGTTGGATCGTCATGGAGATACCCGCGGTGGTGGCCTTTGCGTGGATTTTCGCGCAGGGGGAGCATCGCGCCGAGGCCGTGCCCCTGGCTTTCCTTGGCCTTTGGCAGCTTCACTACATCCACCGCGTGTTCATCTTCCCCTTTCGCTTGCGTACAGAGGGAAAGCGCATGGCCCTGTTCATCGCGGCCTTGGCCATCACATTCAACTGCCTCAACGCCTATGTGAATGCGCGCTGGATTTCACATTTCGGTGCATATGGAAACGACTGGTTGCTGGACCCTCGTTTCATTGCAGGCGTATCGGTATTCGGGCTCGGCTTTGGCATCAACCTGAAGACCGACCAGAGTCTGTTCAACCTGCGCAAACCTGGGGAGACGGGTTACGAGGTGCCGCGAGGATGGCTTTACGAGTATGTGGCTTGCCCCAACTATCTCGGTGAAATCCTCGATTGGCTGGGCTTTGCCCTGGCGACCTGGTCTCTTGCTGGTTTGGCCTTTGCGCTCTACACGGCAGCAAATCTCGGGCCGCGTGCCATCGCCAACCACCGCTGGTATCGCGAACGGTTCCCCGACTATCCAAAGCACCGCAAGGCATTAGTTCCTTTCTTGTTCTGATTATTTCGAGCATTGGAAGACGGCACCAGCGATGCGGCGATGTGCGTAACTACCAGCCGCCGCCACCACCTCCGCCACCACCACCGCCCGACGATCCGCCACCACCACCGCCGCTGCTCGAGCCGGGCGCACTCGAGTTGGACGCGATGGCGCTGCTCAACGACGACCCGAGCGCCGATACCAACCCGTCGGTTCCGATCCGATCAAACGAGTGGCCGCTGTACCAGGTCGGTTGGTAGCCGTCTTTACCTCCCATGCCGGCCTGCTCGAGCACGTCGGAGAATCGTTCCGCCCACTCGTTTTCGACGTCGAGCGCGAACGCGTAAGGCAGGAATTTCTCGAAGAGTTCCGGCGTGCGCTCGGGGCCTTTGAAGCGACGAATATCGTCTCCCTCCGCGGTTTGGAGGTACATCTTGAATCCCTCGATTTCGTCCATCAGCCGTCGGCCCGCCTGGGTCGGTCGCCGCAGCAGGTGATAGAAGACGAGATTCGAAAGGATCAGTACGAGTAGCGTGGGGACCATCGCGATCGAGGTCATCTTCGCGAGAAGCCCGAGTACGAAGATTTCCGCGCCGACGAAGGGAACCGCGAAGCAGGTGATGAAGAGCGCTCCTAGCACACCCATCGTTCGCGCAAAGCCCCGATCTGCACTCGATACGCCCTTCCAGGAACTCACGACTTTGGTGAGCAGCGCATACACGCCGAACGACCAGAAGGTCAGCCAGACCATCAAGAAGATCGCACCGATTCCGTCCGGGCTGTTGGCCAATTCGTCCTTCATCGAGTAACCGGTGCCGGAGATTGCGAGGACCGAGATCACGACGCCGGGTACGACGACGGCGCGATTCGCGCGAAACAAGCCGCCCTCGTTTTCGAGTTTCAGCCACTTCTTGAAGCTCTCGATCGTCTTTCGGATCTTGACGTGCTCGGTTTGTCGGAGGACGATGCGACCGATCGAGAGCAGGCCGTCCGCAATCCTCTTCTCGCCCGATGAAAGCAAGCTGCGGTCAGCATTGGCCTTCACGAGGGTGTATTTGCCGCTCTTCTCCTCGATCGTCAAATAGCCTTTGACCGCCATGTTCACGAGAGCGGCCGAGAAGCAGGTGTTGTCGTAACCCATGTGCATCAGGTGCCGCATCGCGGCGGGGCTCTGACCGCGCGGTGCTTCGAAGCGCGGAATGATCGTGCCCGCAGTGGGATCTCGCCCGATCGCGAACCAGGCAATCACATAATAGGCGAGCAGTACCGCGGCTCCGATCAGGCCTGCAACCAAGCCGGCGTTCGTGTCGAAAAATGCCTGACGCACTTCGGCGTCCGATGGAGGCGTGACGATGCCCTTGGGAAATTGGGCGACGATCGTGAGACCATGGCGCTCGGGAAGCGCTTTCGTGGTCGCGAAGTGAATCTCGCCAGACTCCGCATCGACCCTACTACTTAGATCGCGCGCCTTCGAACCCGTGGCACCCGTGTAGCCCTCGTGCGTGATCCGATCAGGATCGCCTCTCCCGGGTAGCTGGATGGTTGCCGCTGCGCGCAGGATTGGAAAGTCCCAGAAGTTTCCGGTCACGTTCCAGTAGAGTTCGTCGTGTTCTTCGAAGAATCCGATTTGTCGGCGTGTCGTGTAGATGATCTCGTAACGGTGGACGCCTTTGGGCACCAGTTGGTTCGGATTGCCGATATAGACACGAATCCCGCCGTCGATGTTCTCCATGCGAGAGGGCTCGCTTTTGCCGTTGCGCCGCACGCGTTCGATCTTGAAGGGGACCACTACGCGCTCGCCGAATTTTCCGCGATAGCGGGTGGGGAAGTCGCGATAGATGCCGCGCTTGATCTTCTTCCCCTCCGCGTTTACCACAATTTCTTCGGTGACGGTAAGCGTTCCATCGCGCGCGATGACGATCTGCGATGTGTAGTCGAGGATTTGTTCGACAGCCCGCGCTTGGGTTGCGAGGCTTACGGCCGCGACGGCGATCGAAATCGCCCGAATGAGATACGGCGTCACGAGTCGATATCCACGCTCGGCGCTCGTCTCTCTACGGCCGAAGCGAGTTCGAAATAGCTACGAATCTCGAATCCGAGTGCTCGCGCAACCAGGTTAGAGGGAAAAGACTCGACGCGGATGTTGTAATCGCGCACGGCGCCGTTGAAATAGCGGCGCGCCATCTGCAGTTGGTCTTCGACTTCAACGAGTTGATCGTGAAGGTCGGCAAAACTTCGGTTTGCGAGCAATTCGGGATAGTCCTCGGCGACCACGAGCAGTGACTTCAGGCGGCCAGAGAGCTGGTTCTCGTGGCGCAGTCGGTCATGAAGGGGTTCGTCCTGCGCGACTCGGCTGCGCGCCCGCGTCACGTCCTCGAGTACCGCGTGTTCGTGCTTCGCGTAGGATTCGACGATTGCTACGAGATTGGGAATCAGGTCGTGACGCCGCTTGAGCTGGACGTCGATGCCGCTCCAGCCTTCGCGGGCAAGGTTCGAGCGTGCCACCAGGCGGTTGTAGGCCCACGCCACCCATACTCCGAATACTGTCATCAAGATGAGTGAGATCGCCATTCCCGTCCTATCGGCCGCACTCGGCGCTGGCTTGGGCACTGATTGGGGCTGGCGACAGACGCATGGGTGCTCGAGGGCCGGTGTGGGGCTGAGTTCGCCAACTCTTCGCAACTTGCCAGCACTTCGGATGGTTTGCCTGGCTCCCGCGTTCACTTCGAGTCCGCCAGCGCGGGTTCTCATCGGTAGAGCGCGGCTAGATCGCTAGATCGAATCGGATTCTTGTTGGATTGCCGGTTCCTGAGAAAACGCCAATCGCTCCAGTCGCCGCGATTCGTAGAGTGACAGCGCCCAGAGCGGGAAGTACTGGCGGTAGAGGGTGTAGTCGAGTAGCGCGGTGTGGAAGAAGACGCCCACCGGGTCCTGCCGGGGCCAGCTGCCCGACTCGTCTTGCTGCTCGATCAGGAAGCGCGAACCCCGAACGATGGCTCCCCAATCGGGGTCGCGCGCGTCGAGCAGGGTCATCAGCGCCCATGCGGTTTGAATCACCTGGCTCTCTCGATGTTCGACGTAGGTTCCGCTGATGCAGCCGGCGGCGTCCTCACCCCATCCGCCATCGGCCCGCTGTCGCGCGCGTAACCAATGACACGCGCGACGGATGGCCGAATCGTTCGCCTTGGTGCCCGCCGCGAGTAGTCCTCGAACACCGAAGAGCGTTCCATAGATGTAGTGCACGCCCCAGACGCCGCACCAGGAGCCGGCCGTGGTCTGCGCGAGCCGCAAGCGCTCGTGGGCCCGAGCGATCGCCGGCTCGATTTCAGCGCCGAGATAGTGCGGAAAGCGGCGTCTGAAGGTGGCGAGCGCTGCGATGCACGAAGCGGTGCACTCGACGTAAGAGTGCTCGGTCATCGAATCCCCGAACATCTCGGCCGGGTTCAGCCATTCGAGGCCCACCCTGGATCGCTGCGCCTCATAGCTTCCAAAACCACCGTCTGGATTCTGGCATTGGAGGATGAAGCGCGCCGCATTGCGGGCGTCATCCGGGTCGATGATTACCGTCGGTGTCGTCAGCAGCGCCTCCAGCGCTTCAGCCGTGCAGTCGCTGACCGGCCATCCGTGCCACACGCTCGCGAAACACCAGCCACCCTTCGGGTCCAGCCGGTGGGCTCCCCGGTGGCCCGGAAAGGTCTCTCGTATCTGCTGACTGTCGAGGAATGCGGCGCCGCGCTTGATCGCCGTATCGACGTCGGAATGCGGGCTCGCAGCTGTCAGTGCTTGTAGGGAAAATGCGGTATCCCAGGATGCACTGCGCGCTCCGGCCACCCGCAATCCCGTCTTCGTCGTCTTCCCACACCCAGGCTTCGAGTCGTGCGAGCGCTCGTTTGGCGTCGGGGTCGTCGATGTAGCCGGATCGCAGCGCGAGAATGTTCAGCATTCCACTCACTGGTGAGATGCTGGTGTGATCCGTTGTCTGCAATTCCCAGCGGATGCGGTCGTCGAGGTCGCGCAGTGCTTGCTCGCGAGGGCGCCGGTCGGTGGTGGCGCTCGAAGAATGCGAGGAGTTCCATGATTGCGCGCAGCGGCCGACCCGGTGGCGTCACGAGTTCGGCCCCTGCGCAGCGATCGTCGGGCCGCGCTCCAATCTACGGCCGCGTAGTCTACGGCGTAGATCTCGTCGCGAACCTGATCGAGCAACGCGGTTTTCGGCGGCTCCGCCTTGCGGCCGTAGAGGACCGACATCGCCATCTGGATGTTGCGGGTATGGCAGTAGAACTTGGATGGGATGAATCGGAAGCGCTTTGGGTATGGACCACAACTCCGGCACCAGGGGAGGTACGCCGCGCCAGTCGTAGAGACCGACGAGCGCCAGCCAGAGCTTGCCCCAGCTCGGGATATTCAGAACGCCTTCGCGGCGGATGAACTGCCGCGCGGGCGCGAGCAGCGGGTCGCTTGCCTCGACGCCGAGTAATCTCGCCGCGACGTACACGAGTGTCGTCACGAAGAGGTAGGGGGCCGATAGTTCGTGCAGTCCCCAGAGCCCCGACGACAATCGCGTGTTCTCGAAGTGTCGAATCAATCTGGCTCGCCGCTCGGGCGTGATTTCTACGCCAACGAGGTATTGGAGCATCACGTACTGGGCGGCGAGCATCGGGCACCAGACGACCTCACCCTCCCAGCTTCCGAAGTCGCCGGAATCGGTGCCGGTATCGCTCGGTTCACCTTCGGACGACCATTGCCGGGCGATCAACGCGTCCGCGCCGCGTTGGATTGCGGACCCTGCGGGCGTCGCCTCCATTTCCTCGCGCGACGTGACCGCCATCGACAGCATCGGCGACGACATGACCGCGGGATCGCCGCGTCCGTATGCGCCCGTCGCCAACCAGCGCAGCCGTCTTCCTATCTCGCGCGCGACTTCGGCTGTGCCCTTCGGGTCTCCGCTTCGCACGGCGCGCGCGCCCAATCGAATCAGTGCAGGGCCTGCGATTTTGACGAACGATTGCGTGAAAGCCGTGAGTCGGTGGTCATCGCTCGCGAGGAACCGCATCGTGCGCTCGCGCTCGCGCGGATCGCGACGCCACAGTTCATAGATTTTGACGCGGATCGCGGCCGCCGAAGCGGTGTCGGAAGCGAAGATTTCGTAGAGAGCACCCGAGAGTAATTCTGCCACCCGGGTGCCGCGTTCTCTCGAATGCTGCCAACTCTCGAAATTCTCGGCCTCGACCAGGGTCGCAGCATCCACCATGCCGAACGTCATTCCCGCAGCCGTAAGCGGGTGGTGGAAGCCCACGGCATCGCCCACGAGCGCGAGTCCGGGCCGGCCGTGGTCGGAGCGCGGGCGCGCCTGGTTGAGCGCCCAGGAGATGTTCCCCTCGTGCAGGGCGGCCTCGAACGACGGGCGCAGCGATTCCGGTAGTGCGGGTCCGTAGGCTTCGTAGAGCGTTCCCGGCGAGGCAGAGGCTCGAAGCGGGATGTCCAGGCAGAGCCGCACTTCGTCCTCTGCAATCCGATAGGCGAGCATCGGGCCGGGGCCGCTGAGAAATACGTGCCCGTATCCCTCGAGCGGCATTTCGCGGGTGCGAAGGCGCAGGCCCGCCATTCGCGACAGCGTGACGCGCTCGGTGGATAGGCCGACTGCCGCGCGCCCGCAAGACGAACGGCCGTCGGCGGCGATGATTTGATCCACTGTTATGCGCTCTTCGCCCTCCGAGCGAGATTGTTGCAGCGACACGCACTGGCCGTCGATTCCGATCGCACGCGCTCCGGGCAGGTAGGCGATATCCGGGTGTGCGGACGCCGCGTCGCGCAGCGCATCGACGAGCGCGAAGTGTTCACCGCTCCAGCCGCGGGCCCCCGTTCGCAGTAGGGGAGAACAACCGGGGTGCTGCCATCGTCCGGGAAGACGGCGAATCCGCGCCCCGAGTCGAAGCGGGAGTCTTCGGACGGGTCGAGCCCGAGCTCGTGCAACACGCTCAGTCCGAGCGGGTGCAGCCACTCGCCCGCGAGGCGGCGTGCCGCGTCGGGGTTGGCCTCGAGGAGGAGGACCCGCGCACCCGCCCGCGCCTGCGCGAGCGCCGCGACGCAGCCGACGGGGCCTGCACCGATCACGACCGCGTCGAAGTCGCCCGAGCGGATTTTCACGCGGTGGCCTTGCGGAACTGCGCGCCGAACGGGATCCCGGTGTGGTCGTCTTCCCCGGGTCGCCAGCCGGCTTCACGTCGAAGCGGAGCGCGGCGGCTTGGGGGCGAAAGAACATGAACCTCCCGCGTCTTCGTCGTCTTATATGGCGGGCGACGCGGCCAGAATCGAGTCGGATGAGTCTGCGATCGGCGCTCGCGCAGCCGGGTTTTTGATGGCGCCGCGCGCGTGGAAGAACGCATACGCCTCTTCCACCGCGCTCTCGATATCCGTGGGTCTGGTAGCCTAGCTCAACCTGAGCCTTGCTGGTGTTGGCGTGTCGCCGCATCTGCAGCAGCCGAATCGCGCCCGGTGTGAGCCGCTGGCGGACATTCGGAAAGAACTGACTCAAAAACGGGCTGGTTGCCCCCGCAAAGGCTCCCATCACGGGCTGCCGGCAGCCGCCGAGCCGGGGCGGGGAATCCCCGGTTACCCGCTCAAACAACCCCACGATTTCGTCGAGCGTCGCGAAGCGCGTGCTGAAGATGTATTTCTCGCCCGTGCGGCCGCGCGACATCGCGAGCAGGTGGCCGCTGACGATGTCTCTGGCGCTCACGAATTCGAAGCCGCCCGGCACGTAGGCGCGAAGCCGACCGTTGGCAAAATCACACAGAGTCTTCCCCATCCGGGACGGCAAGAAATCGTTTCCGCCGAGGATCGCGCAGGAGGTGGCCAGCACCACGTCGAGCCCGCGCGCAACGGCTCTTAGGCACTCGAGCTCGGCGAGTACCTTGGTTCGCTCGTAGGGCATGGCGCGGCGGAAGGGGTAGAAGGGGATGGATTCGTCGCTTGGCGCGGAAGGGTCGTCGAGGTGATATCCCGTAGCGCTGAAGGATCCGGTGACCACCACGCGGGTGACGCCGTGGATTTGCGCGGCCTCGAGGACGTGCCGTGTGCCGACGACATTGGACTCGAACAACTGGCGCCGATGTTCGCGGTTGCCTTGAATCGTCGAAATCATCGCCCCGCAGTGATACACGCGCTGGCAACCCTTCACGGCGACGCCCACCGACTCGGGGTTGCGGAAGTCGCCTTCTGCGCGTTCGACGTCGAGGCCATCGACGGCACTGTTGTCGCAACTGGGCTGGAGCAGAACGCGGACGCGCTCACCCGCTGCGAGCAGGCGCACAACCAGATTGGCGCCGAGGTGACCCGAGGCGCCGGTCACGAGTACCAGGCCCGCACCCGGAGCGAGATCGGGTCGATCGCTGTCGATGGATTCCGGCATCGGGGTGGTCTCGGTTCTCCTCGCGACGTTTTTCGATCGAGAAGAGTAGGCGAGAAGTCGGGCTTCCACATCGAAACCGCCACATAAACAGCTGTAGTAGGCGCTGCGCACGCCGCATCTGTGCGAAGATCCGCCGATGACCACGGGCCGGCAGGACCAGAGCGTCCCCACCGAGGGCGGGGTGGGAGCGCGGCAATCGCGCTCGGACTTCGGCGGGGTTGCTGGGAATCTCGCGCTGCTGGTCGCGCTGCCGATCGGGACCGCGTATCTCTATTTCTGCGCGCGCTTCAACGACGGGCGTTTCTTCCCGGAGCCCGGGGCCGATCTGGAGGCTTTTGCGGAAAGCCTGGCTCCGAGCTGGGAAACCGCGGCCGTCTACCTCGCCTGGCTGGCATTCCAGGCCCTGCTGCAGGTGTTTGCGCCGGGGCCGACCGTGGAGGGAACGCCGCTCGAAGACGGCACCCGCCTCCGCTATCGGATGAACGGTCGATCATCTCTGTTGATCACCGCGGTCGCGTTTGCCGCGGGCGTCGTAAGCAATCTGTTCCCGCTGCGCTGGATCTACGACCACTTTGGCGAGTTGATCTCGGTCGTCACGCTGTTTTCCTACGGGTTCGCGCTCTTCCTTCTCATCTACGGTCGCATCACTGAGCCGGCCCGAAATTCGCGCGGTGTGGTCGTCGACTATTTTCTCGGGGCGGCGCGCCATCCTCGCATTCCGCCGGTCAGCGGGTTCGATCTCAAGGTCTTT
>PVMK01123014.1_pt1 | contig 10780 bp, 9 predicted proteins | sample 1853481 | NCBI WGS metagenome assembly PVMK01 (sample SAMN08533507, study PRJNA380276) | Marine sediment metagenome, whole genome shotgun sequencing project. | reverse complement strand
ATGGCATCCAGTGTCGGCATGTAACCAATCGCTGTTTCAACAGCATCAGCAGTACCGGCACAACGTTCGAATACCCATTTCAGTACGCGGCTGTTTTCGCCGAAACCAGGCCACATGAATTTGCCAGCATCATTCTTACGGAACCAGTTTACATAGTAGATCTTGGGCATTTTGACATGTTGCTTCTTGCCCATGTTCAACCAATGAGCCCAGTAATCGGCCATGTTGTAACCACAGAATGGCAGCATAGCCATTGGGTCACGACGTAACTGACCGACAGCACCAAAGGCCGCAGCCGTCATTTCAGAGGCGATAATGGTGCCCAGGAAGGTACCATGTTCCCAGTCCAGAGCTTCTGTGGCCAGAGGCACAACAGAGGCGCGACGACCGCCAAACAGGATTGCACTGATAGGTACACCTTTAGGATCTTCCCATTCATCTGCAATCACAGGACATTGCTCTGCACGTGCAGTGAATCGAGCATTTGGATGTGAAGAAGGCTCGTCTGAATCCGGTGTCCAGTCGTTACCTTTCCAGTCGATCAGGTGATCTGGAGCGGGATCAGACATCTCTTCCCACCAGACATCACCATCATCGGTTTCTGCCACGTTGGTGAAAACAGCATTTGCTTCCATTGACAACATAGCGTTGGCATTTGATTGCATGCTGGTACCAGGGGCTACACCAAAGAAACCGGCCTCAGGGTTGATCGCATACAATTGGCCATCTTCACCAAACTTCATCCATGCAATATCATCACCGATGGTCTCAACTTTCCAGCCAGGAATGGTTGGTGTCAACATGGCGAGGTTGGTCTTGCCACAGGCACTTGGAAAAGCACCAGCAACGAATTGAACCTCACCTTCAGGGTTGGTAAGCTTAAGGATGAGCATGTGCTCAGCCATCCAGCCTTCATCACGTGCCATGGTAGAAGCAATTCGCAGTGCGAAACATTTCTTCCCCAGCAGTGCATTACCGCCATAACCAGAACCGAAAGACCAGATCTCACGGGTTTCCGGGTAATGAACAATATAACGGTTATCAGGGTTACAAGGCCATGGTTCACTTTTCTCGCCTTCTGCCAGTGGTACACCGACTGAATGTATACAAGGAACGAAATGTTCGTCATCACCCAGTACATCCAGAACATCCTGGCCAACGCGAGCCATGATGTGCATATTAACTACAACATAGGGTGAATCTGATAATTCAACACCGATCTGGGCAATGTCTGATCCGACAGGACCCATGCTGAAAGGAATGACGTACATGGTGCGGCCTTTCATACAACCGGAGAACATGCCGTTCATTTTATTACGCATTTCATCTGGATCAAACCAGTTGTTGGTAGGGCCTGCTTCCGCTTCAGTATGTGAACAGATGTAAGTACGGTCTTCAACTCGTGCTACGTCAGCTGGAATGGAGTTGACATGGAAGCTGTTAGGTCGTTTTTCTTCATTAATCCTGCGAGCTGTGCCGCCTTCGACCATGAGATCCCACAAGGTATCCCATTCTTCGTCTGTGCCATCTGTCCATACGATGTTATCTGGTTGACACAGTGTGGCCATTTCATCAACCCAGGCCAGCAACTTCTTATTGTTAGAACTAGAACTCATGATTAAAACCTCTCAAGTACATTTCATTGTTAAATAGTAATTATCAAATTGTAAAGCTTGCTCTCGATGACGAATCACCGGGTAAAAATTATTGTTTTGCTTGAATCAGACTTGTTTCAGGCGCCGAATTATTATTCGGTCAAGCGTGCCATCCGTGAAGAAGTTTATTACCCGAGGCTTTTCCCGAACCTACTACCAGGCAATCTATTGCTGCAAAGCAGCATATTATTATTTATTAGGGGGGATTGTTCAAGTTTTTGCTGATCAAATCAAGGTCAAATATAGGTTCCTGACATGAGTGCCCTTCGCAGATATAGGCAACTGGGGACTTTTCGGTCCTGTATTCACTAAGGATTCCAGGGAGCTCAGAGACATTGGTCGGCAGGAGCATGAGGTTGTTAAAGGGATTATGTATTTGCCGATATTTTTCCAGCCATTCAGCAGTTGCGTCTGTTTCTCCAAGAATAATGACCCTTTTGGCAGGAGAAATATTTTCTTCCAGGGCATGCAGCAGGGCATTATGCGCGGATGGATAGCGCTCGATCGATGACCAGGCGGCTCGAAGTGTCGATTCTGATGCCTGTAGATAGCGGGAATCACCTAATAGATGACCGAGCTTGCCAAGCGCAGAAGCGGCCACACCGTTTCCGGACGGTAGTGAATCATCCACAAAGGATTTGCTTCGTTGGATCAGTTTCTCGTGATCATGCGAGGTGAAAAAGAAACCTCCGTGCTCCTTGTCTTCGAATGAATCCAGTAATTTATCTGCAAGTTGAATCGCCATGTGCAACCACTTTTGATCCCAGCGACATTGTAAAAATGCCAGGAGGGCATCGATGAGAAATGCATAATCATCCAGGTAAGCATTCAGATGTGCCTTACCTTCTCTATAAGTAGCGAGTAATTTTCCATCCGTGTACAGGTTCCAATGAATAAATTCCAGGGCCTTTTCTGCAGAGGCCAGATAACGGTCGTTGTTAAAGCTAAAGGCTGCGGTTGCCATGCCCTTAATCATCAGTGCGTTCCATGAAGTCAGGATCTTGTCATCGCAACCCGGCCGAATACGCGTCGAACGTTGTCGTAATAGTTTTGCCCTGGCTTGTTCGATGATTGACAGAGTTTCCTCATCCACTGCCTCTTGCATGACCCTTAAATGCCATTTGCCTTCAAAGTTAGGCCCCTGATCCAGACCAAAATATTTTGCAAAGATTTCAAATTCCTCTGCATTTAACAGCGCACTGACTTCTTCTTTTCCCCAGGCATAAAATTTTCCCTCTACTCCTTCGGAGTCAGCATCAAGACTGGAGTAATAACCTCCTTCAGGGCTCTGCATTTCCTCAATCACCCAGTTGGCAGTGCCAGTGGCCACTTTTTGATACAGGGGTTCCCTGGTGACTTGCCAGGTCTGACTGTATAGTGTGAGGAGCAAACCATTGTCATAAAGCATTTTTTCAAAATGCGGGATCATCCATTCTCTATCGACAGAATAACGATAAAAGCCACCGCCAAGTTGGTCGTACAGGCCGCCAAGTGCCATTTTACCCAGGGTCAGATCCACCAGGTTGATGGCCTGATTTTGAATGCAATTTGTTGCCAGGTGTTGCCGAAGTAGATGTTCAAGGTTTGAAGGATGTGGAAATTTGGGGGCACTGCCGAAACCACCAAACTGTAGATCAAAGCTTTGGTGTAATTGTTGGGTCGCTATTTCCAGAGGATTGGAATTTAATTCCGTTGCTTCATCGGTTGCGACCTGCTGATTCATGTTCTGCAGGCTCATTAGAAAGGAATCATTCTGTTGCGCGATGGAGTCTCTTTCCTGTTGATAGAAATCTGCAATTCTTGTCAGTAGTCCCTTGAAGCCGGGCAAACCATATTTTGATTCCGTGGGGAAATAGGTGCCGCCAAAAAAGGGGATATGGTCTCTCGGTGTCAGAAACATGGTCAACGGCCAGCCACCAGTCCGTTGTGTCAGCATTTGTTGCGCGCTTTGGTATATCTTGTCGATATCTGGCCTTTCTTCCCTATCAACTTTTATATTAATGAAATGCGCATTCATGATTTCTGCGGTTTCATTATCTTCAAATGATTCGTGTGCCATCACATGGCACCAGTGGCAGGCAGAATATCCAATTGACAGGAGAATCGGTTTGTCTTCTTCGATGGCCTTGTTTAATGCTGTCTTATTCCATGCATACCAGTTGACCGGATTATCTGCATGTTGAAGTAAGTAAGGACTGGTCTCATTAGCCAGATTGTTCTTTACTTGTTTAGGCATGTTATGAGGATAGCAGTTGCCATACGTAAACAATATTAGTTTCAGTCTTAAATATTCTGGCTTATTTTTTTTAGCATGATGATAGACTTCGAACTCTATGTTGAGCTATCCAGATATTGATCCCGTCGCCCTTGCTCTGGGCCCAGTAAAAATCCATTGGTATGGCATTACCTATGTTGTCGGCATCGTTGGCGCATGGCTGTTATTGCGATGGCGAGCCCAGAAAGATTTAACCATGGAAAATCCTGTGCTGGGATGGAAACAGGAACATATAGATGACATGGTATTTTATGCCACGCTGGGTATTATTATTGGCGGACGCCTGGGCTCGGTGTTGTTTTATAACCTGCCTTATTATCTTGATCATCCAATCGATATATTCAAGATCAATCAGGGCGGCATGTCTTTTCATGGTGGACTGATCGGTGTCTTGCTGGCAATGGTCTGGTTTGCGCGGAAAACGAATTCCAGGCTTTTTAATGTAATTGATTTTATCATTCCGGTAGTGCCCATAGGACTTGGCTGTGGTCGGATTGGTAATTTCATTAATGGCGAGTTATGGGGTGCACCAAGTTCGGTTCCCTGGGCAATGATATTCCCCAGCCCTTACGCAGGGGGTGTGGCCAGGCATCCTTCACAACTCTATGAAGCCTTATTGGAAGGCTTATTACTGTTTATTATTCTGTGGTTCTATTCTGCCAAACCACGTCCGATGATGGCAGTGACTGGTTTGTTCTTACTGGGATACGGGATATTTCGCAGTGGTATTGAATTTGTACGTGAACCTGATGCACACCTTGGATATCTGGCATTTGATTGGCTGACGATGGGGATGGTTTTGTCGTTGCCGATGGTTGTTTTTGGCGTCGTGCTAATTTTTTTAGCTTATAGGAAAGAAAACTCGAGTAGATAGTAGGTAGCATGTGGTAGGTTTTGTTTCTCCGACCTACTATCTGCAACCTGCCACCTACATGCTTAATTAATTTAATAATAAAATGAAACAATATTTAGACTTACTACGCTATGTAAAAACAAATGGCATTGAAAAAGCCGATCGAACCGGTACCGGGACAATCAGCATATTCGGTTATCAAATGCGTTTTAATTTACAGGACGGGTTTCCTGCCATGACCACCAAGAAGCTGCATTTAAAGTCCATCATCCATGAGTTACTCTGGTTTCTGGATGGTGACACCAACATCAAGTATTTAAAAGACAATGGTGTCAGCATCTGGGATGAGTGGGCTGATGAAAATGGAGATCTGGGTCCGGTCTATGGCGCACAATGGCGTAGCTGGAAGACAGCGGATGGCAGGACGCTGGATCAGATTACAGATGTGGTCGAACAGATAAAAACTAATCCGGACTCACGTCGCCTGATCGTCAGTGCCTGGAATGTAGGCGAGCTGGATAAAATGGCCCTGATGCCCTGTCATGCTTTTTTTCAGTTTTATGTTGCCGATGGAAGATTGTCCTGCCAGTTATATCAACGCAGTGCCGATATTTTTCTTGGCGTGCCATTTAATATTGCGTCTTATGCCTTATTAACCATGATGATTGCGCAGGTCTGTGAACTCAAGCTGGGCGATTTCGTACATACATTAGGTGATGCACATCTTTATATGAATCATCTCGAACAAGTTGATGAACAGTTGTCTCGCCAACCCCTTGCATTGCCAGTGATGAAAATAAATTCAGAAATAAATTCAATCTTTGATTTTAAATATGAAGATTTTGAATTACAGAATTACGAATCACATCCTTCTATCAAGGCTCCTATATCTGTCTAGATTCTTATGATTATTTCAATCATTGTTGCCATGGATAAAAAAGGCGTTATCGGTCTTCATGGTGATCTGCCGTGGCATCTTTCATCGGATTTAAAACATTTCAAGGCCATTACCATGGGTAAGCCACTTATCATGGGCAGGAAAACCCATGAATCAATTGGGCGGCCATTACCTGGGAGGAAGAATATCGTATTAACCCGCTCGAAAGATTTCCTGGCTGAAGGATGTATTGTAGTGAATTCACAGGAACAGGCATTAGAACTTGTTGCAGATGTTGAGGAAGTAATGTTTATGGGTGGTGCAGGAATCTATGCCGAGGCATTGTCACATGCGAACCGTCTCTATCTGACAGAAGTACATGCAGAGGTAAGCGGGGATGTTTATTTTCCTGAGTTTGATAAGGGTGATTGGCTTGAAGTTGAGCGGGAAGAGCATTCCGCAGATGAGAAGAATGATTTTGATTTTAGTTTTGTCGTATTAGAAAAGAAGCAGTAGAGCCCCCACGCCTTAGTGCGACAAATTGTCGCATGGGCATCCATATATAATTTCGCTATTCTCCGTCACTCATATTCACAGGCAAACTAGCAGGAATCGTATGCGTTTAATTACATTCTTAATCATCAGCTTTTTTGGCTGTGTCCATACTGTCCATGCGGACCATGCCAGTGCCAGTTTCGAAACCGGCTCGGCGGGGGCCATTATGACAACACCAGGTGGAACCTTACCCAAGGGAAAGCTTGTTGTTGGTGTGAGTGTGCAGTATTTAGAACTCGATGATATTTCTGACAGTACATTAGAAGCTGCAGGTACTGCAGATGAAGATGTACATAGTGTTGACAGTTTTTTAAGTGTATCTGCCAACCTTGCTTATGGCTTGACGGATGATCTGACTGTTGGTCTGAGTATGCCTTATGTAGATCGTTCAAACATTCGTGAGGCGCATAATGATATGGGTGTCGGCGAAGCCGAGTTGGCGGGGGATTCTAATGGTGTAGGCGATCTGACTTTATTCGGACAATATCGTTTCCATCAGAGTGAAAAACAAGATGCTGCAATCCTTGCTGGCATCAAGACACCAACGGGTGAAACCGGTGTTAGAGAAATTGAGGGTGGATTGTTCGAAGTTGAACAACAACCGGGTTCCGGTTCGTGGGATCCTTTCTTTGGCCTGGCATATAACCGGAATTGGGGAGATATTGGTTTTTCCAGCAATCTGCTCTACACATTTGTGACGGAAGGCACGCAAGATACCAATCTGGGTGACATTTTTAACTATAATTTTGCCCTTTCATATCGCACAACAATTCCAGAAGGTGGGCATGACCACCATCACCATAAACATCAGGGAAACATTGTTGATTATATTGATATGGTCCTTGAACTGAATGGAGACTCGAGACAGCGCGTAGACATCGTTGGTGAGACTGAAAAACATACTGGAGGTCATACACTTTACATCTCTCCGGGCTTACGCGTTGGTCTAGGCCATAGTGTGTCACTATTCACCTCTGTCGGCATACCGATTGTGAATGATCTGAATGGGATTCAGAGTGAGCCAGATTATCGTGTGATTGGTGGTATGAGCCTTATTTTTTAAGCACTCTGTGAAGGTGAGCTTATAGTTTTTTAGATAAACTAAACGCGCCCCTGATTTGCCCCAATGAATAACCTGTTGCCATATCATCCGGGTAATGTCTTTGTAATGCTTCGTAAACAGGAGGGGATAATTTTTCACCATGACAACTCAGGCAAATTGGCTCAACACCCTGGGCCTTCATGAACCGGAATTCTCCACCTGTTATTTCTGAATGTGTCATCTTTTTGGCTGATTCCCCAGCCACCTGACGATCATTAAATTCTTGCAATACTTTGGTTTCCCATGCATCTGGTTTTGCAGAATGACTATTACGTGCTTTTAAACTGACACGTATTATATCCCAGCCACTCTCGATACCTAGTTTCCTGGCGATGTCAGGGGCCTGGGTTGAACAAACTTCGATGGCATTAACAGGACCACCTGACTCAAGTGCTGCTTTAAGTTGTGGTTTCAGGGTTCCTGCAAATTTTTTAACGATTGCCATTGCCTCCGCATTTAGTGTATCTAAATCGTCATTACTCGCGGATACGTCAGAGACAAGATATACATTGACCATGAAGATTATTAATAATATCGGAGTGGTTTTTATAATCATTTTTGATTCCAGGAAATGCGTTTAAGTAAAGTCGGGATATCATCCGAATTACTTATAAATCCGGAGCCGTACATTAGTGTGTGACTATAGTATATTGCAAACAATTGAAATGCAGCAAGCCACAGACATTGTGCAAGTAAAATCCAGAGTGCATGGTGTTGATAGTCTTTACAATGCTACAGTCAATTTTGCTTATGGCTTGAAGATGTTCCCCTATAAATATTTATTCAGCAGGGACGCTAAACAATTTTTCATCCTCTAATCTCATCGCCGTCAATTCACCACCCCAGAGACAACCTGTATCAATCGGGTAAACATTGTAAGGTGTAAAATCCTGAATGGTGCCCAGATGCACTGTTGACCAGTGTCCGAAAATGATTTTGTCATGCCTGCTTTTTCTTTCTGAAATCATGAACCAGGGTATTAAACATTCTTCTTGTGAACCGGGAGCGCCTTTCTCTGAGAAATTCAGTTCATCCTTATCATCAAGATAACGCATGCGAGTGAAGCAGTTCACAATAAATCGCAGGCGATCATTTCCTGTCAGATTTTCATCCCAGACATCGGGTTTATTTCCATACATTACCGCCAGGAATGAAAGATAATTTTCACTGTTTAAAAACTGTTCGAACTCTTCAGCCAATTCCATTGCTTGTTTGGTCTCCCACTGTGGTGGCAGACCTGCATGGATCATGGTGAAGTCTAAATCCTTATCATAATGCATGAGTGCTTGTTGACGGATCCATGTGATTAATTCTTGCTTGTCTGGTGAGGTGAGAATGGACATCAATGTATCCTTCTTTTTGGGTGTTACTATTTCTTCGGCAAGAGCGAGTAGATGAAGATCATGATTGCCAAGGACGGTGATGGCCAAATCACCTAATTTAATAACAAAATTTAATACTTCGAGAGAAGCCTGCCCCCGGTTGACCAGATCACCTACGAACCAAAGGCGGTCATTGGTTTCGTCAAAATTAATTTTGTCCAGTAATTGTATAAGCTCTTTGAAACAACCTTGAACATCACCAATCGCGTAAGTCGACATATTTAGAGATGCCCCTCAATGCAAGCTGTGGGGGATAGAAAGTCCAAAGGCAGGAATTTCTGTATCAAACTCTATACCGTCATCGGCAATTAAATAATAACTTCCCTGCATATAACCATAGGGTGTCTCTATCATGGTAGCACTGGTATAGGTGAATGTTTCTCCTGGTTGCAGACGTGGCTGTTTACCGACGACACCATCTCCCTGGACTTCCTGAACCTTGTTATTGGCATCTGTGATCAACCAGCGGCGTCTGAGTAACTGGGCAGAAGTTGAGCCATTATTTTTGATGGTGATGGTATAGGCAAACACATAGCGTGCATTGTCAGGATCAGATTGATTGTGGACGTAATCAGTTTCTACAGTGACGCCTATATTATGTTGAATCCGCATGAGTTCAATTTGACCTCAATCGAGCCATATAGCAAATTTATTTTCTATACTAGATTTTTTCTGTCCAGGCGTCTGTAACTGATGGCTTCACTTAAATGAATTGAGTCTATTGACGGCATAGCTGCTAAATCAGCAATGGTTCGGGCAACTTTCAGGATGCGGTGGATAGCACGAGCAGATAAGCCCAATCTACTTATCGCAGTATCAAGCAGTTGTGATCCGGCAACATCGATCCTGCAATGTTTATTCACTTCCTTGTTTGTGAGTTTATGGTTCGCCTTTCCCGACCGGTTTAACTGTAACTGGTAAGCCCTGGTGACGCGTCGTCGTACGCTGCGACTGTTTTCAATATTTGTATTTTGACTTTGATGAAAAACTTCTTTCGCGACCTTTACTACTTCAATGTGGATATCAATCCTATCGAGCAGTGGTCCAGATATTTTTTGCCGATAACGACGGACCTGGTCTTCCGTGCAATTGCAACGACCATCTGTATCTCCCAGGTAGCCGCAGGGGCAGGGGTTCATTGCTGCAATGAGCTGGAACTGTGCGGGGAACTCAGCCTGATTAGCGGCACGCGAAATCACAATGCGTCCGGATTCTAAAGGTTCTCTTAATACTTCCAGTACACGACGATCAAATTCCGGTAATTCATCCAGAAACAATACACCGTGGTGTGCCAAAGAAATTTCTCCAGGACGCGGATGACTGCCACCGCCGACCAACGCCACACCGGATGCAGTGTGATGCGGATGCCGGATAGGACGTTGTTTCCATGTTTTTGGATCGAAACCCTGACTACTGATCGAGGTTACCGCTGCTGATTCCAAGGCCTGTGCTTCTGTCATTGGCGGTAATATTCCGGGCAGTCGTTCTGCCAACATGGTTTTACCTGTACCAGGCGGGCCAATCATGATCAGGTTATGACCACCTGCCGCCGCAACCTCCAATGCGCGCTTGGCATGATTCTGAGCACGGACATCTGAGAAATCAAAGTCACTGGTAACATCCTCAACTATGGGTTTGCCTATGTGCAAGGGAATTTCTTCGTTGCCATGTATATGTGAGCACACCTCCATCAAGTGTGTTGCTGGATGAATTTCTATATTAGAAACAAGTGCTGCCTCATCTGCATTCTGGTCAGGCAATACCAGTTTGTGATTTTGCTGCGAACAGGCATGGGCGAAAGGTATCATGCCTTTTACGGTGCGAAGTTCTCCGGTCAAGGCGAGTTCCCCGCAAAATTCATATTGATCCAGTGTCTCTTTGGGTATTTGTCCTGATGCAGCGAGGATTCCCAGGGCAATCGCCAGATCGAAACGTGCACCATCTTTGGGTAAGTCGGCAGGCGCAAGATTGATAGTGATACGACCCAGCGGAAATTCGAAATGATTATTTAATATGGCACTACGAACCCTGTCCTTGCTTTCTTTTACCGCCGCCTCGGGCAATCCAACAATAGAAATACT
>PVMK01189191.1_pt1 | contig 10781 bp, 10 predicted proteins | sample 1853481 | NCBI WGS metagenome assembly PVMK01 (sample SAMN08533507, study PRJNA380276) | Marine sediment metagenome, whole genome shotgun sequencing project. | reverse complement strand
TCATAATTTACTATAAAAATAGCTCATTTTTTTTGGACATTATCGGGCGTAGTGAAGCCTTTTCGGAGAATAGGTTTCAGGTGTCGGGTGTCAGGTTTCAGGCCGGATCTCACTTTTTTACTACTGACACCTGACACCCGACACCCCTAGCCCCGACTTAATTTTGTATGAGTCTGGGGGCATCCTTCATATGACACCAAAAGTAGTTTACACTTTTTATCGTAGGTTGGGTTGTGCGGGCGTAAATGTCGGGTAAAGCTCAGTTCAACTAAATAACAACATACTGCTATCTAACGTAATTTTTCTGCAATAGCACTACCCAACATTAAAGTCGCTTAACCCAACCTACAACTACGACGCTCAAAATTGTGACTTGGTGTCTTTGTGGCTGAACTGTTAAGAGAAAAGATTATCAAAAACAAAACGCCGGCCCGGAAGGGCCGGCGTTAATTTTACGCAAATTAAGTGCAGTTAATACAACCGGAACAGTGGAAGGTCGAAGATTCCCCCCTGACACCGACGGGAGATGGAATCGCGCCACTAAATCCCGCTATTCCAAATTCTACGGTAATCTTTCCCTGGTATTTAAAGCCTATCGCAGATTCAACACGGCGATTCAGTCTGCGCCCTTCCGCCGTGCCGTTGTCGGCAACCGGATTGTGTTTGCCAAACCAATCCGCAACGATGCGATCCGGGTCGATATTGGCTGTTTTCACTAAATAAGCGGCGGCACTTTCCGCTCTTCTGCGTGACAAGCCCAGGTTATATTCCTCATCTCCATAATTGTCGGCAAATCCCGCAAACACAACATAACTGCTGGGATCTTTCTGCAAAAATTCGCCAATCTTGTCCAGTTCCGCATGATATTCCGGGCGGATAACGGTACTGTCAAAGTCAAACAGGATGTTGACGCCCTTGGCCCCAACAACTTTCATGTCGCTTACCGTTACCACTTCCGAGGATGTTTTCACCAGATACAGTGCCCCGGTGTGATATTGCGGATTATCAATAAACTGGGCAAATTTAATCCAGCGCGAGCATTCGTTGGCCCTCGCCACATCCTTCAACCGCTTTATGGCAAGGTTTTGCCTGTTGTCACCGATGATATAAAAACAAACGTCGTATTTTTTGGCCATCTCCGCGGTAAGGTCCCCGGCGTCTTTAGCACCAGGCCCTGGAGCGCTATAGGCGCCGTCATTAAAAATAAACACCACTGTTTTACCGGACAGTCCTTGTAATACCGGATCAAGATCACGGAGTGCTTTCGGCAGAAAAGTGTTGCCGCCGGCCGTTGCAGGCAGGCTGTCAATGGCCTGGGCAAACTTGGCCTTGTCAAGCGGCGCCATGGGGTAAAGGGCCTTAAAGGGTGTGAATGAGTACAGCCCGGCATTGTACCCCAGATCCGGCAGCGCTTGTTCTTGGACCTTCAGGATTTCTTTGGCTATTTGCAGTTTCGATTTTTCGGCACCTTTTTTCCACTTCGCGCTCATCGATTCGGAGGTATCCATCAGAATGATAAAATTATCCGCTAGTTTGATAAAATCCTCTCTGGTAACAGTTTCCTGGATGATGTCCTCTTCCGTAATAATTTCCAAGGCGGCGGACTGGGTGGCCATCATACCCGGCAGGACCAACCCCAAAACCATTAATAGAAGTAATAATTTACCCGGTACCGTTCCCATGCTTTTGTCAGACTGATTTTTTTGCTTCATTTTACTCCTCCTTTCGTTATTGGTGATCATAAAAAAATTAATATTTCCGTATGCTTTGGCCAATTTAACCATCTCTTTACAAGCTGTCAACAACTTTCTACGATTTTATTTCAAGTCTTTCAACCCGAATAGTTCTCTTTAAAATCCGTGGCATAGAGGTTGCTTTCAACTTCATCCTGATGTAGAAGTGGAAATTCCTGCACTTTTGCTCCTTACATGCATATTGTTTTGGCTACATGTAAAACTCAATTTTTTCTAACATAGAAAACCTGGTCCTCTGGGCCAGGTCAGAGATAACTGGCTGTGCCGTGAACATATGCCCTGGAATGATGGAATACTGGAACGTTGGAACACTGGGTTTAGCAGAATGAGATCTGATTTTATAAAGATGGCACGGATCAGAATTTAAAATCAGACCATCATCCGTTTTTGATTCCCAATATTCCATTATTCCACCATTCCATCATTCCATTCGGAGTCTAAGGTAAACTCCACCCCTCTGGGGTGAAATCAAAGCCGGGCCCTATGGACCCGGATCTTTACTTTCAGAAAAAACATCTCTGCGTCCTTTGCGTCTCTGCGGTGAAACCAATTTTATATGGGGAGGCACCCAAAATGACCAAAAATCTTTACATCACAACCATGGAACCGCGCGGCGGAAAGTCAGTGGTGGCCCTTGGTATCATGGAATTGCTGTCCCGACGTTTGCACAACATCGGATTCTTCCGGCCGATTATTCCCGATGTGAAACGCGATAACAACATCGAGCTGATCAGGACCCGCTACAACCTGAAGGTGCCTTATGAAGACATGTACGCCTACAAACACCAGGATGCTCAAAACCTGGTTGCCGAAGGGCGATATGATGTCATCATAAAGAATATTCTCAATAAATACAAAGCACTGGAAAGCCAATCTGAATTTGTGCTCTGCGAAGGTACAGATTATACCGGGGTGTCTTCCGCCTTCGAGTACGACTTCAATGCCGGGGTGGCCAATGATTTGGGATGCCCGATTCTGGCGGTGGTTAATGGAAAGGGAAAGGGACCCCACGAAATCATTGAGGCGATTGGGATGATACGCGAGTTTTTCGAAAGTCAGGGCTGCACCATTCTGGCAACACTGGCCAATCGAGTGGATCCGGAAGCCGTTGATCGGATCAATGAGAAGATAAAAAATGAAATAACAACCAGAGAACCGGTATATATCCTGCCGGAGGAACCACTTCTTGGCAAGCCAACCGTCGGTGAAATCGCCACAGCCCTGGAAAGTCGGCACATTCAGGGTGATCCCGCCGGATTGAATCGCGAAGTCCTTGACATCAAAATTGCCGCCATGAATTTGCCGCGTTTTCTGGATTATGTCAGCGACGGGACCCTCATCATCACCCCCGGCGATCGCACCGATGTTATCCTGGGCAGCCTGGCGGCAACTGTTTCTGAAACATATCCGAATATTTCCGGTCTTCTTTTAACCGGGGGGCTGACGCTTGATCCCCGGGTGCAGCGGCTGATCGAAGGTTTTAAAAAAACGTCGCCGATTCCCATTTTCAGTGTGGATACCGATACCTATACCACAGCAATAAATGCCGGGTTCGGTGAGAGCCGCCCTCACGCCCCAAAATGATCGCAAAATTGCTTCCGCTCTGGGGCTTTTTGAAGCCCATGTGAATATCCCGGAGATCGAAGACCGTATCGAGGTGGTTCGCTCCACCCGGGTAACCCCGATCATGTTTGAATACAATCTTATCGAAAGGGCCAAGTCCCATCGCCGGCACATCGTACTGCCCGAAGGCCTTGAAGAACGAATTCTGCGGGCCGGTGAAATACTTCTGCGACGTCAGGTTGTGGATATCACCCTGCTGGGAAATCCGGCAGATATCCGGCAGAAAATCAGCAGCCTTGGACTCAACCTGGAGGACATCAACATTATTGAGCCAACCCAGTCGGAACTGCTCGAAGACTACGCGATGACCTATTATGAAATGCGCAAGCACAAGGGCATCTCTGAAAAAATGGCCAAAGATACCCTGACGGATGTCAGCTATTTTGGGACCATGATGGTTTATAAAGGTGCCGCCGACGGCATGGTATCCGGTGCGGTTCACACCACCGGCGAAACCATCCGGCCGGCCCTTCAAATCATTCGTACCCGGCCCGGTGTTGCCATCGTTTCCAGTATCTTTTTAATGTGCCTGGCCGACCGGGTACTGGCCTACGGGGATTGCGCGGTGAATCCTGATCCCAACGCTGAGCAGCTGGCGGACATCGCCGTCAGCTCGGCTGAAACCGCCCAGATTTACGGTATTGAACCCCGTATCGCCATGTGCTCTTATTCCACCGGCGAATCCGGTAAAGGCAAAGACGTCGACAAAGTGCGAGAAGCCACTAAGCTCGTTAGAGAACGTCGACCGGACCTGAAAATCGAAGGCCCCATCCAGTACGATGCGGCCGTGGATGCCGGGGTTGCAAAAACCAAATTGCCTGACAGTGAGGTGGCCGGCCGCGCCACGGTTTTCATCTTCCCTGATCTGAATACCGGCAACAATCTTTATAAAGCCGTCCAACGATCCGCCAATGCGGTCGCCATCGGACCGGTCCTGCAGGGCTTGAACAAACCGGTCAACGATCTGAGCCGTGGGTGCACCATACCCGACATCGTCAACACGGTGGCCATTACGGCGATTCAGGCACAGGCAGCTGAAGGTTGATTGCGGATCGCAGATTGCGGATTGCAGATTGAATGGATTGATGGGGAGATTTTTTGATTTAATGGCAAACAATATGCTTTTGCGAAAAAGAACCATAAAGGAAAGGCGCATAAGAGGAGATCTTTTGTTAATATTCCGCAATCCGCATTCCGCAATCCGCATTTAAATAACAGGGAATCTTAAACTGCCAATATTGCGAATAAATATGATGGCTTCTAAATGAGGATAATATGAAGGTATTGGTCATTAACTCAGGAAGTTCTTCCATCAAATACCGGCTCTTCGACATGATGGATAAAAGTGTATTGGCCACCGGTCTGCTGGAGCAGATCGGTGAGACCGGGAGCCGTTTGACCCATCGCTCCCGCAGTACCCAGGGCGATATGGCAGAAATCGTCAGGACCCAGCCGGTTGAAAATCATCAGGCCGGCTTTCAGCTCATCGCAAGCGTTTTCAAGGAGACCGGTGCTGTCGGGGACACGGCAGAATTATTCGGCATCGGCCACCGCGTGGTTCACGGTGGTGAAAAATTTCGCGAACCGACGCTCATTAATCCGGAAGTGATCGAAACCATCCGCCGGCTGATCCCTCTGGCACCCCTGCACAACCCTGCAAACCTTATAGGAATCGAAGTCGCACTGGCGTCTGCCCGCAAGGTACCCCAAGTCGCCGTTTTTGATACGGCTTTTCATCACTCCATTCCCCCGTACGCATTTCACTATGGGCTGCCTCAAGCGCTGTATGCCGAGCATGGCGTGCGCCGCTATGGTTTTCATGGTACTTCTCATTTTTATGTTGCCAAACAGGCCGCCATACATTTGAAGCGGTCCCTGACCTCCCTGAATCTGATTACGCTGCATCTGGGAAACGGCGCCAGCGTCACCGCAATAAAAAACGGCAAAAGTGTCGACACCTCCATGGGCATGACACCGCTGGAAGGCCTGATCATGGGCACCCGTTCGGGCGATATTGATCCGGCCATTATATTCTACCTCGGCCGTCAGACCGGCTGCTCGCCCCAGGAAATTGAATCCATGCTGAACAAGCAAAGCGGCCTTAAAGGAATCTGCGGGCTCAATGACATGCGTGAAATTGGACAGCTTGCCGCAAAAGGGGATGAGGCGGCCAGGCTGGCCCTCGATATGTACTGCTATCGAATTAAAAAGTACATCGGCGCCTACTATGCAGCCATGGGTCGGGTCGATGCGCTGGTGTTTACCGGCGGTATCGGAGAAAACGCCGCCGACATCCGCTCGCATTGCTGCAGGGGCCTTTCTCAACTCGGCATTGAGGTGGATGAAAATAAAAACAACCTGAAAACCAAAGAAATACTTGAAATTCAAAGCACAAAGGGGGCCGTCCGGCTTCTCGTCATTCCAACCGACGAAGAACTGGAAATTGCCGAACAAACGGTGGGGCGGATAAAGGCCGTGTCATAGGGTTTAGATGGTTTAGTTCGTTTAGGTGGTTTGGATCGTTAAGTTCGTCGAGATCGTTTATGGATTAGGATTATTGGGTTGATTGAGTTTATTAGGTTGACTGGGTTGATTAGGTCCTTATCGGGCTTTATCTAACAACATGTTGTCAGAAACGGATGGTATTGTGCTGGAGAGACTCATCTCGCTGGGATATCGTCCTCGTCCTCGTCCTCGTCCTCCATCCGTTTGGCGACGGGCTTCACCAACTCTATTTTTTCGATTACGAGAACGAGGACGACGACGAGGACGAAAAACAATCCAATCGGCATTTCAGGCGTTCGCCAATTGAGCCTCTGCTCTCAAATTGCCCCGAAGGGGCCACTTTTTCCGAGCGTAGTCTCGGAAAAAGCTTAGTACCTATTTTCAACCAATCAACGATATATGGGGCTTTGAGCTATGAACCAGTTCGCCTCCAACCTCCATCCTCAAACCCTTTTTGCTATGCTCCCTGGTTCAAAATTTCGAAATCGAAAATTTCTGCCTCCTGACCATTGAAAGCCGCAAACAAGTCCTTATTTTGGGTTGCGTCGAATCCAGGTCACCGGTTATTTTGCAGGTTTCCGGCAGCGCCCGCAAATATGCCAATCCAACGATGCTGAGATATATGGCCGCGGGCGCGGTCCAGATGACCAGGGCTGAGGGAACCGACATACCAATCGCACTGCACCTGGATCACGGAGACAGTTTTGAGCTTGCCAAGTCTTGCATTGACAGCGGATTTTCTTCTGTTATGCTGGACGGATCGCACCATCCGTTTGATTGTAACCGTTCACAGGTTCAGGGTTCAACGTTCAAGGTTAAGGATAAAGAAGGCTTTAAAGACCCGAAGTCCTAGTTAAAAATTCTTATTTTGCCAAACAATTGCCAATCTGGCTCCAAATTTTGGATTAGGCCTGACGAAGCTGACGCTTTTCTCGCAAATACATATCTCAAATGCAGTCCAGGGACGAGAATGAAACCTTGAACCCCTGAACCTTTGAACCCGTGAACGCCTACAAAATGAGACGGTGTTGGGCAGCGCGGGCCGAGGCTAAGTACATAGATTCATTAATACAGGAACGTAAAAATCTGAGGAATGGATTCTAATTAAAAAAAATGTCAGACAGGATTTACAGGATCATCTGGATAGAAAGGCCTTCGGCCTAAAGGTATCTCGCTGTAAGCGAAAAAGATTCCATTAATCATGTAGATCCTGTCAAAAATAAGAAATTTAAGATCGAATCCATTCAACACTCAGTGTCCTTGTATTGCTGTCACTAAAGGAGCCGAAAATGCAAGATCCCAAGTCGATGACGGATTTCAAGAATGTGGCCTTTATCTCCACCCGAATCGCCGGAACAGACGGTGTATCACTGGAAATCGAAAAATGGGCTGACATTTTTGAGCAGGAAGGATTCACCTGCTTTTACTTTGCCGGCGAACTGGATCGGCCGGCGGAACGGTGCTACCTGGTTCCCGAGGCCCATTTTACCCATCCTGATATCAAAGATGTCTATCTGGCATCCTTCGATTTTACAGGAAGGGATCGTGCGGTTTCCAAAAAGATTTATCAACTGGCCATCAAATTGAAAGATCATTTATACGAATTTGTCAACAAATTTAATATCCAGATTATTATTCCTGAAAATGCCCTGACCATCCCGCTGAATATTCCCCTGGGAATCGCCCTCACCGAATTTATTGCCGAAACCAACATTCAAACCATCGCTCATCATCATGATTTTTACTGGGAGCGTGACCGTTTTATGGTAAACGCCGTGCAGGATTATCTGAACATGGCCTTTCCGCCGGTTTTGCCGTCCATCCATCACGTGGTCATCAACTCGGTGGCCGATGCTCAACTGAGTCTGCGGACGGGAGTTTCCCCCCGTATCGCTCCGAATGTCATGGATTTTGAAAACCCGCCGCCGCCGCCTGACGAGTATACTTTTGATGTGCGCCGGGCGCTTGGGATCGAGGAGGATGAGCTTTTCATTCTTCAACCGACCCGGGTGGTGCAACGCAAAGGAATTGAGCATGCTATCGAGATGGTAAATCGGTTGGGAAAAAAAGCGAAATTGATCATTTCCCATGCATCCGGTGATGAAGGTCATGACTATGAGCAGCGGTTGATAGAATATTCCAAGCTGATGAAGGTGGACACGGTCTTTGTTTCAGATATCATTAATGAGCAAAGGGGTTTTACTGCCGACGGAAAGAAAATCTACACCCTGGAAGACATCTATCCCTACGCCGACCTGGTCACCTATCCTTCCACCTTTGAGGGGTTTGGCAACGCCTTTCTGGAAACCATTTATTTTCGTAAACCCATCGTGGTCAATGCGTATTCAATTTATACCAAAGACATCAAACCCAAAGGGTTCTCCGTCATTGAGATCGATGGCTTTGTGACCTCCCGGGCGGTCGAGAAAGCAAGGCAGATATTGGATAATCCCGATCTTTGTCAAGCAATGGTTGATCATAATTATGAACTGGGGAAAAAATTCTTTTCCTATGCGGTTCTACACCAGATCCTTAGGAATTTTATAAGAGAGCACGGCTGGATACCTGGGGAATTTGAATAAGATTTCGACCGGCCCCGGCGTAGCAAATTCCAATTTCCAATTATAAAATGACCCAAATAAGTCTGTTTCGATATTGGATTTTGGCTTTTGTTTGAGATTTGTAATTTGCTTTTTGTAATTTATTTGGGATTTGTAATTTGCAAATTCAGACCTCATAATTTACTATGAAAACAGCTCTTTTTTTTGGACATTATCGGGCGTAGTAAAGCCTTTTCGGAGAATAGGTTTCAGGTGTCTGGTGTCAGGTGTCAGGCCGGCTCTCACTTTTTTACTACTGACACCTGACACCCGACACCTGAAACCTTAGCCTCAAAAAGAAGAATAAAAATAGGATGAAAGTTAAGGGTTGCGTGATGAGTATTTTCACCACGCCAAGTACAGCCTATTGGAGATTGAAAATGGAAGATTTGGAACAAGTCCGACAGCGGCTCAATAAAATTTACGGAGAAGTTACCGGTCGGCTGGCATTTGAAAGAATAAGCCCTTTGATCGAAAAATTTCCCGCCCAAAAAAGGAAAAAACAGGGATACTTCTCCCAGGAGGATGTCATTCTGATCACCTACGGCGATTCTTTACAAAAGCCGGGGCAGGCCCCTGTCGCCACACTGCATGAATTTGCCGATGGCTACTTAAACGGTGCTATATCCTGCATTCATTTTTTACCTTTTTTCCCCTATTCTTCCGATGACGGGTTTTCGGTCATGGACTTTTCTGCTATCGATCCGGCGCTTGGAACCTGGGAGGATGTGAAGGACATCGGCAGGGATTTTGAACTGATGTTTGATTATGTGCTCAATCATTTTTCTTCAAAAAGCAAGTGGTTCGAATCCTATCTGGCGGGCAGGGAGGGGTTTCGCGAATTTGCCATCGAAGTCGACCCCGCGACGGATCTTTCCCAGGTAACCCGTCCAAGGTCCCTGCCCCTTTTGTCCGAATATGAGAAAAAGGACGGCAGCAGGGTGCATCTATGGACCACCTTCAGTGCCGATCAGATCGATTTCAATTTTAAAAGTCTGGATGTTCTTGAAAAAATGATCGAGGTGCTGCTGTTTTACGTGCAGCAGGGAGCCACCGTCCTGCGCCTGGATGCCATCGCCTATTTGTGGAAGGAAATCGGCACAAGTTGCATCCACCTGAGACAAGCCCATGACATGGTTAAACTGTTCAGAAGTATATTGGATGTGGTGGCACCGGATGTCGTGATCATCACCGAAACCAATGTACCCCATAAAGAAAACATCAGCTATTTCGGCAACGGTCGGGATGAGGCCCAGATGGTATACAACTTTACGTTGCCCCCGCTGCTTTTTTATTCGTTTGTCAAAGAAGACGCCACGGTGCTCTCCAAGTGGGCCAAGGGCTCCATCTGGAATCGACCCACAACACTTTTTTTAATTTTACCGCCTCCCATGACGGCATCGGCGTTCGTCCGCTGGAAGGAATTCTGCCCCCCGAAGAGCTGGAGGCCTTGGTTGAGACCGTAAAAGCCAATGGAGGGCAAGTTTCTTATAAGCGAAATCCGGATGGTTCGGATAGCCCCTATGAATTGAACATTACCTATGTGGATGCCATTTTGGCGGACAAGGACTCCACCCGGGCGGATAAGTTTCTGGCATCCCAGGCCATCCAGTATGTGCTGCCGGGCGTACCGGCCACCTACATCCACAGTCTGCTGGGTTCACGCAACTGGACCCGGGGCGTAGAGCAGACCGGTCGTGCCAGAACCATCAACCGCGAAAAGCTTCAGGTAGAAAGCCTGTTGTCGGAATTAAAGGATGCCGCATCCTTTCGCTCCCGGGTCTTTTATCCATTTTTAAATCTGATCAAGCTGCGAAAAGGCCAAAAGGCCTTTCATCCCAATGCAGCCTTTGAAATACTTGAGATCGATCCCAAAATTTTTGCGATTAAACGCTATACGGAAGATCAAACCATATATGCAGTGACCAATATTTGCGCGGCTGAAGTTTCCTTCTCATTACCGGAAAAAGAAACCCCGGGTCCAATGACGGACCTGATAACCGGCGACAGCGTCGCTGCGGATTCAATTACCTTAAAACCTTACCAGTATGCCTGGTTGACGAACCCGGACAAGCCGGGATTGAATATTGAAGATTTATGGTATCGCTTCAGGCTTCGCCTTCGGCTACGACCCGACAGGTCGCTCTGTCTTTTCTATTTAAATCGATCGTTCGACCCAGTCGTTAGACTCTGAGGCTCTCGACGGGTAGAATTGCTTGTAAGCGTTCATGGGTTCATAGGTTCGGGGGTTCAAGGTTGCATTTTCATCCATAGACTGCATATAAGGTGCGTATTTACG
>PVMK01150437.1_pt1 | contig 10781 bp, 10 predicted proteins | sample 1853481 | NCBI WGS metagenome assembly PVMK01 (sample SAMN08533507, study PRJNA380276) | Marine sediment metagenome, whole genome shotgun sequencing project. | reverse complement strand
TTAGGAGGTTGTTAAAATCGTGGGCTATACCTCCCGCCAGGGTGCCGATAGCCTCCATTTTCTGGGCCTGCTGCAATTGGGCCTGAAGTTTTTCTTTTTCCCTGGCGGCCTTTTTCTTTTCAGTTATATCAATAATACAGCCTTCGATATATCCGTGCTCGGGATATATGATCGCACTGACGGCTATTTCGATGTGCACACCGTCCGTACGAATTGATCGGATTTCAAATCCGTCGACTCGGCCGTCTTCTCTCAATAATCGCAGCAATTCCCGGCGACGGTCCGGATCGGCAAAATGCTCACTGGTTTTGAAGCTTTCATAAAATTGATCCGGTGAATCATAGCCCATAATTTCGGCAAAAGCCTGATTGGCCGCCAGGATTTGGCCGTCATCAATGCGGGAACGGTAAAGGCCTATCATGGCAGTTTCAAAAAGATTGCGATATTTTTCTTCACTTTCCTTTAGTGCCTTTTCAATCCGCCGGCGTTTGGTGATGACTTCGGTAAACATAATGAGACCGCCAATATTGCCGGCGGTACCCCACCAGGGACACAGCTGCCTTCGAACCCAGTCCGTAGTTCCATCAGCCCTTGGAAAGGGTTCCGCCGCCTTTTTAATAATTTCTCCGCCAAAACACCTTTGGTGCTCCTCTTTCCAGTGTTCCGGCAGGTCCGGAAATAAATCGTAATGGCAGCGATCCACCAGATTTTCATCTCCGAGCCCATAGTCTTCGGCCCACCGCCGACTGTATGCCAGATAGCGCATTTTTGTATCACACATCGCTACCGCCGCCGGGGTATGCGCCATAAACATTCTCAAAAGCTCTGCGCGAGGCTGGAGCTCAACATCGGGCTGTCCATCGGCACGAGTATTTGGATCCATTGCTCTCATTCTTATTAACAACTCCTCATCGTCCGGTTTCGGTGACTAAGTGCAAAATCCAGGTTATATCATAATTTAATTTTAGAATAATTTCAATTGCTGAATTGCGACAAACCACATAAACGGTATACGGCAGACGAATTTGGCGGTGACCGCCAAATCACCCATCAGGGTGTGCCCTTGGCAGACGAAAAAGTCTTTACGGGATGCGATATTTGATTTTCTTCGAGCGGGAGCCCTCATATGAAAAAATTCATGTTCGGTCTACTCTGAATATCCGGTGATTGCTCAAAAAAGCGCCTGATAGCGGTTTCTATTTCCGCGATTTCAGCGGCATTTAGAATTCGCTTATACAGGGTATGCCCGAACCGAAAGTTGGCACAAAAATATAAGGAAAAGCGTTTAAAGCGTTTTATGGCTCTAACGGGATCAAAGTGGATCTCGAGAAGTCTGATCAGCTGAATTGCTGCATCCAGATAAATTTCCCGATTCGTTTGAAAACTATCTGAAATCTCGGCAAAAATCCACGGTCTGGCAATGGCCATCCGTCCGAGAGCGACTCCATCACAACCGGTTTCTTGTATCATCCTCAGACAATCGTTGCGGTCAAATACGTCACCGTTGCCGAATACCGGAATGCGAACGGCCTGTTTCACCAATCCGATGTATTCCCATTTGGGAGGACGGGACCGTCGATCCGGAGCAACCCTGGGATGAAAAATGAGGGCATCGGCACCGGCATCTTCGAATCTTTTGGCAAACTGTATCGCCAGATGGGGATCATCTTTCCAGCCGGTGCGAAATTTGACAGTTAACGGACAGCTTATTGCCTCCCGAACCGAAGCCACAATCTCTGCAGCAAGATCCGGGGTTTTCAAAAGCGCCGCCCCGCAATTGCGGCGGCAAATGGTTGTATTTGAGCAGCCCAGGTTTATATCTACTCCAAATAAACCTTCATTTTCTATCCTGCCGGCAGCCTCGGCCATGATGCGGGGTTCATCACCGAAAATTTGACAAATCAGACGCGACCGTTCCTCATCGCGCCACCTGAAGTAGGGCGAAACAAATCGGTTTTCGCTAGGGATGGCCCTTGCGCTGCACATCTCGGAAAATAGCAGACCATACCCGCCATAGAGTGAAACCAGCTCACGAAAGGCGATATGGCCGAGGAAACTCAGCGGGGCCAGCACGAGCCTCTTATCTATGGATTTGTCCCCGATTTTAAGAGGTTGACGAAGATATTCGGCAAGGTTATAGACCATGGTGAGAATGTAGCAGATTTGACCTATTATTAAAAGATCAAGTCTGCATTCTACGGTTCGCTGTTTCGTTAACCTTTGAACCTCTTGTATGAAACTACACGAAGTTAAAAGCGAACCGAAGAACCGCTTTTTCAAAGTTTCTTTTTCGATTTGACCGGCCGTTTTTTTGGCTGGCGGCTGGGCTGAACCCTGAACCTATGACCAAACTCAATAAAGGCATTGGCGTTGTCGGCTCAACGACGATCGATACAATCGTCAGTCAACATCGAAGTGTTACCAAGATAGGTGGCGTCACCGCCTATGCCGGAATTACATACAGCCGGCATGGACTCGATACGTTTGTTGTCTCAAATATCGCTAAAAATGACCGCACCATCATTGAAAGGCTGGAACAGGAAAATATCATCGTATTAAACGGCAAAACTAACCGGACCACTCACTTTGTAAACGATATCAAGAAAGATTTTCGCAGGCAGGAACTTTTCAATCGAGCACGATCGATTCAACTCCGCCAGTTGTCAGCCGTAATAAAGCGCGTGGGTGGATTGCACCTCGGTCCCCTGCATCCCGATGACATAGAACCAGAAGCTCTGACAGCGCTGCACAACACAGATCTAAAGATATTTCTGGATGTTCAGGGATATACCCGAAAAGTTGTGACCAAAAGAGTATCGGCGGCTGTATCAAGACACCTGCCGGCAGCCTTAAGCGCAGCTCACATCATCAAAGCGAACGGAACCGAGCTCAAATACATCCTTGAATACTACCAAAAAGGTATGACAGAACTCATGAAAACCTTTGAGATAGAAGAATCTGTGATCACCTTGGGTCAAGAAGGCGGTTGGGTGGAAACACTAAGCGGTGATAAATTTCACTATAAGGCAGACAAAATAGAATCCGTAACTGATCCAACCGGAGCTGGTGACGTATTTTTTGCAGCTTACCTCATATGTCGATTTGTAAATAGCCAGGATATTTCGGATGCCTGTCGCTACGCTGCCAGCACCGCAGCCCGCCAGGTGGAAGGAACACATATATCCATCGACAGGCTGGGTTTGCCCTAGCCGGTGATCCGGCGCGAAAGCAGTAAAGAATCTTGGCCCAAAAGATCAGGCTTTGATTTCATCCCAGAGGGGTGGTGTTTGCCGTTGGTTATCCAATGGAATAATGGAATAATGGGTTCTGGGATAATGCAATGTTGGCTTAATGGTCCCGCCACCGGTGGGATTGACGATAAAATTAAAATGGCTAATATCCTTTTGAAAACCAATATTCCATCGTTCCACCATTCCATTATTCCATTTTCGGGGCAAATTCGGAAGCTCCAAAAAACCTCTATATTCTCAGTAGGTTGTAGAAATTCCGAGAAGTAATTACCGGCAGGCTTTATTTCTCTGGCCGGAATGTGCTAATATGGCCCAGACCAACTTGATTCATACATCGTGCAGCGGGAATGATGGCACCCGCGATACCGGAGTACACCGGCGAAGGCGATCAAATGGCTTATTCGAGTCGACGGCTGCTTCCCCAGAACTTGCAAGACCGCTTTATAAAACTGCTGTCCCCACTGGTAAAGCTTTTTTCAAAATGGGGGCTGAGTCCAAATTCCTTTACAATTGCCGGTGTGATTATTACATCCCTGGGAACCGTTGCCTTTTTGATGGGATATATCCGCCTGGCAGGTATATTTATTTTACTCGGTGGTCTCTGTGACACGATCGACGGTTTATTGGCCCGCACCACCGGAAAAGCGTCACGGTTTGGCGCCCTGCTTGATTCCACCGTTGACCGTTATTCCGAGTTCATTATGTTTTTTGGTATCGCTGCTTATTTTTTCTATATCGATGACTATGGTGCTGCGGCGGGAACTTTTCTGGCGCTATGCGGTTCATTTATGGTCAGTTATTCTCGTGCCCGGGCCGAGAGCCTTGGATTGGAGGCCAAGATAGGTATCATGCAACGCCCCGAACGCATTGTTCTGATCGGGCTTGGCGCCGTCATTCACATGAATGCTTTTAAATTCGCTATCTGGCTGGTAGCTGTTTTTGCCAATTTTACCGCCCTGCAGAGAATCCGTTATGCATACAAACAGGATTCAACCGAACTTAAAGAAGAAGTAATCATCAAAACCTAATTAATCCGCCCTGAAAAATAGGATATTCAGGGTGATAAATATTTCTTTCAAAACTGAAAATTGTTTTATGGCCCTAGTCCGGCGGCTTAATTACTTAATGCTGCGCATTTAATTTTTATATTTTTGTCTTTTAATTCATTGTGTCTGCTTGGCTCTAAAGAAACATAGCAGAAATTATATGACCTAAATTCAAAATCCCAAATATGACGCAATATTGAATCCTCACTCTACTTGGTTTCGGTCATTGAGAATTCGAATTTGGAATTTACCCTTCGACTTGGCTCAGGGTGGTGAGCTTGTCGAACCATTTGGAATTTGGTGCTTGGATTTTGATATTTACCGTAAAATAAACAGAAACACATTAAGCATCTGAGAGGTTCAATGCCTTCCATTAAGCGATCTAAAAAAGCTGACAAATATGATGTCATCATAGTTGGCGGCGGTCCGGCCGGCCTGTTTGCGGCCTATTATTTGAGTGAGCATTCTAATTGCCGGATCCTGCTCATTGAGAAAGGCAAAGCTTCCCGGAAGCGTAATTGTCCGATCAATACCTATCAGGAATGTATCAAGTGCAAACCCTGTAATATTCTCAGTGGTATCGGCGGAGCCGGGCTGTTCTCCGACGGTAAATTGAACTACATTTACAAGTTGGGAAAAACGGATTTGTCCCAGTTTATGCCCATCACCCGGGCCGAAGAACTAATCAATGAAACCGAACAGTTATTTAACGACTTCGGAATGGACGGGCCTGTTTATCCCACTGATATGGAGGCAGCCAGAGAAATCCGCAAAGCAGCCAAACGACACGGCATTGATCTGCTGATCATAAAACAGAAACATATCGGCAGCGATCGCCTTCCCGACCACATAGCGACTATGGCGGATCATATTAAATCCAAAGGGGTCGTCATGCATACCTCGGAGGAGGTCAAAGAAATCATGGTTGACAATAACCACGTTACCGGCGTGGTCACCATGAGAAAAAAGTATCAGGCCGGCAATGTCATCCTGGCCCCCGGTCGAGTCGGCGCTGATTGGGTTGGAGGGCTGGCCCGGCAGCATGGCCTTGGACTTAAACAGCGGGGTATAGAAGTTGGCATTCGCGTCGAAGTTCACAACGATATTATGCAGGATCTGTGTGATATCATTTATGACCCCACATTTTTTATTCAGACCGCTAAATATGACGATCAGACGCGAACCTTTTGCACCAATAAAGGAGGGTTTGTAGCTCTGGAAAATTACAGTGATTTTGTTTGTGTCAACGGCCATGCCTACCAGGACAAAAAATCACAAAATACCAACTTCGCATTCCTTTCCAAAGTGGTGCTTACCGAGCCGGTAACGAATAATCAAGCGTATGGTGAATCCATTGGAAACCTGGCGACTCTGATCGGCGGCGGCAAGCCTATTTTGCAACGATTTGGTGACCTCAAACGCGGCCGACGCAGCACCTGGCACCGGGTAAACAAAGGCTACATTGTTCCAACGTTGACCGATGTTGTCTGCGGCGACATTGCCATGGCATTGCCCGAAAGGATCCTGACCAATATCATTGAAGGGCTGGAAAAGCTAAATTACGTGGTGCCGGGAGTCGCCAATGATGAAACCCTGCTCTACGCGCCGGAAATCAAATTCTTCGCCACCCAGGTGGAAACCTCAAGTGATCTTGAGACCAGAATAAAAGGAATGTATGTGGCCGGCGACGGGCCCGGTGTGGCCGGCAACATTGTTTCAGCCAGTGCCACCGGCCTGATACCGGCCAAAGCGATAATCGCCAAGAGTAATTAAAAGTAAAAGCTTTTGCATAATGCGAATTTCTTTAACTTTATCCAACGTTCGTTGAGTTTGCCACTTCCTATGGGGATTTTTCCCTAAATGTTCAATTTTAGCCTTATTGGGGAAGCGATTTATATCAGATTACCAGATGACATCCACACCAATTTGCAATTGTGTAAGCCGAAAGACACAATTCAGCCGAATTGTAAATTGCACATACCTAATATACAATCATAAATATTTCTTAACTCGCTTTGAATGCCAAAAAAGCAGGTTCATATCGGCCCTGCTTTTTTTATGTTCGCATGTGTAATTTAATGCAAATATTGATATAATAGCCTTCAGTGAAAAATTCATAAATTCTCATGTAAGAATAGGTTAAACGGTAATTAGCTCATGGCTAATCCACCTAAAAACTAAGGAGGCATGATGGTTTTTTCAAAGACAAAAGTGCTAATAACAGTAATAATGTTTGTTTCTTTATTTATACTATCCTGCAGTAAAGTAACGCAGGCGAACTATGAAAAGATAAAATTGGGTATGGCATATGAGGAGGTTGTCGATATCCTTGGTAAAGCACAAGAATACGATTCATCGATCGGGATGACCAACTGCAGATGGGAGAGTAACGGAAAATATATTAAGATTCAATTCATTGCAGATAAAGTGGTGCTTTTTTCGGCTAAAGGACTTTCATGATATTTGACTAAACCAGAATAATATGAAACTACTTTTTTATTCACGACACATAGCAGGGTTTCCGTTTATCCGTATGTTCTTAATAAATCCAAATCTGAGGCCACGCTGATATTCTGGTAAGATCTGAGGTCCTATAATATATAAATCTATTTATTACCGTTTCCTCCGCCGTTACCGCCACCATTCCCGTTACCACCACCGTGCCCCCCGCCATTTCCATTACCACCGCCGTTTCCACCACCGTTACCGTTTCCACCACCGTGACCGCCGGCATTACCGCCACCATGACCTCCTCCGTGGCCTCCGCTGTTACTGGCTCCGTGGGCATTCCCGTTGCTGTTGCTGTGGCCCAATGCCAGTCCCTGGCCGGAATTATGCCCGCGGCCGAAGGCATGCCCTTTGCCGGGGTTGGTGCTGAAATCTTTTGAATGGCCCCTGTTAAAGCCTTTGCTCCCAGAGCTCACACCAGTACCGTGAGATCCCAGCTTGCCGCCCTTGAAGCTACGGGCTGTTGCCGCTTTTAATTCTGCCCGGTCATGGTTATGCTTTGATATATGGGCACTGTATTTTCCGAATGACCTGGAATGTCCCAGCCCAAGCACGGAAGGATGCAGCCCGAAGTGATGGGCAATATCACCCCAACCCATACCATCCCCTCGCATGTCGGAGATGTCCGATGTCAAAACACCCACCGTCTCGGCAAACAGATCGTGAGCCCTGGCAATATCATCCGGGTCACCGGTCTCTTCTACTTTGTCAATCGCCGCGATAACGTCAGGATCATTTAAGGCGGCATTGGTCGCAACATTGTTGGCATGTTGTGCCTGGGCCTGATTCTGGAACGACGCTGTGGTGTTATCATCAGAATCATCTTCTGTTGCATGCAAACCAGAAATCCCCGTCCACACCAGCAGGCAAATAATTGAACATATCAGAGTGATCATGTTTATTTTTGAAAATCGAAACTGCATGGTTTATCCTTTCGCCCATAGCGGGCAACCTACTTCTTGGTGGTAATCAGGTTAATGGAATCATCAACACTGAATGTCTTCCAATTTATTTGAATTTTCTCAGGTGTTCCAACCCCTATAGTCGTTAAACGATTGGGATCAACTTCCGGAAAACTATTAATCAGGTATTCTTTTATACTATTGGCCCTCTTTAGGGCAAGGTTTTTATGGCCGGTTTTGTATCCGATAATTTTTAGATCAATTTTTTTGTTTATGCTCAAGATAGAACCGATAACCCCCATTGAAGATTTTGTGGCAACATCCGGGATACTCGTAGAGCCTTCAAAGCTGATTTTTTTAAGCGGGACCCGGCGATATCCTATTTGATAATTGCGATAATCAAAATTACCCCGGAAATTTAAATGGTCTACTGCCTGAATGGCCCATCCGCCTGCTGGATAAATTTCCAGATAGTCTTTCCAGGCAGCTATCTCTACTGTAAAGCGCTGCAGCTTGTTCAATGCAAGCGCCTTATTATACATGGCCTGCGGGTGTTCATTGTCGACTTCTAAAACCTTATCATAGGCACCAAGAGCCTCTTCCCATTTGCCGTTTTCCAGGTAACTGTGCCCCAGATAAAGGTAGGCCTCAACATGCCGGTTATTATATTTTATGGCCGTTAGATAGCTTTGGCGTTCTTCCCCGTAGCGTTTTAACCCGTGATAACAAACACCAAGCCAGAAATGATAGTCCGCATTTTGATAATCAAGGGCAACGGCTTCCTTGATGTAGGGTAAAGCATCATTGGGCCGATCGAGAGCCAATAAATAGCGCGCCATATAATAGTTGGCTGATGCATCGAATGAATCGTTCTTTAATTTTTCGTCAAACTTTTTAACGCCTTCAGCGTACTTTTCCTGGTTTAGATAATATTGTCCCTGAATTCTTGTTCCTAATTTGCAACCAGAAAAAATGGCGATAACGACAAAAATTATCCCAAAATGTTTAACTTTGATTTCTACTTTTTTATTTCTCAAAATCAATTAAGTTGGAATTTGTTTATAAAAAAACACTAACTTACACACCAGGTTCCAATGGCCTATATATGGCAGGTTTTAGAAAATAAGCAGGGCCGCTTGGGACCCTGCTTTTAAATAGGTATTCTCATGAATTAGGTTCACTTGTTTTATTTTTTTTTAGACGTAGCTTTCGTTTTCTCCTTTTTAGTTTTTGCTTTGGCTTCGTTATCCTCTTTTTCTAATTCTGTTTCTGGCACTTTCATTTCGGTTTCTTTCCCGGTATTTTTCTTTATCTTATCAGCTGTAACCTCTGCTTCCTTATCCACCACGTCATGCTTACTTTTGGATTTAGATTTTTTTCCCTTATCATTTTCAGATTTATTTCTTTTTTCCTTTTGCTTTCCATCTTTCTTGTCTTGGCCTGGAGGAATATCAGATTGCCAACCCTTTTTTTTCTCCTTGGTCCCAGCCGGGTGGTTTATTTTTATTCTTACCTTTACCCTTGTCCTTAGCATAAGATAATGAGAATGCAAAAACAAATGATAGACAGGCTATAAATAATACATTAATGAGCTTTTTATTCATGATTTAATCCTTTTAATTTAGTGTACATTTAAATAGAAACTAATTTCAAACTATAAAAGCAAATATCGTGCAAGGCTTAAATTTAAATTCAAATTGTCATATATGGCTAATTAACAGGTACTTATCTACTTAGCTATTATGAGAGGAGTAAAGGACTGTGAATGGGTTGATAGAATATTATGTAATATAATTCACATCTATCTGAATTCCAAATTAGGTAGGGTAAATATATTCAGAGGAAATTGATTTAAGGCGATGGTAAAATCTCTGCCTGGCTATTGCATTTTATAAATCAAATCTGATTTCATGAAAATAAAAGGCAGAATCATTTCTGATTCTGTCTTTAAACTTTCTAATATTTCTAAAGCTATCTTAGCCCCATTTGTTCTTCTTTTTATTCTTTTTCTTCATTTGCCCCGGTGGGTACTTCTTTACATGCTCTGAATGGTAAACATAGGGTCTATCAGTATCTAATTCAATGTTCACAGACTCACCTAAACCGATCCGAATCCGGTTTGGCAATGAAGCACCAACCTCCCAATTATCACCTTTAATATAAAAATAAAGCCTACGGTCGGTATCATAATAAACCGAACGGGAAGTATAGTAACGATATTGATGTTTTGCTCGATACCCATGAGCCGGTGCATGTGCCGGTGGCCCTTTCTTTTTGTGCTTATGTTTATGGCTTACCTCTGAATATTCAGAATTACCATATTTTTCATATACTACTTTGACTTTTTTAGGAGCACAACCGACTATAAAAATGGTTGAAACAATGAAAAAAACTATTACCAATCCGGTTAACAATGTTTTTGCAAAATTATTATTCATTTAACTATTCCCCTTAACGTATTATGATTTCGTCCCCATATTATTAATCGGCAAAATGAACAGAATCTTTAATTCATCCAAAGCGTTTTGCCACCCATGGCCCCAGAAGGATATTGACCATCCATTTTTCAATCCAAATATAATTTGTAGATTTGGTAATTTCTAATACACACCATTTTGAGCCTTAAATTATTGTGGACTACGTGCCCTAAATCGAATGTTTGGCGAAGCAATAAAATTTGGGGATTGCCAGATGAAATATACAATATTGCGGAATTGCAGTTTTGTGTCTGATCGGTGAGATAATTGACCCCTATTACCAGAAACGCAATTTTGACTCGTTATTCAACCGACCAAAGCGCTCTTGTCTTTTCCAACACCTCCAGGCCGGTGAAAAATTCAGAAAAAAAGCTTACCCCCCTACCCTGGTTCTACTAATCCAGATTGCCTCGTATATAGCAAATGAGGAGTCCAAAAAAAATTTATTTTTGAGCAAATCACCGATCATCCAACGCCTCAGCCAGCTCCTGGTCGGTGACCCTGGCGTACTGGATGGAATAGGCCGCCTTGGTGTGGCTTAGCTGCCTTTGAACCGCGGCGATATTGCCAGTTTTTCTAATTATCGCGTATCGAGTA
>PVMK01114814.1_pt1 | contig 10781 bp, 7 predicted proteins | sample 1853481 | NCBI WGS metagenome assembly PVMK01 (sample SAMN08533507, study PRJNA380276) | Marine sediment metagenome, whole genome shotgun sequencing project. | reverse complement strand
GCCCGGTGTCATCATTGTTCGCCACAAACTTGGATTTGTGATGGCCAACGCGGGCATCGACCGTTCCAACATCGCCCCAAGTGAGGGTGTCGAGCGGGTTCTGCTATTGCCAGAGTCTCCCGACCAAAGTGCGCAGCAATTGAGGAGCGAATTGCGGCGAAAGACCGGCCTTGATTTGGCCGTCATCATCAGTGACAGCTTTGGCCGGCCATGGCGGCTGGGCACCAGTGGTGTGTGCATTGGCTGCGATGGCATCGCATCCCTGGTAGATCAGCGTGGCGATCGTGATATGTTCGGCCAGGAGCTGATGGTGACACAGGTGGCCGTCGGTGACGAGCTTGCCACTGCCGCATCCCTGTTGATGGGTCAGGCAGACGAGGCCCGTCCGGTAGTGATAGTTCGAGGACTGGAGTTCCAGCGCGAACCTTCGTCGGCAGACCATCTGCTGCGGTCGCCCGCGGAGGACCTGTTCTCTTGAGTTGGCCGAAGAATAAAAAGGTGCTGGCGCTGTGCGGCGGTGTTGGTGGAGCGAAACTTGCGCTTGGCCTGACGAAGGTGCTCGCCCCGGAGCAGCTGACAATCGTGGTCAATACCGGTGATGACTTTGAGCACCTTGGCTTAACGGTGTGTCCGGATCTGGATACGGTAACCTATACCTTGGCCGGCCTAAACAATGTCGAAACAGGTTGGGGGCGACGAGACGAATCCTGGCAATGCCTGGAAGTACTTGAGCAGTTGGGCGCGGAGACGTGGTTTCGACTGGGTGACCGTGACCTCGGTATTCATTTGGCGCGCCGAGCCCTGCTGCAACAAGACCGTTCTTTGTCTGAGGTAACTGCATTGATCACGCGCCGTCTGGGAATTGATCACAGTATTGTCCCAATGAGCGACTCGCCAGTGCGTACAATTATCGATACGGACGAGGGAGAGATTTCGTTTCAGCACTATTTTGTCCGTGAGCAATGCCAACCTGCCGTGCGGGGGATCCGCTTCAGCGGCGCTAGTGACGCAATACTGTCACCCGGTTTTGGAAAGGCCCTTGACGACCCCGAGCTGGCCGTTGTCCTGATCTGTCCGTCCAATCCGTTTGTAAGTGTCGATCCCATCCTGGCGCTGCCGGGGATTCAGGACAGGTTGCAGGGGCACAAGGCACCCGTGATTGCGGTGTCACCGATCGTTGCCAACAAGGCAATTAAAGGCCCAACGGCGAAGATGATGAAGGAACTGGGACTGGAATTGTCGGCCCTTGGCGTTTATCGACATTATGGCGATTTACTCGACGGATTCGTGCTGGATGAGCAGGATCGCCGCTTGATCAATGATGTCCAGGAGCCCCGGCGACTGCATTGCTGCAATACTATAATGGACAGTATGGATGACAGAATTACGCTTGCCCGCGAATGCTTGCTATATGCGGCGGTTCTTGTGCAGCCCTGATTCAGAAAAAGAGACATTGATATGTGGATTGTTCTGCCCCTAAAAGCACTTAGCCCGGTCAAGTCACGGCTTGCTCCGGTGCTGTCACCCGATCAGCGTGAAGGTCTCATGAAGGCCATGATCGAAGACGTGCTTGCCGCCGTGCAAAATTGTCCGCAGGTCGAGGGCATATTAGTGGTGAGCAGGGACCCTGCTGTTCCCGCTCTCGCCGCGGACTTCGGCGTCGAAGTACTCAATCTGGAAAAAGATGAAGACCTTAATAGTGCGGTCAAAGCGGCCTCGGATTACCTGTTTGACAAAGGCGTAAAGCGCGCCCTGATTCTACATGGCGATATTCCGATGGCGCGTTCTTCTGATCTGAGTCGGATGATTGAAGAGGGCGCACAAAGCGACTTGACGCTGTTGGCCTGCCGCCATGGGCGGGGCACCAATGCGCTGCTGACGACGCTGCCGGCGCAGATTCCATTTCTGTACGGACATGACAGTTTCCAGCGGCATCTGGAGGCGGCACGGAAGTTGGAGCTTGGTATCACGATTGTCGCAATTCCGAATTTAGCGCTGGATGTCAATTCGGCTGAAGACTTGCTAGCGCTCTGCCGACGCTATCATGAAGACGATATCTGGCAGGATAGTCGTACATTCAGATTCCTGGATACTCTCGGCCTGTTGCATGATACGACCAGGATTCTGAATGACGCGATGAGCGGCGGGCCGCCAGATGCGAAACACGCTCGCGCACTGGCACTTGCCAGTGATATGCAGGCGCTGGTATCCACGGCCGCTGCGCTGCGGGATCGCGCACACGGCAATCTGATCAGTTATTCGAAAAAGGTGTTCATACCTCTAACGCAGTTGTGCCGCGATGTTTGCCACTACTGCACATTTGCCAAGGTTCCCAAACAGGCTGGCAAGCCGTACATGAGCGTCGAAGAAGTGCTGGACGTTGCACGCAAAGGCGCCGAACTTGGTTGCCGCGAAGCGTTACTAACGTTGGGGGAAAAACCTGAGCTTCGTTATCGGGTCGCACGGGAAGCATTGGCAGAGATGGGATTCGAAACGACCCTCGAGTACGTGGCACATGTGGCGCAGGCAATCTTCGAGGAAACAGGCTTGCTGCCACACGTCAACGCAGGCTGCATGAATGCCGATGAAATCGCCATGTTGCGTAAGTACTCGCCGTCGATGGGGATCATGCTTGAGTCTTCGTCGGACAGGCTGTGCGAAAAAGGAATGCCTCACTACGGTTCGCCGGATAAAGTACCGGCAAGGCGACTTGAAACCATCGAGCTTGCGGGTCAGGCAAAAGTGCCGTTTACATCGGGCATTTTGATTGGAATCGGCGAAACGCGACTGGAACGGATCGAGTCATTTTTGGCGTTACGCGACTTGCATGACAAGTACGGTCATTTGCAGGAAGTGATCATCCAGAATTTCCGCGCCAAGCCGGACACGCTGATGGCGGATGCAGTCGAGCCTGATCAGGACGATCTCTGCTGGACCATCGCAGTGGCCAGGATAATTTTTGGTGCGCAAATGAGTATCCAGGCGCCGCCTAACCTGGTACCGGAATCTCTTGAGGCCGTCATCGAATCCGGCATTAATGACCTTGGCGGTATTTCTCCGTTGACGCCAGACTTCGTTAATCCCGAAGCGCCCTGGCCGCACCTGGGTCGACTTGAGACAGACCTTTCAGGTAACGGCAGGCATTTGCTGCAGCGCCTGACGCTCTATCCTGCTTACGTGCGGGAGGCGCAGAAATGGGTTGCCGCCGAAGTGTTGCCCCAGGTATTGCGGCTGGCTGACGGTGCGGGATTTGCGCGCGAAGACGAATGGCTACCGGGAATAAGCACCAATGCACCGGCAGAGCTTTTGGATCGTGTTTATCATCCCGGACGCCACACGCGCAGGCTGTCAACGATTACCGCGCTGTTGCAACGTTGCCAGGCTGCTGGCGCCGATTCATTGAGTACTGAAGAGATTGGTCGTTTGTTCACGGCCCGGGGTGACGATTTTGCTGCGGTCTGCCAGGCAGCCGACCGCTTGCGGGAAGACGTGAATGGCAACGTGGTCAGTTTTGTCAGCAACCGCAATATTAATTACACCAACATCTGTTACTACAAATGCAAGTTTTGCGCCTTCTCCAAGGGCAAGGTGGCTGAAGACTTGCGTGACAAACCGTACAACCTCGGTATGGAAGAAATTCAACGGCGTACGATCGAGGCACGCACGCTAGGCGCGACAGAAGTATGTCTGCAGGGCGGCATACATCCGGACTACACCGGGCAGCATTACATTGACGTATGCGACGCGATTAAGGAAGTTGTACCGGATATGCATATCCATGCCTTTTCGCCGCTGGAGGTCTGGCAAGGCGCTGAAACGTTGGGCGTATCGCTGACGGAATTTCTTCAGCGCTTGCTGAATGCAGGTCTTGGCTCGTTACCGGGTACCGCTGCTGAAATTCTCCATGATGATGTGCGTAAGGTGCTGTGTGCCGACAAGATCAATACGGCGCAGTGGATTGAAGTGATGGAGACAGCGCACGACATCGGGCTGAACACGACGGCCACGATTATGTTCGGACACATCGATCAATACGAACATTGGGCACATCATTTGCTGCTTGTACGTGAGCTGCAATCACGAAGCGGCGGATTTACTGAGTTCGTACCGTTGCCTTTTGTGGCGCAGATGGCACCGATGTACCGTCGCGGTCAGTCACGGCGGGGCCCAACCTTTCGCGAAGCCGTATTGATGCATGCCGTGGCGCGCCTGGTATTGCACCCGCATATAACAAATATCCAGGCTTCCTGGGTCAAGATGGGCCTGCAAGGGTTGCAAGCCTGTCTGCATGCCGGTGCCAACGATCTTGGTGGCACGCTAATTAATGAAACCATTACACGTTCCGCGGGCGCGAGCCATGGTCAGTGCGTCGATGCGAGTGAGTTGCAGCAGCTAGCTGTCGATGCCGGGCGCATACCCTGGCAGCGAACGACTCTCTATAAAGAACTTCCAACGGACCTTGTTTCAACGAAATAGCGCTGAGTGAATCCTGGCGGCGCGATTATTCGATATTCGAAGGATGCAAGTTAAATGAAATTTGGCGTAATGCTGCCGCATACGAACAAGATTGCCTCAACGGATGCCATCATTCGGACCGCTGAAACCGCCGAGGAATTCGGCTTCCACGCATTGTCCGTTCATGACCACATCGTATTCAACGGGATATTGGATCGTTTCCGGTGCCCGGGGTATTGAAGCGCCGGGTGACGACCGGAATCTTTTTGAAGCCATGCAGACGATGACTTTTGCGGCGGCGCGAACCAGCAAGATCCGTCTGGTGGCGTCAGTAATAGTCTTGCCCATTCGCGAGCCGGTACTGTTTGCCAAGCAGGCCGCGACCCTGGATGTTCTGTCCAACGGTCGCCTGACACTTGGTTTTGGTGTTGGCCCACCCCTGACCCCTGGCGACAAGGAAACCACAAAGCTGGGTAAACATCGAAGTAATGCGGGGAAGGAATACGATGCCGTTGGTGTCTATGGCAATCGCGGTCCGAGAACCGATGAGTACATCGAGGCGGTACTGGAAATCTGGGAAAACTCATCGGCGACCTATCAGGGCAAATACACTTCATTCACTGATATAGAAGTGTTTCCCAAGCCGATGCAAAAGCCGCACCCACCGATATTTATTGGTGGCCGTTCAGAGTTTGCCATTCAACGCACGGTCAAATATGGCGACGGCTGGAATCCCAGCCAACCCAGCGCGCCGCAAATGGGTGAAGGAATAGCGCGAATCCAGGAACTCTGCAAGCAGGCGGGTAGGGCGCCTGTTACGAATTTCGGCGTGAATATTCCATCCGTAATAGCAGCTACCGACGAAGCAGCAGACGCGATCGCGCGTCCGACGGTTGCCTCGATGTTTCCCGGTGAAACCGAATACCAGGAACGCACTATCATTGGTTCTCCGGACACATTCATCAGGCGGGTTAGAGAGTTCAAGAATGCTGGCGTCAACTATGTTGAATTGAAACCATTGTATCCGGGTATGGAGCATTTCATGGAGCAGCTGCGGCTTATTCGCGATGAGGTAATGCCTGCCGTGGCCGACTAACGCGCTGGATAACTATCAGAAATAATGTTCGGCAGATCTGCCTAAACGGAGCAAAAAATGACCAGGAATTCTTTACTGATGATTTCTGTTGGCTTGAGTCTAGGGTTAGCTATCAGTGCTTGCACAGGTGGCCAGGAGTTTGAGCTCAGCCGCATCGATCCGCCTACCCTGAACAAGCACCCGAAATATGCACAGTTAACTACTGTCACAGGCGCTGTGAAATTCGTATTTGTGGCTGGCCAGATTGATCGCCCATTGGGTTATGAGCCCCGTAGCAATGAGTGTGCTCATACAGACTGGCGTAGCCAGTATATTGGCACGATGGACAACGTCACCCATGCACTCGAAGCCGGAGGCGCGACCTGGGATGACGTCGTGTTCATCAGAAAATTCACGACGGATATGGAGCAGTTTCTTGCCCTGTCAGACGTACCCGACTACTGGGATCCGGGCAAAGCCCCTTCGAGCACGCTGGTTGAGGTCGTGCAACTATCCGAACCCTGTCAACTCCTGGAAATTGACGTCATTGCGGTGGTTGCTGCGCATTAGAGACGTCGACCACGTGGATCTGTACTACTAGCCGGTTTCGCTGCCCTGCCGTTCCCGTCGGAAGTTCAGGATACGGCTTTAGCATTGCGACCAGAACGCAACCCAACAGCAGGATGCCAGCCATCGCGTATAGGATCTCGTCGTAGCGTCCCACCAGATCAAAGGCCACGCCCATAAACAAAGGTCCGGTGGCGGCGCCAACTTTATACGCCGAGTAGCTGTAACCGTAGATTTGTCCAAAGGCGCGGGGCCCGAAATAGCGGCTCGTAAAATATCCCATGACGTCGAATTCGGCGCCGATGGCCATGCCAACGAGTGCCGCGCAGGCTGCGGCTGCGCCACCGGTCGCGCCGTCGGCCAGCCAGGCCAGTCCGATCACTGGTCCCAGCATGAACATGATCACCACCCGCGGCGCAAAAAACTTGTCCATCAGGTATCCAGCTAGCAGCCGCCCGAAAACCAGTGCGATACCCAGATACGCAAACGTCCCGGCAGCTTCGGCGCGCGTCATGCCGCGATCGATCATCAATGGGATCATGTGTATCAGGATCGTCGACGTCGTCAACCCAACAATGGCAAATGAGCCCGCAATCAACCAGAAGCTGCGATGCGTTAATGCGGATTTTGCGGTGAAACCTACCAGCGTTTTGGCCACGATAACGTCACTGGTATCTTCTGTTGCGATTTCACCATCAGGCAGCCAGCCCATCTGTTTCGGCGTATCGCGCATCACCACTGCGACTACCGGCAACGCCACAACGATAATCAGCACGCCCAGCCCGGCGTAAGCTTCGCGCCAGCTGTATTGCTCCATGATAGCGGTGGCAATCACGGGTACTAATGCCGTTCCGATGCCGACGCCGGCAAGTCCTATTCCAAGCGCAAGTCCGCGCCTCTTGTCAAACCAGGCTACGATCAGTCGGGAAAAAGTCAGGGGTGCCGTGCCGGATCCCAGTATCGGAATAAGGACGCACATCGCGTAGAGATGCCAGAGCGACGCGGTCAGAAAGTACAGCGATCCCATCGCCAGGCCGAATAGTAACGTTGACGGGACTAACACCCGCTTGGCACCGATCTTGTCGACCAGTATACCCGCAAGCGGAAACACAAATATCGCGGTGTAACCGATTATCGTCAGGCCCAGCGATATCTGCCCTCTGGACCAGCCGAATTCCTCTTCGAGCGGTGATATGAATGTACCGAATGACATGACCGCGACGACGCTGTAGCCCAGGGCTACGCCGACGATGGTGGCTGCCACAATGTACCAGCCGTAAAATATGCCTTTCTTAATGGTTACTGCGGATGATGAATTCGCTTCGTCGAATGTGCTGCTCATTTGTTTTTCCAAGTTATCAGGCGGCCCGGACAGAGCCGACATTTTCAAAAAAATTGCGGGATTCGGCGAAACTAAACGCGCCGTTCAAATTGAGTCCGGTTTACTGGACCTTGGTCATTTGCTCGGCCCGGCTTGGGCCTCCATATACATAATAAGGTCATCGCGGGCATCTTCCAGGTGCCGCTTGAGAATCCGGGCAGCGGCCTTGGCGTCGCGCCCGATGATTGCTTCCTTGAATTTGATATGGTCGTCGTGCGCGTGGTCGTGATCCTTCACTCGATGGTAACGGCTCACGTTATCGCGCAGCAACAGAATCTGGTCACACATCAAGGGGCGATTCGCGCACGCGTAAAATCGTGAGTAGAAATCTCTACGAGTTGAGAATCCCCTGTTGGCCGGATCCGCTTCTGCCTCGTCCATCTTGTCAAACAGTTCCAGAATCTCGGCCAGGTCTTCGTTGCTCATGTTCTGTACCGCATAAAGTGTACAGCGCTCTTCGAGCATGATGCGGATTTCGTACATCTCCTTGATCGTGTCAACTGAAAGTGACGATACCCATGTGCCGCGGCGGCCGTTCATTGTTACCAATGCTTCGGATTCCAATCTTCGCAACGCGTCCCGGAGCGGGATTCGGCTGACGCCGAGTTGTTCTGCCAGGTCAGCCTGAGACAATCTCTGGCCTGGCTTGAGGTACCCTTGATGAATAGCGTTTCTCAAGGCGTCGGTTACCGCCTCTTCCGCACTGCGCTGCGGCTGTATTTCAATACCGCCACCGCCCAAACTGCTTTTGGCTGGCTGTTTCCTCTCCGTTTTACTACCCTGTATCTCTTTCGCCTTCATCTGGTTCTCCAACTCTGCACGCTCCAAATGCCGGTAAAATGCTCGTTAGCCAGTAGCTGACCTGGAACATCAATATAGTGTTGCGATCGGAGGGTGCACATTACGAAAATAGTATCATATAATGATATACTGTATACAAGCTCTTTAAAATTGACTGAAACCGAAGAATTCCCGTATCAGCGGACAATCTGTATTGACGCTCCGGGCCGGAGTTTATCCGCAAATCGGTAATGCGGTGAAATGGCTGAATGATTGTTCAGACCTGAAAATGCAGGTGTCCCCAAGTGAAATTATTAACTTTATTCAAGATCCGGGAGATGGTCGGCACGCCCAAAACGTGATCTAAATGTATCTTGTATACAATATATCTCAGTGATACACTCTAGCGGCTTGCTTGAACATCGAGTTGATTGGGGCACTTGGCAGCGCCGTTTTTTGCTTCCCCGGGGCGCAGGCGTTAATGGCAGTACTTTAGCTGACTGAGCATTTCAGAGCCAACCCCGCATTGCATGGAGACAAACTTGTACAATATTTGCATAGATGTTGGCGGGACTTTCACTGATTGTCTCGTAATGGATTCAGGTGGAATCCTCCGACAGTTCAAATCACCCACAACCTATCCCGATCCCTCTGTTGGTTTTATGGCCTCCCTGGATAAGGCAGCTATTGGTTTTGAAATACCACTAACGGATATGCTCGGCGACGTGGACCTGCTAATCCATGGCACTACGCTGGCGACCAACACGCTGATTAACAAGAGTGGCGCCAAGACGGGGATGATCACGACGAAGGGATTCCGCGATGTGGTTGAAATTCGACGAGGCTACAAAAACATTCGCACCTCGATGTACAACGTTTTCGTGCCACCGTACGATCCTCTCATTCCCCGCTACCTGAGAAAGGAAGCCGAGGAGCGCATCTTGTTCGACGGCTCTGTTCACACCGAGCTGAATGAGGACGATGTGCGGCAGGCAGCGACCGAACTGAAGAATAGCGGTGTCGAATCGCTGGCTGTCTGTTTTCTGCACTCCTATGCCAATGACGATCATGAATTACGGGCCGCGGATATCGCGCGGGAAGTCATGGGTGACGACGTTTACATCACAACATCTGCGAATATATTGTCTGTGTGGCGCGAGTGGGAGCGGTTTTCAACGACATCGGTATCCGCCTACACCGGACCCGAGGTAAAAAGTTACATGGAAAATCTGGTCAGCCGACTGGATGAGAATAGGTTTGGTGGCACGCTGTTGATGATGCTGTCGGACGGACTGGTTGAAACGGTTGAGTATTGCAAGCCCCGGGCTGTGAACCTGATTGGCTCCGGTCCGGCTGCTGCGCCAGCTGCTGCAACCTACATGGGTGATGCGGCCGGCCACAAGAATCTCCTGTCATTCGACATGGGCGGAACTTCCATCGACATCGGGCTCATTCAAGATGGGCGCATCCCGACTACCACCGACGCCTGGGTACAGGATGAGCGCGTTGCGATCAAAATGGTGGATATAAAATCTGCTGGTGCCGGAGGCGGCTCCATTGCCTGGATCGATTCGCTTGGCTTGCTGAGAGTGGGTCCGCAATCGGCCGGAAGCACGCCCGGACCCGCCTGCTACGGCAATGGCGGTGAGGATCCAACAGTCACCGATTTGGATATCGTCTTGGGCTACATGGACCCCGACTTCTTCCTCGGAGGTGAGATTCCACTGAATGCAGACCTTTCGCGCGAGGCTATACGCAAGAAGATCGGCGAACCGCTGGGAATGGACGTGGACCAGGCCGCACAGGCCGCGATGACCACGGTGGTATCCTACATGGTGGACCAGATCACGGAAATTTCGACCACGGTTGGGTTTGACGTACGCGATATGGCAATTGTCGCCGGTGGTGGAGCCGGTCCCATGCACGCGCCTTTTATCGCGGAACGCCTCGGCGTGCCAAACGTGATCGTGCCAACGATCGCGGCTTCATACTCCGCGTTCGGTATGTTTGCGATGGACATAGGCCGCAACTACGCCCGTTCATATATCGTGCGTGCCGACGACCTCGATCTGAAGCGAGTCAACCAGCATTACATCGACATGCAGGACCAGGCGGCTGACGGTTTCTCGGCACTGGGCGTCAAGCCTGAGGAAGGTGTATTCCGCCGCACGTGCGAGATCCGATATATCGGCCAATACCACGAAGTCGAGGTGGATATGTCAGACGGAGACTTGACTGCGTCGGACATAGAGACCGCCATCCAGGCTTTCCACGACCGTCACAAGGAGATGTACACTTTCAATATGGAATGGAAAGGTGTCGAATTCCTGACCTTCCGCGTGCGTGCTACTGCACCGAAGAAACCGATCGAGATGAAAAGCAATGAGAATGCCGGTCCTGACGCGTCCGCAGCGATCAAGAGTCATCGCAAGGCCTGGTTCGACGGCCAGCAAGTGGATACGCCGGTGTACGACGGCGCTGCGCTGGCTGCCGGAAATCTGATTGAAGGTCCGGCTATCATCG
>PVMK01124327.1_pt1 | contig 10783 bp, 13 predicted proteins | sample 1853481 | NCBI WGS metagenome assembly PVMK01 (sample SAMN08533507, study PRJNA380276) | Marine sediment metagenome, whole genome shotgun sequencing project. | reverse complement strand
GGATTCATGCAGTGTTCACAAATTCTCGTAACTCAAAAATACAAAAACCGCACTACCACAATGGAAAAATTGGAATCCGGCGGAGAAAGGTGGCTTCGGCATCCTGCCCTTATTTCGACGATAAAAGTCTCGTACCGACGTATTTACGGCCTCCTGCAGTATTATTCCTCTAATAGCTCGAACGGCGCGATTGCAGGAGTCTTAAATTCTTAATATTTTTCAGGAAGATAGGCATTTAGATGCAGAGAGGACCGACTAATTAATAGTACGCTCATGGCTACATTGCGTCTGTCCTACAGAAATACGACATCGTACAATCACCTGATAGCGTCAAGTAAAAGAATACAAGGCAGGATAAACTCATGTTCACCAGGGCAATAGTCAAAACCCCATGCCGGGCGATGGTAAACGGGATCAGCAACGCCAGGCTTGGTACACCTGATTACCAAAAAGCACTTACCCAGCACGCAGACTATATCGAAGCTTTAAAGGAGTGCGGCCTGCAGGTAATGGTGTTGCCGGCCGATGAGGATTTCCCTGACTCCACCTTCGTAGAAGATACGGCACTGATAACACCCCGCTGTGCCATTCTCACCAACCCAGGGGCGCCAAGCCGCACGCTGGAGACCCGATCCGTATTGATTGCGATTCGTGAATTCCATGAAAAAGTTGAAATGATTGAGCCACCCGGGACTTGCGATGGCGGTGACATCATGATGGTGGGTGATCACTACTATATCGGATTGTCAGAACGCACCAACCGGGAAGGCGCTGAGCAAATGATCGCCATATTGGAAAAATATGGCCTGCAGGGTTCAAGCATAAATTTAACCGAAGTCCTGCATCTGAAAACCGGGCTGAGCTACCTGGAAAATAATAATCTGCTGGCATGCGGTGAGTTTCTCAGCAATCCGGAATTTCAGCAGTACAGGCTTTTGCAGGTCGACCCGGAAGAGGCCTATGCAGCGAATAGCGTGTGGATCAATGATACCGTCCTGGTACCAAAAGGCTTCCCGAAAACTGTTGCATTAATCAGCATAGCCGGCTACAAAGTCCGGCAAGTAGACGTTTCTGAATTCCAGAAACTCGACGGCGGACTCAGTTGTCTTTCACTCAGGTTTTGAGGGCAGATGCTCTGATTTCCACACCATCGCCATGTGAACCCGGTCACGCCCACTGGGGTGGTTGTAAAAAATAAACCGCTCCAGTGACCCGGGGCTGATCTTGCGATATTCACTCAGACGCATGGACACCCGTGCAAAACCATCCGGCTGGCCGGCGACGTTGAGACCATAATTATCCGCCTCGGTTTCATGCACACGGATAATGCTATTGGTCACCGGTGTGGCAACAAAAAAGTAGATTGATAACAAGGCCGCAAACAATGGCAAACCTGCTGTATCACTGATATCCCGTACACCCCAGTTTTGCCCCCAACGGCGCAGGGCGTGGTTAAAGCCCCAGGCCACAAAGGCGAATCCAAATGCCAATACCAGGCCAAAATTGATGATCAGCTTGGTGCTGTGATTCAAAACATAATGTCCCATTTCATGACCCATCACGGCCTCAACCTCCGCGCTGGATGTCCGCTTCAGCAGGTTATCGTTGAGACTGATGCGGGTGGTGCCAAAAAAACCGCTCACATTGGCGCTGATACGGGTTGTCTGACGGGAGGCGTCAAACCAGTAAACATCGTCCCCGGGGATGCCGTTGGCGTGTGCCATTGACATGATCGAGGTCCGCAATGGCCCTGCCTCGAGAACCTTGTAGTCGTTGAACAATGGGCTGATGTAAACCGGCGAGATGAATGTGATAAACATCAGCAACAGAACGGACACGCCGGTACCCCATACCCACCAACTGTTGCCTGCTTTACGTATGACCCCGTAAATCAGTGTCAGCGCGATACTGCCGATGATGACACCGACCAACAGACCGGTTAGCTGGTCACCCATCCAGGCGCCGAATGATTGTGTTGCCAACTCGTAGCTGTGCTCACGGAAAAAACCCTGGTAGAGCGTCAGCGGAAAGGACAAAACCGCTCCGATGACGACGTACTGCGCGCTGTAGATAAAGGTGTGCAGCCAGCGCCAACGACCAATTCGTTCTGAGAGGTTGCGCATGGCAGCCGAAAGCCGGGTTCCCAGCAATAGCCAGGCCAGTCCCAGGCCATAAAGAAAGCCCCACAGTTCTAACCAGTAACCACCTTCCATGTAGGCATCGGAACGGGCACGGTCTTCTTCGGAGAGCAAATTGATATAGGCGTCGGTGGCCTTGTCGACATTAAATTCCGGACCGGCTTTGGCACCAACGGGTATTTCGAGGATAACCCCGGAATTTTCGGCAGGTACCTGGGCATTTGCAGATGGTATTAAGAAACCGATTATGAATACCAGGGTGATGCCGCAAAGCAAACCTGCCCATATATTTCTCATGCCATTATCCTGATTATTGGGGAGCGGCCTGATTATGACATTTTATACTTTGAATGTTTTCTCAATCCCCGTGCCTTTTTTTCAACACATCAATCAGTGATCCCAATTCCAGTTTCCTGCTGCGCAGCAGCACCAGCAGGTGGTAAATCAGGTCTGCTGATTCATTCAATAGCTCATCATCATCACCCGCAACGGCAGCCAGTGCGGTCTCGACGCCTTCCTCGCCTACTTTCTGGGCAATGCGTTTGATACCGGATTCCAGCAGCGTGGTTGTGTAACTGCCTTTTGGGCGTTCATTGTCGCGTTCGGCAATGACACATTCCAGGTCTACCAGGAATGCGAGTTCCGGTGTGACCCTGCCCTCCCCGTCGAAACAGGAATCGGTGCCGAGGTGGCAGGTCGGTCCTTCCGGAACAACACGTACCAGCAGGCAATCCCGGTCACAGTCCACGTGTATTTCAACCAGGTCCAGGTAATTTCCGGATGTTTCACCCTTGGTCCAGAGCTGTTCACGGCTACGGCTCCAGAATGTCACCCTGCCTGTATCCAGTGTCACATCTAGGGCCTCCCTGCTCATAAAACCCTGCATCAAAACACGGCCATCAATGGAATCCTGGACGATAGCCGGTATCAGGCCGTCCATTCTTTCCCACGCCAGATTTTCCAACGTCAAATTTTCTGCACTCATAATCTCACTCCAATACCTGCCGCAGATAACATTTGTTTCAATGCGGGTATCGGTACCTTGTTGTTGTGAAAAACAGTCGCTGCGAGTGCCCCGTCCACATCGGCCGCCTTGAATACTTCGATAAAATGGCTGGCGCTACCCGCGCCACCGGAAGCAATCAGCGGTATGGAGACCAGTGCCCTTGCTGCTTTCAATTGTTTGATATCAAAACCCTGCCGGGTGCCGTCACTGCCCATGCAATTGAGCACGATTTCCCCGGCGCCGCGTTGCGTGACTTCTGTAATCCAGTCCAGCGTAGTTCGGCCGGTGCGTTGCATCTGCTCCGGAATCCCGGTCATTTGCCGCGTCACCCACTGCCCCTCCTGGCGTACCGAGTCGATCCCGACTACAACGCACTGGCTGCCAAAGGCTGCTACCAGTTCATTGATCAATTCCGGTCGTTGCACCGCCGGTGTGTTGATGGAAATCTTGTCGGCGCCACGCTGCAGTACCTTGCGGGCATCGTCAACCGAGCGGATACCGCCGGCGACACAAAATGGAATATCGATTACCTCGGCCACGCGTGAGACCCAGTCACTATCCACTGAGCGGCCTTCCGGGCTGGCGGTTATATCGTAAAACACCAGCTCATCCGCACCCTCGGCGCTATAGCGTGTCGCCAGTTCGATAATGTCACCCATGACACGGTGGTTACGGAACTGTACGCCTTTGACCACTTGTCCATCACGCACATCAAGACAGGGGATGATACGGCGTGCCAGGTTGGTGCTCATCGCAGCGTATCCAGTGCCTCGGCCACGGTAAACCGCTTGTCCAGCAAAGCCTTGCCGGTAATCACACCGGCGGCGCCCGTTGGCTTGAGTTGCTCGAGATCATCAAGACTGCTGACGCCGCCGGAGGCCTGCAATTGCAAAGCTGGATAACGGCGCATGATTTCAAAATACAAATCAAGATTGGGCCCGCTAAGCGCGCCATCCCTGCTGATATCCGTACATAAAAGGTGCACCAGCCGCCTGCGAGACAGGGCATCAAGCACGGCCCACATGTTCCCTGTCACCCTGATCGGTCCAGCCATGGATCCGTGGCCAGGGGATACCCTGTTCATCGATACGTATATCCAGGGCAGCCACCAGTTTCTCAGCACCAAAGTGATCCAGCCAGCTTATAAAACGCCCACTGTCAGTCACGCTCAAGCTGCCGATTACAACCCGCGCCGCACCCGCATCCAGTCTTTGGCTTATATCTTCATCGCTACGCACACCACCACCGGTTTGTACCGACTGTGGTGCCTGGCCAAGCAACCTAAACAGGGCTGAGGTATCGGCTTCAGTGCCGTCCCTGGAGGCCGCCAGGTCCACGACATGCAACCATTCGGCGCCTGCTTGCGCATAACTGCGGGCCAGTTCGCCGGGTAGCGCCGGGTAATGGGTGACCTGTTTGAAATCTCCGTGCAACAAACGCACACAGCGTCCGTCCAGGAGATCGATGTCCGGGATCAGTTTCATTGCCGGTTTAATCATTTCAGGTCCATAAAATTTGCCAGTAATCGTGCCCCGCTACGCGCTGATCGTTCGGGGTGAAACTGGACACCGCGGAAATTCCCTTTACGCACGATCGCAGCAAAAGACTCGCCATGTGTGCATGTTGCAAGTGTGTTATCACTAACCGGTGCACGGTAACTGTGTACAAAGTAGAACCAGGGTTTTTCCGGCAGGCCCTTGAGCAAGGAATCTTCGTTTACAACCGTGGTCGTATTCCAGCCCATATGCGGTATGCGTACCCCCGTGGAGGGCTGCAACTTTTCCAGGGTGCCGGAAATGATACCCAGGCATTCAACCCCGTTTTCATCCGCCCCATTTTCATCCGAATGATCAAACAGCAACTGCATGCCAAGGCAAATGCCGAGAACGGGCTGCTGTAAATCACGGATACATTCAACCAGCCCCAGTTCACGTAATCGCGACATGGCTGCACCGGCAGCACCAACCCCTGGCAGTATGACCCGCTCCGCTGATTTTATGGTGTCTGCATCCGCCGTAAATACCGTCTCGGCACCCAAGCGATTCAGCGCGTGTTTGACGGAACTGATATTGGCACCGCCGCTGTCGATAATGGCCAGTGTCACCTGAGCACACCCTTGGTGCTGGGCAAGTCCGTACCCTGGCGGGCCAAGGCCGGTCGTAATGCCCTGCCGGCGCCTTTGAACAGGCCTTCGACCATGTGGTGGGTGTTTTTACCGCTGACTTTCAGATGTAGCGCACAGCGCAGAGACTGGCTCAAGGACGCAAAAAAGTGACGCACCATCTCGGTGGACATACCACCGACCATGTCGCGTGGGAAATCGGCCGTGAATTCAAATACCGGCCGGCCGGAAAGATCTATGGCGACTTCGGCAAGCGACTCATCCATCGGTAAAACAAAACCATAACGGCCGATGCCACGACGCTCACCCAGTGCCTGGTCCAGCGCCTGGCCGAGTGCCAGCGCACAGTCTTCCACCGTGTGGTGTTCATCTATTTCAAGATCGCCTTTGCAGTTCAACAGCAAACGGAAGTCGCCATGGGCCGCGATCTGATCCAGCATATGATCAAAAAAACCGATCCCGGTGCTGATCTCGTTGCCGCCGCTCGCCTCCAGATCCACTTCAACCCGGATTTTGGTCTCATTTGTATCCCGCTTGACCACGGCCCGCCTCGGCCGGTCGCAAAGCCGGTGGGCGATTGCTTCCCAGGCCTGCCCGTCAGGCCCGCAAAGGATGCCGCCGATACCCATATTCTCAGCCAGTTGCATATCGGTCTCGCGGTCGCCGATAACCCAGCAATCGGCAAGGTCCAGCTCACCCGATTTGAGGTAGTCCAGCACCATGCCGATGCCCGGTTTGCGGTCTGGGGAGTCATCGCTCTCGAAATGCGGATCGATGTGCTCGGCTGCAAAACCAATTCCCTGCGAAGCAAACAGCGATAACATCTTGTCGTGTGGCGGCTGAAAGTTCTCAAATGGATTCGACGCGGTGCCAAGCCCGTCCTGGTTGCTTACAATCACAAATTCATAACCGGCAGCCTTGAGTTTCAGCAAGGCAGGAATAACGCCTTCGACCAGTTCCAGTTTCTCAAGGCTGTCGATCTGCTTGTCTTCCGGTTCAATGATCAGGGTACCGTCGCGGTCAAGAAACAGGATACGGCGTTTGTTCTTGTTCATGCGCTCTGTCGATCTCCAAATGCCTGCAGGACTGATTTCAAAGCTGTCAATTCATCGCTGCTGCCAATGGTCAGACGCACGCAGCCTTCGAGTTGTGCCTGTGTACTGAAATCGCGGATACGTATGCCACTATCTGCACACCACTCCACCAGTTCACCCGCATCAGCAACCCGTAGCAGGATGAAATTGGCTTTACTTTCCCAAATCGCTTCAATCCAGTCACATTTTAATAGAAATTCCTGTAAATCTGTCCTGTTTTGCCGGACCGCTTCCACAAATTTCCGCTGGCGGACAATTGCATCACCGCTGGTGGCCTGCAAGGCGGCGTCAATGGCGGTAGCCGCCAATGGATAGGGCGCGATAACGCGTTGCAGCAGGCTGATAACGGCCGGGTCGGCAATGACAGTTCCGCAACGCGCGCCGGCGGCGGCCCATGCTTTTGACAAGGTCCGAAGCACTACCAGCTGCGGCCATTCGTTGACCAGTTCACAGGCGGATTTGGCCGTGCAAAATTCGATATAAGCTTCATCAAGCACGACCAGCGCCTTGTCTTCACAGGCCTTGAGTACACGCTCAAGCGCTTCACGTTCAATCAGGTCACCGGTGGGGTTATTGGGTGTCGTCAAAAAAACCAGCCGTACACCAGACTGCTCATCAATCACCTTTTCCAGCCGGTTGAAGTCAATTTTAAAGTCCTGCCCGGCCAACCTGGGTACGTCGATCACCCTCGCATCCTGTATCGTCGCAGCAATACGGTACATCCCGAAACAGGGCGTGGTTTCAACAATTGCATCCTGACCCGGGCGGCAAAAAACCCGTGTAAGCAGATCAATACCCTCGTCACTGCCCCGTGTTACCAACACATTTGATTCGGCAACGCCGTACATTTCCGCGACACGGGCTTTCAATAAGGCAGGTTGCGGTGACGGGTAGCGGTTCAGGGCAAGACGCCGAAATGTTGGATTATCAACATGGGGGAAGGGTGCTTCGTTGGCGTTCAACAGGATGCCATCGGCTGCGGCACTGCTGCGTGCCGAAACATAGGGCTTCATGGCGACGATTTCAGGTCGGGCGATGCTGTTGATGTCCATTAAGCGATACCTTACCGTTGTTGAGGACCGTTATTGAGACGATATTCCACTGCCATGGCGTGGGCGTCCAGGCCTTCTGCCCTTGCCAGCGTGGCAGCCGTCGGGCCGGCGTTTTGCAGCCCGGACCGGCTGGCGCGTTGCAGTGTCATACGGCGCATAAAATCATTAACCGAAAGCCCGCTATAGGCCCGTGCATAACCATAGGTCGGCAACACGTGATTGGTACCCGAACAATAATCGCCCAGGGATTCGGGTGTCCACGGACCAATAAACACGGATCCGGCCGCCGTCACACCCTCAGCCGCCTGCTCGGCATTACCGCAATTCAAGATCAGGTGCTCGGGCGCGTACCGATTGCTTATATCAACGGCTTCTGCGACTGAATCCACCTGTATGCGTCGCAAAAACTGCAATGACTGCTGGAGAATACCCGCACGCGGTAATTCCGCCGCCATGGAGGGCAACCAGCGACCCACCTTGTCCAGCAAATCCGGGCTGTCACTGATAACAATGGCCTGCGAATCCGGGCCATGCTCGGCCTGCGACAACAGATCCCAGCAAACCGCGGTTGCGTCCGCGTCTTTATCTGCGATGACCAGTACTTCCGAAGGTCCCGCCGGCATATCGCGGGCAGCACCACCGGGCAAGGCTGAAATTTGTTGCTTCGCCTCTGTGACCCAGGCATTTCCCGGGCCGAATAATTTGGCACAGGCAGGAATGCTTTCGGTTCCAAGACCCATGGCTGCAATGGCCTGGGCACCACCCACTTTAAACATCCGCTTGATACCGCAACGTGATGCAGCGGCCAGGATAGCCGGTGAAACCCGTCCCTGGTTGTCCGGCGGTGTACACAAAACTACCTGCTCACAGTTGGCAATCCGTGCCGGCACCGCCAGCATGATCACCGTGGATATTAATGGCGCGGAACCGCCGGGCACATACAGGCCAACCGATGAAATCGGAAGATAACGTGCTTCACAGCGTAAACCGGGTGCCGTTTCCATGCTGACCGGGGCAGGTTTACCGGCAACGTGAAATGCATCGATGCGTGAGATGGCCTCGTCCATGGCTTGCAGGACGTCCGCATCAACCAATGATTCGGCCTCGGCCCACTCGGCAACGCTGACTTCCAAAGCCCCAAGCTCGGCACCATCGTATTTCCTGCCCAACTCGAATAGTGCTTTATCACCTTCTCTACGGACACGGGAAATGATGGCTGCGACGGTCGCCTGGAAATCACCCTGCGGGATCGGGGGACGTTGCAAGGCATCCTTGCGTTCAACTTCGCTCGCCCTGGACCAGTTAATTTGTTCCGGGATTTTAAAAGGGATTGGCGTGCCCATTACCTAGCCCAACATTTTCTCAACAGGCAGCACCAGGATGGCCGATGCGCCCGCAGCTTTGAGTGCTTCCAGGTGCTCCCAGAATACGGCTTCACGGCATACCGCGTGCAATGCGACACGGTCCGGGTCACCTTCGAGGTTCATCAGGGTCGGGTTCTCCGCTCCCGGCAACAGGCGGGTAATTTCTTCAACAGCATTCCTTGGCGCATGCAGCATGACGTATTTACTCTCGGCGGCCAGCAGCACACCATCAAGCCGCGACAGCAGGCGGTCGAACATAGCCTGTTTTTCATCCGTCAGTTTATCCAGTTTGCCATACAGGGCAGCCGTGCTTTCGAACAGGGTTTCCAGTTCCACCAGGTGATTTGCGCGCAAGGTCGTACCGGTAGAAACCAGATCCGATATGGCATCTGCAGCACCCAGACCGGGCGCAATCTCGACCGAACCGGAAAACTTGACGGTGGTTGCATTGATACCGCGTTTGGCAAGCAGCGAGTTGGTCAGGGCCGGATAACTGGTAGCGATCCGGCAACCATCCAGATCAGCTGCCGATTTGACTGTTGAATCCTCGGGTATGGCCAGTGACAGGCGGCAGCCACCAAATGAGAGTTTCCGCAATTGCGTCAGGCCGTCGACCTCATCACTTTCGAGCATCACTTCTTCGGCAATGTTCTCACCGACGATGCCCAGCTCGCAAACACCATCCAGCAACATGCGTGGTATGTCGTCATCACGCACCAGCAGCAGGTCAACCGGAAAATCTTTTCCATACCAGTACAACTTGTCCTTGCTGCGTGCAAACCTCAAACCGCAACTTTGCAGCAGCTCGAGTGAGCGGTCCGAAAGTCTGCCCGATTTTTGTATTGCAACCCTGATTCTGTTCATGATTTCGCCGCCTCCTCGCGCCGTAATGCCAGGCGATAACCACCCTCACCCATGTTTAAATACCGGGCCACGCGACCGATCGTGGTCACGCTGACACGGGTAATTTCACTGATTTCCCGGTAGCTGTGACCTTCCTTTAACAGGGACGCTGTCCACCAACGGTCCACGATTGCTTCAAGCTCGGAAGGGGTACACAGGTCCAGTAAGAACTGGCGCACCTCAGCCGGTTTATCCAGGGTCAAAAACGCCCTGTACAAGGATTCTGCCGTCGTCTTCAGCGCTTTCAATTGCTGTTCATTATGTTGTTTCATTTCTGTACTAGTGTAATAGCGTGTTAATACATTGGTACTTAGAATAAATTGAATCAGGCCACAATGCAATCAAATATATTGCAGGGGTGCACCGGCTAATCTAAAGCCGTGTTTTTGCCAGGCTAATTCAGGGTGGCGGTATTGGGTGCTAGCCTGAGGAATCACCTATTGTATAACTTTATGTTATTTACATAAGTACTTGTACTTTCAATTATTATGGTTTATTCTGCAGACAGCCTAGGCGCAGTTGAACAAGCTGTAATCCGTCTTGCTGACAGACACGGAGTGTTGATATATCAACAGGGGCGCCCTGGCGGTTTTTTAAGCATTCACCCGATCAACTCAAGTTTAAGATCCCTTGATAGTTTTTTAATCACCGACTCGCGCCGTTGGGCGCTGCTGCGGTCGGGGTGGCTTTCGGTGTAGACCACTTCCAGTGCTTGCCGGCCACGGAAAAACTTTGCCTGCTTGTCTGAACTGCGGTGTTCCTTGAAACGACGCATCACGTCGGTGGTTACACCGGTATATAAGCTTTCGTCGCTGGCCCTGATGATGTAGACGTACCAGCCCGGTACATGCTTATTAAGTTTTGGGTTTTCTGACATTTCCGGCTCTTGGCGCTTTCCATTCTTGAGGTCACCCGCCCAACAGTTTAAGCCGAAGCACCGCCCTCAAGCCACCAACTGGCGATTAAGCATTGCTTCTCCGGATAGCTGCACCAGTCGATCGAGACTTAGATGGCGATAATCCGTGAACGCCCGGACATAGCGGTCGAATATATTGATGTAGTGCTGCGGCTTAGCCTGACAGGATTCACCCAACAGGTAATCAG